>NPIE01038592.1_pt3 | contig 16506 bp, 18 predicted proteins | sample 8637661 | NCBI WGS metagenome assembly NPIE01 (sample SAMN07420842, study PRJNA396082) | bioreactor metagenome | isolation source: sample BA12 brine-fed electro-methanogenic bioreactor BA | place: Japan: Kochi | collected 2016-12-09 | reverse complement strand
GCCCAACGGCAGCAATAACAGCGTTTCAACAAACAGACCGGAAAGACCATCAAGTTCCACTTTCTTGCGCATCAGGCCATAGGTGCCGAAGCTGAACGCCAGCACCAGAGTAATCCACGGCAGCTCGCCCAGCAGCAACAGCTGATACAGAATCGCAACCGCCGCCAGACCCACCGCCGCAGCCTGCAGCCGGGAAATACGCTCACCCAGGATCAGCAGCCCCATGGCCACATTTACCAACGGCGTCAGGAAATAGCCCAGACTGGCCTGTAACACATGGCGGGTTTCCACGGCATAAATATAGATACCCCAGTTCAAGGCAATAAACACGGCACAACCCAGCACATACCCCAGCCGGCGCGGCTGTCGCAGTGCCGCCACCACCGGCGGCCAGCGCTTGAGTATCGAGATGACCACGGCCAGAAACAGGCAGGACCAGATCACCCGATGAATCAGCACCTCCCAGGAAGGGATCTCCTTGAACAGGGCAAAATACAGGGGAAAGCTTCCCCACAGGGTGTAGGCACCTAACCCGTAGACCACGCCTTTGGTGGTGTCATTCAGCGGTTTCATAGCTTCCTCATTGTCAGGCCCGTCAATCTAGCACAAACCCGCTAGCCAAAGGCTCATGCCTTAGTCACAGACAACCTATAGGTGACTCGCCCGTGGTAAATGCCTTAACCTGAAAAGACACACCCACGCTCAAAGGGAACTGCCATGAAGACTGCTCACGACCTTGTTGCCGAAGCCAAAAAAGAGATTCAGGAGGTGCCGCTGGCCAACGCCGAGGCGGCCATTAAAAATGCCGATTTGCTGCTGGATGTGCGGGACGCCGATGAATACCGCTCCAGCCATATTCCGGGCGCCGTGAATATTTCCCGGGGCATGCTCGAATTCAAGTTCACCAACGACCCCGCGCTGGAGAACCGGCAGATGAAAATTGTGCTCTACTGCAAAACATCAGGCCGTGCAGCACTCAGCGCCAAAGCGCTGAAAGAGATGGGCTATATGAACGTGCAATCCATTGAAGGCGGCTTTGACGCCTGGCTGGAAGCGGGTAAAGAGGTCGCTCAGCCGGATCTGCCGAAGTTCGAATAGAACGTTTAGAGGCAACAGGCCTTGAACTTGCGGCCACTGCCACAGGGGCAGCGGTCGTTTCGGCCGGGCTTCAGCACTCCCTCGCTGGTTTTGCCCTCACGATAGAACCAGCAGCCATTCTCTTTGCTGAAGTCTGATCTGCTCTTCCAGATAACCCCAACCACCACCGGCACGATAGACCGCCCGGAAGTGAACCCGGCCCGTGTCAACACCGGCACTGGAGGAGAGTACCTGCAGCGAAACCCATTCCGGTGAGCCGGAAAGATCCAGTTCCGCGGGCCGGGTATCCGGATGCCAGGTCGCGAGCAGATAGGCGGTATCTTTCACCACAAAGGCACTGAACCGGGAACGCATCAGCGCCTCCGGCGTGGTGGCTGGCGCGCCTGCATGGCAGGGCTGACAACACAGCAGGTAAGTTTCTCCGCTACCGCAAGGGCAGTTTTCCCCGGACACCTTCATCCCTTTCCAAACCCTCATGAAGCCAGAATTTCGTTGGCCCGGCTGTCCGGCCAACGTAGGTAATGTCCGCAAACCTTACACGCTTTTGCAGACAGCGTCGTATGACAAAAGCCATACTGGAAATTAAACTGAATAAAAAGCAGACAGCGCACACCCCATGAAATCCGGCATTCCGTCACTGAATCTGCCCGTTCACCGGGATCAGACACCGCCAGCCACCGAGGAAACACCCCCGGAAGGTCTTCAGGCCGTACTCGATAATCTGGATGCCCTGGTGTACGTCTCCGATTTTACAACACACGATCTGCTGTACATGAACGCTTACGGCCGGCAGATCTGGGGTGACATTGGCAACCGAAAATGCTGGCAGGTGCTTCAGGACGGTGACGGCCCATGCAGCTTCTGCACCAATCACCTGCTGATCAATGATCAGGGCGAGCCCAACAAACCCCATGTCTGGGAGTTCCAGAATCAACTGGACCAACGATGGTACCAGTGCCGTGACCAGGCGATCCGCTGGACCGATGGCCGCCTGGTGAGGTTGGAGATTGCCACTGATATTACCGAACGTAAACGGATGGAACTGGAGCTGCGGGCAGCCCACGAAAAAGCCAGGGCGGCAGCGCTGGAGGATGAACTTACCGGGCTGCATAACCGACGCGCGTTCTTCGAGTTCGGAGAGCAACTGCTGAACCAGTCTGCCAGGCATCAGACACCACTGACTCTGGTCATGATGGATCTGGATCACTTCAAGATCATCAACGATACCTACGGTCACCAGGCGGGCGATGAAGTGTTGAAGCAGGTCAGCGGGCTACTGAAAGCCCGGATTCGGGATTGCGATATTGTGGCCAGAATGGGCGGAGAGGAATTCGCCATTCTGCTACCGGGCACCGACATGACGATGGCACACGTGTTGGCGAGCCGCTTGCTGGCCTTGCTTTGTAATCTGGTGGTGTCTTACGAGAAAAGCAGAATCTCGCCGTCGGCAAGTATCGGAATCAGTAGCCTGGGGAACGGCGACCGCAGACTGGAAGATCTGATGTGTCGCGCAGACGAGGCCATGTACCAGTCCAAGGCCAAAGGAAGAAGCAGAGTGACACTGGCCACCTAAACCCAGGACAGCCTCGCTAACGGCCCTCCTCGGTATACCGGATGAGATACTCTTCAATCAACTCTGCCAGCCTGCCCTGCTCCGTCAACTCCAGCAACCTGGCTGCAAAAGCCTCTCGCAAGGCTTTGCTATTGCAGCGGGAAAGTTTCGGAAACGCGAAGAACAGGCCTTCTCTGCTCACAGGGGGCTCCAGCGCCACAAAGTCATTCGACATGCCATACCGGGCCAGCTTCGCCCGACCCTGCAACAACTCGTACAGTACATAATCGATACGACCGATATCGGCCATCAGGTAGGACTGGTGAATGGAGCGGACGCCGAGGATATCCAGGTGATTGGCGGCAAAGCTGTCGAACCGCTCACCGAAACTGTTGTCGATCAGGGTGCTGCCTTGTTTCCCCTCCAGGTCCGGCCAGTGCCGATACTCAAACATCCTTTGCCGCGGCACCCAGACATTGGTATCGAGATGCATCATGGGCGGCAGAATATAATCCAGGTAGCCCAACCTTTCTGCCGTGATAAAGGCCCCGGCCACCAGATCGATCTCCCCCAACTCTGCCAACCGCTGCACCCGCGCCCAGGACCCAATGTTGCGGACATTGACCTTGATACCCAGGGGCTCAGCCAATTCCCGCAGGAACTGAGGAACCGCGCCATCTAAAAGATCCGGCGACGCCACGCTCGGCCATAGGAGAGGCGGATACTCCGGATTACCACTCACTCTCAGCGTTGAGCACTCAGACAAAGGGGCAGCTCGCAGACCAAAGGATGCGCATAGCAAAAAGAGCAACGCATACCAGGACTTGTGCGCTTTCGAAGACACCCTGTTACAACGAATTTTCAGCACAGTGAAACCTTCCCGTGAGGAATAACCTCATGGCATTTAGTTAACATCCTCAACTATTTTAAGTATAGCAGGGCGACAGTCCCGGCAAACGATTTTCTTTTGATATTAATCAAGGATGGCGAGCTTATTTCGCAAATTGACGCGCAAGGTCGGAATCAGGGAGCCATCGCTCCCTGTTTTCTTACGAGCGGCGGGTTACCGCCATGGTCAACCTGGAAATGCAGGTCACCTTGCCTTGATCGTTTTCCAGGCGGATTTCCCATACTTGCGTTGCACTGCCGATGTGTATGGCCTTCGCCGTGCCATAGACCCATCCCCCGGTAACAGGCCGAATATGATTGGCATTAATATCCAGCCCCACAGCGACCGTATTTTTATCTTTCAGGCAACAGTTGGCAGCCATGCTGCCCAGCGTTTCCGCCAACACGACGGAGGAACCACCATGCAGGATCCCGAATGGCTGGACGGTGCGCTCATCCACCGGCATCCGGCCTTTCACATAATCGTCACCGATTTCGAGGTATTCAATGCCCATATGACTGACCGCGGTGTTTTTGCTGGCCTCTGTCATTTGCTCAAGATTAGGGGTAACCGTCCAGATCGACATCGTGCAACTCCTCAGATTGAACTTTCGTTTCTTATAGCTGTCAGGAATGAGTCTATACAGGTAGCATGCTTATAACCACGCCTTTATAGAGCATTTTTGCATTATCACCAATCACACCAAGAGAGGGACCTGGAATGAATAAACGTTTTGTTTCCGTTGCGGTGCTTGCGGCCGCGATCTCAACCCCGACCGTGGCCCAGATGAGCGTGGAAGACCAGATCGAAACCCGCCAGGCCGCCTACCAGTTTGCGTCCTGGAACATGGGCAAAATCAAGGCCCAGACCGTGGATGGCTCCGCAGCGTTTGACCAGAACCAGGTTGCCGCAGCCGCCAAAGCCATTGCAGCCGTGGCCAACTCCGGCATGAGCGTGCTTTACAGCCGTGACAGCGCCAATGACCGGGCCGAGAACACCCGCCTCAAGCCCAACTTCTTTGAGGAGCCGATGAAGGTTCAGGAAATTGCGGTCAGCTTCGTCCGTGAAGCCAACGCACTGCAGGAACTGGCTGCAGCCGGCGACCAGGCCGCGATTGCACGCCAGTTCGCCAAAGTCGGTGAAACCTGCAAGGCTTGCCACGACAACTTCCGCGCCAAGTAGGCCAAGGGGCTTACCAACCCAGATTCTGGGGCGGTGGCGGCGGTGGCGGAACCAGCCCGCCACTCGCCGCCCAGACCACAGCAACGGCAATCGCCAGTGCAATGATCATTGCCAGCCAGCCACCGCCGCTGGCGTCTTTCAGCTCTGAGCTCTGAACCTGCTTTCGGCCAGTCACCATCGGCTTTACCAGATTATCCTTACGCACGTGGGTGTAAAACAGCACCGCCAGGACATGAAGGGCAACCACGGCGTACAGCCCCCATTCCATGAGACGGTGCCAGCTGCTCAGGGTATCGCTCCAGCCCGACGACACCAGCCGGTAGAGTGGGCCGTTAAAGGCAATTTCATCATTGGAAAATAAACCGGTAACAGCCTGAAAACCGAACAGTCCCAGTAACAACAGCACCGACCAGGCACCAAGGGGATTGTGGCCTGCGCCCTGCCACTGGCCCCTCAGATAACGGATCATCGCCCCTGGCCCCGATATAAACTGACTGAAGCGCGCGTAAGTGGAGCCCACCAGCCCCCAGACCACCCGGAACGCCAGCAAGCCAACAACCGCCAGTCCAAAACGCTCATGCCAGGCCATCCAGCCAGCGCCCAGTTTGACCGTCACCACTGCCCCAACCACAGCAATTACCAGCAACCAGTGGAACAGCCGGGTGGGGAGATCCCACAATCGAATCGTCTTCATACCAGTTCCTTTGCCAAAACCTGTCAAACGATCACAGACAAAGGTAAGCACCCTAAGTTCCTTTTAGCAGGGGAGCATCGGTATAAACCATGGAAATCGATCAATAGGCTTTTTGTTCCTGGTACTTCAGCACAAGGTCTTCCCGAATCCCCTCCCGTTCAATCAATTTCAGGGCTGCCCTTATATCTTCTGCATACCGGCGGGCAGGAGACTGGTTCGAAACCGCAATCCAGGAACGGTCACCCGGTACAAAGAACGGTGAAATGTTCGCTTCTATCCCCTGGGCTCTCAGCGTATACAATCCAACCAGCTCGGGGGCCACCACGACATCAACCCGCCCTCTTTGAAGCATCAACATCAAATTTTCGTAGTGGGCCGCAGGCTCTTTATTCAGAGCCGGATCATTGTCAAACCGGGTAAAGTAGCGGGCGCCCTCCAGAATACCGATGACTTTTCCCGGCAGGTCACTGTATCGCTCAATACGGTTACTCTCGTTCAGGTAGAAAAACAGACGCCGCTCCGGCGGAAAAGCCGGAGCCACGAAGGTCATGAATTCTTCCCGTTCTTCGGTACGCAGCGGCCCCAGCATGACATCCACCTCACCCCTGCGCATCAGCAGCAGGATGCGCCGGAATGGCGCCTCCCGGTACTGCACACGCCAGCCTAGCCGGTCGGCAATTTCCTCGAATAGCTCAAGATAAAGACCGGATTTTTGCGACGGCTCGAGAATACGGTAGGGCGGCGAGTGGTCAACGCCAACGGTCACCGTCAGTGGCTCTACTGTTTCAGTGCCCTGTTGTGAAAGAACACCAGGCGCCCAAAGCAGCATCAGAATGCCGGCAAGCACGCCTTTCAAGGCAATCCACCTCATATAAATCCGTCCTGGTCCATGACGTTACATGTGCGATAACTACCCTCGCAGTATAGCCGTTAATGAGCATCCAATATGCCAGTGCCAACGTACTGACGGTTGAAAACCGAGCGATCATCACAATTTGATGTAGTGAGACGAACGAAATACACCCGGACTCCCGACAGGAGGGTCGACTGGTATGAAGATTCTGATGGTACTAACCTCCCACGACCAGATGGGCGACACCGGCCATAAAACCGGTTTCTGGCTGGAAGAATTCACTGCGCCGTTCTACGTATTCAAAGACGCAGGCGCCGACATCACCCTCGCATCCCCTAAAGGCGGCCAGCCACCGGTTGACCCGAACAGCGAGGCTGAAGATGCACTGACCGAGTCCACCCGGCGGTTCAGTGAAGACACCCACGCCCGGGAAATGCTCGCCAGCACCAGAAAACTGGCCGACGTGGACATGAATCAGTACGACGCCATCTTCTACCCCGGTGGCCATGGCCCGCTGTGGGATCTGGCCGAGGACGACAAGTCGGTAGCCTTGATTAAAACGGCTTACGAGCAGGACAAGGTCATCGGAGCTGTATGCCACGCCCCAGCCGTGTTCAAGAATGTGTTCATAAAACCGGACCAGAACATCGTGGGCGGCCGCGAAGTCACCGGCTTCAGCAACACCGAAGAAGACGCCGTGCAGCTCACCAACATCGTGCCCTTCCTCCTGGAAGACATGCTCAAGCAGAACAACGCCCGCTACAGCCGGGGCGATGACTGGGCACCGCACATTGTGGTGGACGGCAAGCTGATTACCGGCCAGAACCCGGCGTCTTCCGAAGGCGCTGCCAAGGCTGTGCTGCAGGCCCTTCAGCAAGGCTGACGTCCCGATTGGGCTGGCGCCTGCCAGCCCGGTCTTATTTCCCGCCGTTGAGTACCCGGTAACAACCGTAACCGATCACCACCCCCCAGAACGCCGACGACAATCCGAACAGTGATAATCCGGACGCGGTCACCAGAAAGGTGATCAGCGACGCCTCCCGGTGACTGACCTCCTCCAGTGCCGCAAACAGATTATTGGCAATAGCCCCCAGCAATGCCAGGCCCGCCAGCACCGCCACAAAGGCCGAAGGTAACGAAGTAAACAAGGCCACAATGGTGCCTGCAAACATTGCCCCCATCAGATAGAACACCCCATTAAACACCCCGGCCACATAACGCTTGTCCGGGTTTTCATGAGCATCCTCGCCCGTGCAGATCGCGGCGGTAATGGCCGCCACCACCGTGGTAATGCCGCCGAACAGCGCCACGGGCAGGGACACAAGGCTGGCCACCGCAATCACCGGCTTGGCTTTCACCCGATAGCCGGCACTCCTGAGAATGGCCATGCCGGGCAGGAACTGGCCCGTCAGGCTCACCAGCACCAGGGGAATGGCCAGGCTGAGGGTCGCGCCAAAGCTCCATTCCGGCGTGATGAGTCTGGGCACCGCCAGGTTCAGGCTCACACCGGCCAGAGAGGCGTCCTCCAGCACTACCGCCAGAATGACCCCGGCCATCAGCAAAAGCACCAGAGTGTATTTCGGGGTAAATCGACGAAACACCACATAGGCAACCAGCATGCCGATGGCCAGGGCCGGCGTGGTTCCAATAGCAGCAAAGGCGCCCAGACCGAACTGGAACAGGATGCCCGCCATCATACCCGCAGCCACCCCTTTGGGAATGACGCGCACAAAGGCATCGAAGGTGCCGGAAACACCAATGACAAAGATAATCAGCGCGGCGGTGATGTAAGCTCCCACGGCTTCGTTAAGCGAAAGCTCCGGAAACAGTACCACCAACAGCGCCGTACCCGGCGCCGACCAGGCCGTGACTATAGGTGCTTTGAGCCATATCGACAGGAAAATTCCTGAAACCGCTGCCCCTATGGAGATGGCCCAGACCCAGGAGGTCATCATCTCCGGCGACACCTGCGCTGCCGCGCCGGCCTGGAAGAAAATCGCCAAAGGCCCGGCATAGGACACCAGCACCGCCAGAAATCCTGCGGCAACCGCAGACACAGAGAAGTCCCGAAACAACTGGGGCATGTTCAGCTCCTTGTTATTGAGTTCTGTTTGAGCCGTGTAACAGCAAAAAAGCCCCGGTCACTATCGTGCCGGGGCAAAGAGGGGTCCGAATGACTGACTGTCCCTCAAGGTCACCTCAACGCTGATTCATCAGTTACTGGTTGCCAGGCTCACCTCTGCGTTCTCGCGCGCCCGCGCCGGGCCAAATTGCCGGCCCACCAGAGCGATGGCGACGGTGGCAATGGCGCCGGGAATCGCCAGGGCCAGGAAATTCATATGGTGCGGCAAGGCCAGAGCCAGCAGCGTACCGCCAATCATGGGCCCGACAATGGCGCCATTACGGCCAATGCCCGATGCCCAGCCCAGACCGGTGGAGCGGATACTGGTGGGGTAGTACTGGGCCACATAGGCGTAGAGCAGGATCTGCGAGCCAATGGTGGTGGCACCGGCCACGCCCATCAGGGTATACAGAAACCACATCGGACTTTCATAGCCGAGCATGACCAGCGACACCGAGGCCAGAATAAAGAAGCTGACCAGCACCGTGCGCAGGGACAATCGATCTGCCAGCCAGCCGCCGCCCACAGCGCCGAAGATCGCACCGATGTTCAACACCATCAAGAACATCAGGCTGGAGCTCAGCTCATAGCCGGCCAGAGACATCAGCTTTGGCAACCAGGAGCCCAGAGCATAGACCATCAGCAGGCAGCAGAAGAAGGCAATCCAGAACATTACGGTGCTGAAGGCACGACCGCCCCGGAACAATTCCAGAACCGGCGCCTTGCTCTCGGTCGTAGCCGGCACGGTCAGGGTATCCATTTCGCTGATGTCGTGTACCGGTGCCACTTTCTGCAGGATGCTGCGAGCCTCCCCTTCACGCTTCTGTGCCATCAGAAAAGCCACGGATTCCGGCAGGAACTTCATCATCAGCGGCAACAGCAGCAGGGGCACCGCAGCGAGATAGAACATGATTTCCCAGCCAAAATTCGGCACGATCCAGATGCCCAGACCCGCCGACACCATGCCACCGACGGCATAACCGGAAAACATCAGTGCCACCAGGGTACTACGGCTCTTTTTAGGCGAGTACTCGCTCATCAGCGAGACCACATTGGGCATCACCCCGCCAATACCCAAACCGGCGATAAAGCGCAGAATACCGAACTGCCAGGGCGTGGTGGCGAAGCCGTTAATGACGGTGGTGAGACTGAACAGCACCACACACATCAGGATGGTTTTCTTGCGCCCGAGCCGATCAGAGAGCATGCCAAAGCCCATGGCTCCGAACATCATGCCAAACAGGGCACTGCTGCCCAGCAGCCCGGCCACATAGGGGTTCAGGTTCCACTGCTCCATCAGTAGTGGCAGTACCACGCCGTAGATCACCAGGTCATAGCCATCAAAAATGATGATCAGGGTGCACCAGAACAACACCTTCCAGTGGAATCTGGTAAAGGTGGCGTTATCGATAACGTCGTTGACGTCTATATTTCTCATGGGTCTGTCACTCCATATCTTGTTTTTGTCGGAGGTTGGGTTGAATGCCCGTCAGCCGCAGTCGCCCCCAGCCACGGGCAGGATGGTTCCGGTGATATAGTTGGCAGCATCGGATGCCAGGAACAGGATCGGCTGCGCCTGCTCATCCAGGGTGCCGTAGCGGTGCATGAAGCTGCTGGCATTGGTCTGGTCAATCAGGGTCTGATACCAGACTTTTTCCTGTTCGCCCTGCGCCTCGGTGTTCCGTGGCGTCAGCCGGGGAGGTGCTTCGGTGCCACCCGGCGCGGTGGCGTTCACCCGGATGCCGTGCTCGGCATACTCAAACGCCAAGTTCACGGTCATGGCGTTCACCCCACCCTTGGCGGCGCCGTAGGGCACCCGCATCAGACCACGGGTGGCCACCGATGACACGTTCACGATGGCACCCCCTTTCTGCTCCACCATGTAGGGCAGAACGGCGCGGCAGCACCACAGGGTCGGGAACAACGAACGCTGGATTTCCTTCTGAATCTGCTCCGGCTGGTAATGCTCGAAGGGCTGAGCCCAAATGGTGCCACCGACGTTGTTGATCAGGATGTCGATGCGGCCATACTGCTCGTGGGCTTGGGCCATCACCCTTTCTGCGCCTTCCCAGGTTTCCAGGTTGGCCTGCACGGCCAGGGCTTCAACGCCCTGGTCGCGCAGCTCGCCAGCAACGCCCTGCACGTAGTCCGCGATGTCCACCAGTACAAGACGGGCACCTTCGTCGGCGGCCAGTTCGGCCACCCGCCGGCCAATGCCCTGGGCGGCCCCCGTCACTACCATCACCTTGTCGGTGAAGCGCGGGCTCATGCCACTTTCTCCTCAACGGCCGATACGCTGGGGGTGAACTTCTCGTAGTGGAACGAGTTGGGCTCAATTCCCTGTTCCCGGAAATAACCCAGCACCGCATCGACCATCGGAGGTGGCCCACACAGGTAAACGTCCACATCACCATCGTTGATGGGGGCGTCTTCCATGTGGTTGGTCACATAACCCTTGCGTGGGTGCATGCTTTCGTCGCTGGCCACCACGGTCTTGAAGGTGAAGTTGTCTATGGCTTCGGCAAATGCTTCCAAAGCTGCCAGTCCCACCAGGTCATCGTCGTTGGTGACGCCGTAGATCATGTGAGTGGGCTGCTCGCAGCCCTTTTCCTTCAGGCTTTCGAGCATGGCCAGGAACGGCGCCAGGCCGGTACCACCGGCCAGCATCAGCACCGGGCGCTGCACCGGACGCAGGTAAAACACGCCCATGGGGCCGGTCAGGGTGACCTTGTCACCAGTCTTGGCCTTGCCTACCAGCCAGGAGCTCATCAGGCCCCCGGGCACGTTGCGGATCAGGAAGCTCAGTTCGCGGCTGCTGGGGCGGGAGCTGAACGAGTAGGCGCGGGTTTCCTCGGTACCCGGCACCTGAATGTTCACATACTGGCCCGGCAGGAAGCCGATATCCGCATCTGCGGTGATCTTCAGCTCGATGGCGGTCGGGGAAATCAGGTTGACCTCGCCCACAGTACCGGTCACGGACTCGTTACCGGCCTTGCTGCACAGCGATGCAGCGGCCGGAATTTCCACCACACAGTCGCTGGAGGGCACCATCTGACAGGTCAGCACCATGCCCTGCTCGGCTTCCTCGTCAGACAGCGCCTCGTCGATGTACTCGTCACCCATATCGAACTCGCCCTGGTGGCAGGAACCCTTGCAGGTTCCGCAGACACCGTCGGAACAGTCCATGGGCAGGTTGATCTGGGCCCGGTAGGCGGCGTCGAGTACGGTTTCACCTTCGTTGCAGGTGATCACACGGGTAACGCCGTCTTCAAAATTAAGCGCGATGTTGTAACTCATGATGATGCTCTCCCCATCAATTACAGGTGATAGATATCAATCACCTGATTGATGTAGTCGTTTTTCAGAACCACTTTCTTCCCGGTGATCAGCGGCTGTTCGCCACTGCAGTCGAGGGTGTAGAAAGACACGCCGAAGAAGCTCTGGGTTTTGTGGTAGCGGTGGCTGTTGGTCTGCCAGTTGAACCGGATTTTCACGGTGTCGCCGTCCCGCTCCAGGATTTCGAGGTTGCTGGTCAGGTGCACGGTGCGCGGTTCCGGAATGGAACTGGCGCCGGAACGCTCGGTTTTCAGTCGGTAGACGCGATCTTCCAGGCCGTTACGGTTCGGGTAGTAGATCAGCGAGATCTCAGCCTGCGGGTCCTCGGTCAACTCGTCGTTGTCGTCCCAGGCCGGCATCCAGTAGGTGGCATCTTCGTGGTAGCACTTCAGCCACTCATCCCACTGGCGGTCATCCAGCAAACGGGCTTCCCGGTAGATAAAGGCCTGGATCTGCTCGTATGACATGCTCATGCGGAAGCCTCCTCTGACAGCGAAATAAAGCGTGCGCGCTCGGTTTCAATGGCCTTGGTCATCTCCTCCACCCAGTGCTGGTGATGGGTGACGTAAAGACCTTCGTCTTCCGGTTTGGCGCCACTGAGAATCGGCTTCATATCGATGCGCTTGGCCCAGTCGTCGGCACCTTCTATCCAGTGCTGTGCACCACGGCTCATGTCATTCCACTTCACCCCCTTGGCGTAGTAACCCTCCTGACAGCCCCGGAATTCTTCCAGGTCGTCCGGGGTGCCCATGCCGGAGACGTTGAAGAAGTCTTCGTACTGGCGAATGCGCTTGGCACGGTTCTCGGCAGATTCACCCTTGGGCGCCCAGCAGTAGATGGTGATCTCGGTCTTGTTAACGTCGATCGGGCGCAGTACCCGGATCTGGGTGGAGAACTGGTCCATCACGTACACGTTCGGGTACAGGCACAGGTTTTTGGTGGTGCGCACGATAAAGTCAGCCTTCGCCTCACCCACTTCCTGTTCGAGGCGCTCCAGCTGGTTGTAGACCGGGCGTACTTCCGGATTGGTCAGGCGGGTCCACAGCATCATGTGGCCGTTGTCGAAGGAGTAGAAGCCGCCTTCGTTAGACCAGCTCTTGGCGTCCACCGCCTCGGTGCCACCCTTCTCATAGTTGCGCTGGCCCATGGTAGACAGGTAATTCCAGTGCACAGTGCTGACGTGGTAACCGTCGGCGCCGTTTTCGGCAGTCAGCTTCCAGTTACCCTCGTAGGTGTAGGTAGACGCGCCGCGCAGAATCTCCAGGCCTTCCGGCGCCTGGTCGACGATGGCATCCAGCACCTTGGTGGTTTCGCCCAGATACTCTTCCAGCGGCAGCACGTCGGCATTCAGGCTGCCAAACAGGAAGCCGCGATAGTTTTCAAACTTCGGCAGCTGTTTCAGGTCGTGGGAGCCGTCCACGTTGAAGCTGTCCGGGTAACCACCTTTCTTCTGATCCTTGGCCTTCAGCAGCTTGCCGTCGTTCTTGAAGGTCCAGCCGTGGAACGGGCAGGTGAAGGAGGTCTTGTTGCCGCGCTTTTTGCGGCACAGGGTGGCACCGCGGTGGGTACAGGTGTTCAGAATCGCCTTGAGCTCGCCATCCTTGGTCCGGGTGATGATCACCGGCTGACGACCCACCGTGGTGGTGTAGTAGTCGCCCGGATTCTCAATCTGGCTTTCATGAGCCAGGAAAATCCAGTTGCCTTCGAAGATGTGTTTCATCTCCAGCTCAAACAGCTCCTCGTCGGTGAAGATGCTGCGATCACAGCGGTAGTGGCCGGTGGTCGGGTCGGCTTCTACCGCCCCACGGATCTGCTTTTCAAGTCTGTCGAGTTGGCGAGTCATGTTCGTCACTCCCTCTTGTTGTTGTGACTACCGTTTTTTCGGGCGCGAGGGGCCCCGGTGCCGGCCCGCATGTACGGGCCGGTCGGATCACAAAACGTGTCAATTAAAGGTTGATGGCTTAAGCGGCTTCGCCTTCCAGCGCACGCTTGCGCTCGTGGCGGCTCTGCAGCTCTGGCTTGTCGGTGGAGACCAGCTGGATGTTGAATTCCACTTTGGTGAACGGTTTGTTCAGGCCATACCCCTCGGCCTGCGCCGGGTCGTCAATGCGGTTGGCTTCGACTACCAGCTCTTCGCGGGTTGCGAAGGCAAAGTCGTCGTAGGTGTACTCGTCACCCGCCAGGTTGATCTGGGTGGTCAGGTGCTTGAAGCCGGACTTGGAGATAAAGAAGTGGATATGGGCCGGGCGGTTGCCATGGCGACCAAGCAGGTTCAGCAGCGCCTGGGTGGAACCTTCGGGCGGGCAGCCGTAGCCAGCCGGGATGATGGACTGCGCGGTGTAACGGCCGTTTTCATCGGTGCGAATACGGCGGCGCAGGTTGTACTCGCTCTGGGACTGATCAAAGTAGGAGTAGTTGCCCATGGTATTCGCGTGCCAGACATCCACCACCGCGTTGACCAGCGGATTACCATTCTCGTCCGTCACCTGGCCGGTCAGGATCATGGTCTCGGCATTTTCATCCGAGCCGTCGTCCATGCGGGCAAAACCTTCGCTCATGGGCGCACCGGCCACGTACAGCGGGCCTTCGATGGTGCGCGGCGTGCCGCCCGCCAGGCCGGCCTGCTCGTCTTCGGCATCCATGCGGATGTCCAGGTATTTGTCCATACCCAGGCCCGGGGCCAGCAGGGCCGCCTCGCCGTTCTTACCCAGGTCGCCAACGTAATACACAGCCTGCCAGAACTCTTCCGGAGTCACATCGAAGTCTTCAATCAGCTGGAAAACATCGTGCATGAAACGGTGAACAATCTTCTTCACCCGCTCGTTTCCACCGTCCTGGTTGAAGCCGGCGACTTTCTCCAGCAGGTCCTTCACATCGGCTGTTTGCATGGTTTTAACGGTCATGGTGGTTCTCCTCAGTATTATTCTTGTTGCTCAAATCAGGTCATCAGATGGCAACGGTGTGTTTGCGTTCAGCGATCATCCTCATGGATCGACGACGGGTGCCGGCACAGGGGCGCGACGGTGATGTCCATATAGGGGAACAAAGGCAGGTTGCTGATCAGGTCCTGCAGCTCGGCGTTGTCGGCCACATCAAAAATGCTGACGTTGGCGTAGCTGCCAGCCACCCGCCACAGGTGACGCCACTTGCCCTGCTGCTGCAGGTCCTGGGCGTAGGCTTTCTCCCGGGCCTTGATGTCTGCCGCCACGTCGGCGGGCATGTCGTGAGGGATATTCACCTTCATCTCGACTTTGAACAGCATGTGCATTCCTCCGTTTACTGAATCTTTGTCGGCTCAGGCCTTGCGGCGATACCGGGCCAGCTTGTCTTCATCGATTTCGATGCCGAGGCCCGGGCCCTGCGGCAGGTCAACGCCGTTGTTATGGAAATGCAGCGGCTTGGCCACGATGTCGTCTTTCATCAACAGCGGGCCGAACATCTCGGTGCCCCAGTGCAGGGTTTCCAGGGTCGACCAGGCATGCAGAGAAGCGGCGGTGCCGATGGTGCCTTCCAGCAGGGTGCCGCCGTACAGACCAATGCCGGCAGCTTGGGCCACCGCGGCCTGTTTCAGTACCTGTACCGGTCCACCGGCCTTGGCGATTTTCATGGCCACGGCACCGGAGAAACCGGCAGCAGCCAGGTTGTAAAGATCTTTGGCATCGGCCACGGCCTCGTCGGCCAGAATGGGCAGATGGAATTTCTCAGACAGACGCACCAGCGCGGCGTGATCCTTCATCGGCGTTGGCTGCTCTACCAGGTCGATACCAGCCGACTGCAATTCGGCCATGCCTTTGGCCGCAGTCGCTTCGTCCCAGGCCTGGTTGACATCCACACGGACACTGGCGCTGTCACCCACGGCTTCTTTAATAGCCGCCACATGACGCACATCGTCCATCACCGGACGGGCACCGATCTTGAGCTTGAAGTCACAGTGACGACGGGTTTCGATCAGCCCCAGGGCTTCTTCGATGTCTTTTCGGGTATCACCGCTGGCCAGGGTCCAGAGCACCGGAACATGCTGATGCAGGGCCCCGCCGAGCAGGTCTGAGACCGGGCGATTCAATCGCTTGCCCTGCAGGTCCAGCAGCGCGGTCTCGATGGCTGACTTGGCCAGGTTGTTACCGCGGGTCGAGCGGTCTAACATTACCCTCAGGGTATTGATGTTGCCGGCAGGCTGGTTAATCAGTTGCGGTTTGAAATAGGTTTCAATCGTAATCTTTACGCTTTCGGGGCTTTCCGGGCCGTAGGCCAGACCACCGATGGTGGTCGCCTCACCGAGACCTTCCAGGCCATCAGAATCCTTCACCCGCACAATCACCATGGTCTGAATCCCCATGGTTGTCATGGATAGCTTGTGCGGGCGGATGGTCGGGATATCGACCAGGATCGCTTCGATGGACTGAATGGTGGCTGACATGGCTGCTCCGAATCGCTAGGTAAAAATCCTGTGATTCGAACACTACGAAGTTTCACCAGCGTGAACCAATATTGATTAAGTAATAACCAATACCCTGGAGGTATGGATGGAGCTGAGACACTTGCGCTACTTCGTCGCAGTGGCCGAAGCCGGCAACCTGACCCGCGCTGCCGAAAAACTGTTTATTGCCCAGCCACCCCTGACCCGGGCCATCAAGCAGCTGGAAGAAGAAGTGGGCGTGGAATTGTTCATTCGCAAGCCCCGCGGCCTGGAGCTGACCACCGGGGGTGAATACTTTCTGGAACAGGCCAAGCAAGTGCTGGACAAGGTTAACGCCACCGTCGATGACACCCGCCGGATTGC
>NPIE01000244.1_pt1 | contig 16507 bp, 15 predicted proteins | sample 8637661 | NCBI WGS metagenome assembly NPIE01 (sample SAMN07420842, study PRJNA396082) | bioreactor metagenome | isolation source: sample BA12 brine-fed electro-methanogenic bioreactor BA | place: Japan: Kochi | collected 2016-12-09 | reverse complement strand
AAGCCTGGCCAGCTAAACACGTACGAGAAGATAATCATCCTCGACACCCGGAACGCCGATCCCTTCGCGGTCAAGAAGCTCGCGGCGGCGGGGTATAGGGTCTTTGTAATCCCCGAGGGGAAGCTCGACGACGATCAGATCAGGGCGTTCTGCGACGAGGTGGAAAAGGAGGTAAAGAGGTGAGTGGGAAGGCGATTTTCTTCGTGGTGGCGTGGCTCATCTGAGGTCCGCGGCTCGCCCTGCGGCGAAAGGCCGAGCGGGCGGCCCGCGCCCGCCGGGCGGCGAGATCACCGGGCGGCGTCATCGACGATGGTGATCTCCTCCTCAGTCAATCCGCGAAGCTCGGGGACGAGATTGTCGATCTTCCTATCGGTCGCCTCGATCTGCCGCGAGAGGATGGTCTTCTCATGGCCAAACTATCGTCTCCGCCCAGCCCACATCAACAGAATACCCCCCTCTTATGTTCCGTAGAAGCTATAATTTATGAGGTGCATGCTATATCTTAGTGTAAACCTGTTGAGAGAGAATTAGAGGAGGCAGATATGAAAAAGCCGTCACAACCCCTCGCGGAGGTATTCGGATATCTGGTAGATGATCGAACAACCAAAGCAGATCGATATCGCTCCCTCCGCCTCTGCCCCTTCAACAACAAGGTTCCAAATTGTACCAAGGACAAAGCAAAGAACCCCCTTGGAGTATGCAGCATCTATCATCAAAATGGTCCGGTCATAACTTGTCCGATAAGATTCCGTGAGAATTGGATTATAACCGATCATGCTGCGTCCTTCTTCTTTGAAGAGGGTGCGACTTGGAGTTCGCTGACCGAAGTCAGACTCAACGACTCCTCCGGTAAAAGTGCTGGGAACATCGATGTAGTACTCGTCGCCTATGATTCCGACGGGAAAGTGTACGATTTTGGCGCTCTTGAGATTCAGGCAGTATACATTTCCGGAAACGTTCGGGATCCCTTTGAGCATTACATGAAAGATCCCCAAAACAGATCGGCTATGGACTGGTCGAACCAATCCAATTATCCACGCCCTGACTATCTTTCTTCATCTCGTAAAAGGCTTGTTCCGCAGCTGCTTTTCAAGGGTGGAATTCTCCACAACTGGCAGAAAAAAATTGCAGTAGCATTGAATAAAAGCTTTTTTGATACATTGCCTCCCATGGAAAGCGTGAGCAAAGACGAGGCGCATATCGCATGGCTGATCTACGATCTAGAACGGATTCACCATGACAAATCGATGAATTCATGAAACTTCTGCAATAAAAGCTTGATGAAAACCTCGAAACGCCACCAATCAACAATACTATTAAATTGGAGTTTTCTGGAAATGGCCGCGACTAAGCAGACTCTGATATGCCCGGAGCTCTCGGAAGACGAGCACTTACCAAAGCCGGTAAACGTAGCATCTGTACCTCTGAGAAGTCCCTTTCGATATCCGGGTGGAAAGACTTGGTTCGTACCTACCTTTCGGGAGTGGATGAGACAAAAATTCACTAAACCGAGAATCCTGGTCGAACCATTCGCTGGAGGCGGGATCATCAGCCTTACAGCTCTATTTGAAAATCTAGTCCCCAGAGTCGTTATGGTCGAACTTGAAGAGGATGTAGCAGCGGTGTGGCAAACGATCGTTGATGGCGATGCTAAATGGCTAGGAGAACGCATTACAGCTTTTGACCTCACAAAGGAGTCTATAATAAAAGAACTATCGACCCAACCAGAAACGACCAGGGATAGAGCCTTTCAGACCATCCTGAAAAATCGCACATTTCATGGGGGCATACTGGCCAGTGGGTCTGGACTTATTAAGCATGGCGAAAATGGCAAAGGTATTCGATCACGTTGGTATCCGAAGACGCTCGCAAAAAGATTCGAGAATATTCAACGTGTCGCGAGCAGGATCGACTTCCGTTGTGATGATGGATTGGAGACAATTCGCGAATTCGCTATACACGAGGATGTTGTTTTTTTCGTCGACCCGCCATATACAGCCGGTGGAAAGAAAGCAGGCAAACGCCTTTACAAATATTGCAATATCGACCACGAAGAACTTTTCGCAATTTGTGAAACGATCAAAGGAGACTTCCTGATGACGTACGACGATGCTGATGAAGTGAAGGATTTGGTCAGACGGCATGGATTCCAAATGCGTTTAGTTCCAATGAAAAATACTCACCACACCATAATGTACGAACTTGTCATCGGAAAGGATTTGTCATGGATGGATGGCCCTCCTGTGATGGCGGTGCTGCCCCCAGGTCATTGAGCATTTGGGCCAGAGTTTTACCGCTTCGCCGATTCTCCGAGATGCGAATAATTTTATTAGAATACAAGAATAAAAAAAATAGTATTCTCACTAGAGGCGAGATGCCTTCGCCAAGCCGCCCGTCCGGGCGCGAGAATATCTCCAGCGAGGGGCCATCGTCGAATCGTGGCGGGAGACATCCATCGAGGATACAACCGTTATATTTAATTAACAAAATATTATTTGAAATATACCCCTGGCGGCGAAGACCGCCCCGCTGGCCCCGCCCGCCGGTCGTCGAGGTCACCGGGCGGCGTCCTCGACGACGGCGATCTCCTCCGCGGTCAATCCGCGAAGCTCGCTGGATGTGGGTGTCGATCTGCCGGTCGGTCGCCCTCAATCTGGGCGCTGCGAAAGGAGAGGCTCGCTCCGATACCTCGCCTCCGCCGTACGCCTGTGAAGGTCGAGCACATCCTCGACAAACTTTACCATCTGATCGTCGAGTTGGAGGCTACGGCCAAGGCGAAGGCTAGGAAACTGAAGGCTAGGGCGCAGGGCTTCGATTTAGATATGGATATGCAGATTGAAATTATTTGAGTGATATCCGGAGAAATACTTTCGCCGCCCGCCCTGTAGATTTTACATCCAGCCGAACGAAATTGGCTGTCATGAAACTTGAACTCCAGCCCCCTTTCACCCTCACCACCCACACCTTCAACGTCCTCGTAGGACCTGAGGAGGTGCTGGTCGATTTTCTCAACGGCCGCTCCAACCTTCAGCGCCTCCAGGTCCTTTACGTCTGCGGAAACTATTCACGAATCCTTGACAAGCTCGACCGCCGTTTTTCCGAGCTGGACGTTCGAAGGGCGTTCACCGCCTACCAGCTTCTGACCATTCTAAAAGAGGCCTACCAGACTCTGATCATATTCGAGCACGACCCCAGCCTCTTCGAAGACGCATCTGAAATGGCCGAGTATGCGGGCCAGGCCCTGAAGGAAGCCGCATGCTTCTCCGCCGTGCTCCTATACTCGGACCGGACCGATCCTCACCTGGAGGAGATATCCAATTCCGCCGACCGGGTATTCGTCTTCAACCAGGTGACAAAGCCCGTCTACAAACGGGCTTCAAAGAAGCTCAAGCCAGGTCCAGGTCCGACAGGTCAGAGAACCCTGGGGGCTTTCTGATGGGCAGAACCTTCAAGAGCGTGAGGATGGGGTCCCAGGAGGTGGCCCACAGGTGGCTGAAAGCCTCGCGTGCCCTGAAGAGAGAGGACCAGATATACGGCCAGAGGCTCGCCGAGATGGTCAAGATCCATTCCAGCGAGGCCTTCTACGCCCTCGACGACCCCCTGGAGGCGGCTGTCTTCTCCGTTCTGATCGAGCTTTTGAAGGAGAGGGATCGGGAAGAGGCAGGGAAGAAGGGCGATGTGGATATTTGACTCCTATCACCGGGGGACCGTGGAGCTGTGGGACCGGTCAAGAAGCTCTCCCAAACCCCTCGCCTTCCGGTCCTCGCCCTCTTTTTACATGCATCTTGAAGATCCCCACGCACACTGGGAGATGATCGAGGGGCTGGAGAGCCGGTTCAAGGTGGAGGAGTGCAGCTTCGACTCCGTTTACGGTCCCCTCGAAGGATATGAGATCTGGGCGGGTAGGGATGTGGCCGAGAAGATCGAGAGGCAGACCCGACTCCAGGTCCAGCTTTACAACGTCGATCTGAGGCTCGATCAGAGGTATCTCGCCGAAAAGGACCTTTTCCCCTGTGGGGAGGAGGGCGAGTCACGGTTTGACCCGGACTTCGACGTGCCCCTGACCTCTTTGAAGATCGAGGTGGACGCCAACCCCCATCGTTCGAGGATGATGGCCGAGATAAAGGTCGTGATCGGCCGTCGAGAGACGAGGCTCAAGGGAGATGAACGGGGAGTGCTGGCGGACCTCTTCGATCTCGTAAAGGTCGCCGATCCGGACCTGATCCTCTTTCCCGACGGAGACCTCTGGGTTCCCAGGATCGTCGCCAAGGCGAACGAGGGCGGGCTCGACCCCTCCATCAGCAGGACCGGTCGGTTCAGGAAGATGGCCTCACGGTCCTATTGGAGCTACGGGAAGGTGGAGCACAAGCACGGCGCCGTGATCCCGGAGGGGAGGATACTGATCGATACAGAGAACAGCTTCACTTATCGGGAAGGCGGGATCGGAGGCGTCATCCTCGCCTCCCGCCTCTCGGGCCTATCGCCCAACCTGACATCCCGGTTCACCCCCGGCACCCTGATCTCCAACTATGAAGTTTACGAGGCCATCAGAAGGGGCATCGCAGTCCCTTTTCGAAAAAGCGATCCCGAACGGCAGAGAAGGGTCGATGAGCTGAGGGCGGCGGACAAGGGCGGAATGATCTTCCAGCCTCGTCCGGGAGTGCACGAGAGGGCTTACGAGCTGGACTTCACCTCCTTTTACCCCTCCATCATAGTGAACTACAACCTCTCCCCCGAGACTCTGCGCTGTTCTGACGGACCGGCTGACGGAACGGAGAGAAGGGGGTTTTTGAGCGGGGTCATCGAGCCGCTCTTGGAGCTGAGGCTTACAACCAAGAGGCTGAAGAAGGTCGATCCCGGGTACCGAGGGCTTGACTCGGTGCTGAAGTGGATGCTTGTGACCTGTTTCGGCTACACCGGCTACAAGAACGCCAAGTTCGGCAGGATCGAGGTTCACGAGGCGATCACCTCCATATCGAGGGAGCTATTGATCAGGGCAAAGCTGATAGCCGAGAGCTTGGACCTGGAGGTGCTCCACGGGATCGTGGACTGTCTCTGGGTCAAAGGCGGCGATGCGACCGAGTTCAAGGAGCGGGTGGAAGCTGCCACCGGGATCGGGACTGAGCTCGACGCCTACGACTGGATCGTCTTCCTCCCCCTGGCCGACGGGTTCGGGGCTTATAATCGCTACTTCGGCCGGCTTGCCGGGGGAAAGCTGAAAGTGCGGGGCGTCGCGGCCCGGAGGAGGGACACGCCGGAGTATGTAAGGCGGATGCAGATGGAGGTCTTCGAGAAGATGGGCGAGGCCCGGAACGTCGAAGAGCTGCGCCGGATCAAGCCTCATGCTCTGGAGATCGCAAGACAGTACCGGGAAGGGCTTGCCAGGGCAGACGCCTCCGAGATGGTCATACGTCGGAGGATAAGCAGGCTCCACTACGAGAAAAGGTGCGTCCAGGCCTCGGTGGTTGCAGCTTTCCGGAGAAGCGGGATCAAGGTCTCGCCGGGGATGACGGCAGGGTACGTGGTGCGAGATGCGGGCCAGCAGGAGGTCTATCTGGAGGATGACGCCTCCGAGTTCGACCTGGACTATTACGGGAAGCTGATCGGCAAGGCATGGGAGGAGGCGGCGTTCGTCTTCAAGTTCCTGGATGGGATGGATGGGTAGCGAGACCCTTCCGGACAGATCCATCATAAATTCAATTAATATTTTTTAAAACTTTTTAAAATGGCTGTTTTGAGCAGGATCAAAACCCAGCCTGACCTCAGCCTGATCGGTCATCGAGCCTGGTCCCCCGTCCCCCTGAAGTTGGCCCTTCTCACTTCTTAAGGTACCCCAGCACGAAGATGAATACCACCGCCCCGACCGTGGCCGCGATCAGCGATCCGATGAAACCGTGGGCAGAAAGGCCCACCAGCCCGAAGAGGAAGCCACCTACGAAGGCGCCGATTACGCCCATCACCATGTTCCCGATAAGACCGAAACTCTTCCCTCTTGTAATCTGGCCCGCCAACCAGCCTGCAAGAATCCCTATGATCAGAAACCAAAGCCAACCAAACATCCGATATCACCCACTCTAAGGGTAGAAACGTCGGTTGTATGCCTAAAAACTTTTGGTTGCTCGGTCTCGCCAGGGATATTAAAGTTATATAGAATTGTTAAAATATATTATAAAATATACTGCCGGCGGCGAAAGACCGCACGCAAGGCCTCCCGTCGGCGGCGAGATCAACGGGCGGAGTCCTCCACGATGGCGATCTCTTCTTCCGTCAGCCCGCGAAGCTCGTAGACGAGCCGGTCGATCTGCCGATCGAAGCCATCGATCTGGCTCGAAAGGAGGGTCTTCTCGTGGCCGGTCTTCGTCTCCACCCAGCCCACATCAACAGAATACCCCTCTTCTTATTTTAAAATGAATACCCCGCAGCTTGCTGCGGTTGGGATGGTCACAAAACCGTCTTAAGAATTGTTGCATCCACGTGAATGGTTGAGCCGAGAATATTGAGTCACAAGTAACCCCAGAAGAAAGAACGGCTACGAACAGATGAATTTGTTAGAATTAAAACAGCTGATGATCGGCGCGAACATGCCCCGCTGCTTGCAGCGGGGTGCGCTGTTTGACTTAATTTTTCTGGTCAAAATGGATTATGGCGAAATTTGGATGAGAGCTAAACACGTACCAAAAAGACTAAATTTATGTATACCTTTTACAAAGCAAGTTAAGAAAGATTGAATTGAAAGGTGGAAAGGATTATGCACTTCAGGCGTTTGTTTCTAGCAGCGGCGATGCTTTGTGTTGGTGTAATGTTTTGCGCAGAGGCGAATCTGATTGTGGATCACCAGGTATCTCCAAGTCAGATCTATTCACTATATTCGGGCAGGAATCCCATAGAGAGTACTGTAAGTTTGACTGTGATCGGGCAAATTCCTGAAGTCGGTTTGATCCCTGTTCGAGCAGTCCTGGCAATAGATAGCTCTGGGAGCATGGAAGATACGGATTCTGAAGATCATAGGATTTCCGCAGCAAAGAACTTCGTAAACATGATGAGCCCATCCAAGGACCAGGTGGGTGTAGTAAGTTGGGATGACGACATAGATTTCGTCTTATCTCTCACTAACGATTTCTCAGAAGCAATCAACAAGATCGATGAGGTTGATTCTGAAGCTGGAACAAATATGGATGTGGGTCTGAAAGCCGCTGTAGACCTTCTCGCAGGGAACTCCAGTGCGTCGGATGTTATCGTATTTCTTACAGATGGGAATGGTAAGTATACCCCAAGTGGTGCATCAGGTTCTCAAGCAGATATTGCCAGACGTAAAGGAATCGTGATATACTCGATAGGGCTAAACGTGGGTGGCACTGATGCAGAAGCCAGTCTAAATGACATGGCGACAGCTACAGGTGGCAAATACTACAGCGCACCCGAAAGCGAATCTCTTGAATTGATCTACGAAGAGATCAGCAAAGAAGTTACTAACGTTTCAGGTAGATATGTAAATGTGAAATATGTGATTCCGGCTGATCTAATCCCCCAGGGCTTTTCCACAGAGCCAAACTCGAATATCTCCGAGGGTGATACCAGAGTTCTGAACTGGAATCTGGAGACGATCTCCATAGGTGAGACGCAGGAAATATCCTTCAACGTCAGCTCTTTCAATCAGGGCAATTTCGATCTTGGAGGCTCTGGCTCTAACGTTACGTACACGAGATATGACGGTGAGCCGGACAGTGCGGGGATAAATAGCAGTAGTCTAACCGTAAACGGAGGTTTTGAATTCAATTCGGGTATTTCGGTACAGAGCGACGGCATACCTTCAGAGATTATTAATAAACTCCATGAAGGTTTATCTCGTTCGCACGACATTGTTGAGCACGACGACAACCATGTAATTTGGATTTTCACGAATACTGGTGACTGGGGATACGTCTTCGCAGATGGTAGGATGGCTGTTGCGAGCACATCGGAATTAAGCTTGTATAAAAAAGATGTGCTTGAAGACACTCTAAGAGACGATATTCTTGACAGATTAGTGGCATATGGCTACGAAACTGGATCGCCTGACTCGAAGATGGAATATGCCTCATATTATGCAACGGATGCAGGCGTGTATCACAGGATTAAGTATGACTTCAGTGATGATTTCAGTATGTATTTGGAAGTTCCACCTTGCACAGTCAAGGAGGCAAGGGCATACTTTTCTGGAGATTCTGAAGGTTTTTTATATGGTAGAAATGTCAAATTAGCTGATACTGTGATTTCTTATCTCGGTGATCCAGGTGGTTATGATATCACAAATATGGTCCCCACTGGTAGACATATTTTTTCAGGTGTGGGTGTAGGAAAAAGACACACAATGTGGATCGAAGCCATCACCTCGCCGGTATTGCTGCCAAAACAATTTGTGCTTCACAACGATCCCAACACGATAGAGATTATCGAGTTGACGAAATCTCTTGACCTAATTGAGCTTGAGACTTTCTTGGGTGCACCTATCGCTCTCGATCTGGTATCTGACAGATCCAGTCCTCAGAGCGTGGGAACGGAAATAACTTGGACCGCCAAAGCAGACGACCTGCAAGAAGATACGGTATACTACAGGTTCTGGCTGAGAGGTCCAGCTACTGTGAATGAATGGATGATGGTACAGGACTGGAGTACAAGTGACACTTGGACTTGGGTGACGTCGGAATCTGATATCGGATCAAGTGAGATATGTGTCTGGGTTAGGGACGACCACATAGACTCAGACACATGGGGTAGTTACCAAATCAGAAATTTCGAGATCGTCGAATAGCTCTGGTAAACGGGCATTCCTTGCTTCGATCTGCCCGTTTTTTTCACATTTTTATGTTGAACTTTGCAAATGTACTGTAGAGTTCGAAAAATTAAATTCGCACCCCATTTCGCGCTCGCCCCACCCGGCCGTTCTCCGAAGGGCATAACGTCAGGGGAGGAAACCGAGATCCTCTAAAGTCTCCTAACCTCACACCGAAGGGCAGAGGATGCAGAGAACATTGCAGAGGTCCTCGTCCAGAGCCTTCAAATCCTTCCGGATCTTCTCGCCCTTCATCATCTCGCTGAGGCGGTTGAGCCGGCCGACGACGTCGTCGATATCCGCCTCGTCCCCCTCCCGCCCCTGCCGACGTCGACCCGGAGTTACCCCTTCCCGTGGATGCGGGGGGAATAGAGGGCGTTTTACCGGATGGTGGGGGGAGGAGGCCTCCCCTCAGCTTCAGCCGACCTTTTAGCATCCCTCTAGGTTTTCATCGAGCCAGTCGAAGACCCGCTGGTTGGAGAGGCGGCTGGCCCCCATCTGGCAGTGCTCCCCGGCGCCCTCATCGATGGTGAAGAGCATGTACTCCTTGGGGCTTTCGAGAGCATCGTAGAGCTGCTGAGCCCTTCCTGGCATCATCCAATCGTCCTCAGAATCTACTACCAGCACGGGGCAGCTGATCTGCTGGACGCAGTCTTTGAGGGTGTACTCCTGGCTCTTGATCAGAAACTCGTGGGGGGTGTCAACGCCGAAAGAATACATGCCGTGCTCTATGCACCACCTCAGGCTGGTATCGTTCTTCATCGCCTCCCGGGTTCCGGCGTCAAACTCGTCCGGATAGTTGACGAGGGCGTACATCTCATCAGGGCCGAAGTCTCGGGTGTAGTTCAGCTCGTAGACCCCGCCGTTGGCCACGCAGGCTGCGATCCGATCTTCGTAAGCTGCGGCCCTCGGAGCCATGTACCCGCCCATGCTTATGCCCATGAGGGCTATGCAATCAGGGTCCACGTCCTCTCTGGTCAGAACGTAGTCCACCACGGGCGTGACCACATTTTCCCAGTCAGGCCGGAAATGGAGCCCCTGCTCCCTGAGCACCCCACCCTGGCCTGCTCCCTCGAAGATCAGACAGTTGTATCCCCTCTCCACCGCCGCCAGCCCCTGGCTGAAATAGACCTCCTCTGCGGTGCCGTCGAAGCCGGTCTGAAGGATCAACGTCTTCCGGGGCTGGTCAGAAGAGTCGGGCTTCAGGAAATATCCGGGAAGGGTCGAATTCTCGTAAGGAATCTCCACCACCTCCACGGGGCGCGGCACGAGATCGATGGCCTTCCGGAAGCTGTCACGGCTCATCTCCCAGGTCTGAAGGATGCGGGGGTCATTGGGATCTCCGTGCAAGAAGAACTCTGCTGCACGGTAATACCCTGAGGCCCGCAGGTATGCGTCCCGAGCGCTGACATTGTGCCCTTTCTCCAAGGACGTGTCGGCGATTTGGCGAACGCGCTCGGCGGTGGCAAACCACTCCTGATACCAGCTCTCAAAATCCCCTGGCTCGATGCGAGACGCCGTGATAAGACATTCGTTGATGTCCGAACCACCATATGGCGCTATTCCAAGCTGTCTGAGCACTTGAAAATGGAATTCCTTGTCCTGGAAGACGGGATAGACCACAGCACTGGAGCAGAAGACGGTATCGTTCGTCTTCAGAATTTCGGGCTTGTTTGCCTCCGTCGCGCCATCGTCCAGTCCAGAGCTCGGATCCCCAATTGCCGAGACCGAGCTGATGTGAGCTGCAAGAAGTAATATGCTCATCACAAATATCATCATAATTCGTTTCATTTTTTAGCCTCGCCATTTATTCCTTTGATGGATATTTGGTTGTTGAAAGTAATTATCAATTTCCCCAAAAAATTATACACAACTTCATTCCATCGCAGCAATTAATTCGAGCTAGGCCTCTGCCTCTCCTTCGTCCCAGAGGCCTTTAACCCTCTTGCCAAAAACGAGATTACACCACCGCAGCCGAAACCCTCATCCCGTTGGGCAGAGGATGCAGAGAACCTTGCATAGGTCCTCGTCCAGGGCCTTCAGAGCCTTCCGGAGCTCCTCGTCCTTCATCATGTCGCTGAGGTAGTTGAGGCGAGTGATGACGTCGTCTATTTCCGACTCGGCCTCCTCCCGCCCCTGCCGGACCGTGGAGTAATATATCTCGCTGTGGTCTGTGCCAACCTCGATCCCGAAGAAGTCGTAATCGTGAAGCCCCTTGAACTCGAGGATTATGGGCTTGTAGATCGAGCGCTGCCGGGGGATGTAAAAGTCCTCCAGCATCTTTCGGAGGAGCTTGTTCTCGAAATAGCCAATGTCGTTTCGCAGGTACCCTTTCCCGTGAATGTACCGAGAGTAAAAGACGTTGTATCTTATGGTGGAGGTGAGGTTGGTTCTCATCTTCATCCGAAACTCCCACTCCTCCCCGAACTCGACGACCCCCTCTTGGCTCAGGATGTGTCTCGCGTCGATGATCAGGCCGTTGAAGAACTGGATGATCACCTGGTCCACGCCCGGCCTCTCCTCGCTGATCAGGACGTCCTCCACGCCCCAGCCGAAGACCTCTTTGGCGGCCTCCTTCGTGGACCCCAGGGAGTCGAAACGCCGCAGCATCTCCAAAAGATCGCCCATCTTCTCCATCTGTAATTTGGTGGTCCCCGGCCCTGATAAATATTTTGTCGTATTTTGTCGTGAAGGTCTGTCGCGAAGGGCCCCATAAGATGGTTGCGGCTTTCCGGGCCGGGATCGCATATCTTTAATATCCCTCCTGACGAGTGCTTTTAGGTGCAAAATAATGATTGAGATTACCGATGCTGCGGCTGAAAAGCTCCTGATGAGCTCGGTGGAGGGAAAGGTGGTCAAGCTCTTCAAGACGAGCCAGCCCGGCGAGGTGCCCAGGTTCGCCCTCGGCCTCGGCCCCTTCGACGAGAAGGACCTGGTCTTCGAGAGCAACGACGTCGAGGTCTACATGAACCCGAACGAGTACGAGGAGCTTCGGATCGCCGTCATCGATTACGTCGACGACGAGAGGGGAAGGGGCTTCGTCGTCATCAAGGGCCAGACCGACGCCTGCGGCCTTGTCAGCTGCGAGGATTGCGGCGACGAGGACATCTGCGAGGACTGAGCTTTTCTCCCCTGCTCAGATCAGTAGCAGGATGAGGGCCGACCCGGCCAGGGTGATGGCGATCGCCGTTCTCACCAGCCGCAGGGCGGGGGCAAGGTCTCTGGTCGACGGGTCTGCTCCCCCCTCGCCGACGACGTAGACCCCATGCTTTTCCAGCCTGATCCCCAGGGCTCCCGCCGCCGCCGCCATCGGCCAGCCGGAGTTTGGGCTCGGCGTTGCGGCATGATCCCGAAGGGCAGTCTCAATCGTCTGCCTCGCCCTCGAAGGCCGGGCCGCGGCGATGATCGGAAGGCAGATCCTTGCAGGAACCCAGTTGGCGAGATCGTCGATCTTAGCCGAGGCGAATCCCAGGTCCTCGAGCTCCTCGGTCCGATAGCCGAGCATGCTATCGAGAGTGTTCGTCGCCTTGAAGGCTAGGGCAGCCTCCACCCCCAGGCCCAGGGGGGAAAAGAGCAGGTAATAGAAGAGAGGCGAGACCACGGTGTCGACGTAGTTCTCGGAGAGCGACTCGATCACCGCCGATGTCGCCTGGGTTCTGGTGAGCCCATCGGGGTTTCGGCTCACCAGGGCCGGAAGTAGCTTTTTTGCCCCCTCGAAGTCGTTCTCTACGAGCCTTCCGATCTCCTTTGAGGTCTCGAATAGGCACCTTATCGCTATCGTCGACTTGAGGAGGTAGGCCGAGATGAAGACGCCGAGGCTCAAACCGAGGAGGGAAACCCGATCGCCGGCCGCTATCAGAAGATGGCCCGCCACCGCCGCCGAGAGGATGACGAGAAGGGCGACGCCTGCGCCCCAGGCCCTCGAAGGCCTCGCCCGCCTCTTCAGGGCTCCGATCAGCTTTCCCATGATGACCACCGGGTGGACCCTGGCGGGCGGCTCGCCCAATATCAGGTCCATCGCCACTGCCAGAAGGAGGATTGCCAGAGGTTCTGGAATATCGATCATAGACTTTCTTCCACCTCTTTCCAGATCTCGTCGAGATCCCGGCCCAGGATCAGACCTTCCATCACCATCTCTGCAACATCGAAAGCGTGGATCACCGTGCATCCATCGCAGGACCACTCCCCGTCCACGAGACGCCCTCCGGTCCTCTCGTCGAGGCAGGGGTAGAAGGGGCAGAAACAGAATGTGCAGTCCTGGTCGGGAAAGTGGCAGGGGTAGCGATCGCAGCTTTCCCTTCTCATCCGAGCACCCTTTCAAGAGCCTTTACAAACCTCGCGTTCTCCTCTCTGTTCCTGACGGCCACCCTGACGTAATCCTCGCCTAGGCCGAAAGACCTGCAGTCCCTGACGAGAACCCTCTCCCGTTCCATCCTCTCGACGAGCTCAGAGGATTTCAGGCCCGCAGGCTTCACCCCCACCAGGATGAAGTTGACGGAGCTTTTCACAGGATCAAGGCCGAGGCGCCTCAGCTCTCCGGAAAGCCAGAGAAGCTCCTCTTTTATGACCTGCCTGCTTTTCACCAGGTGGTCATTCTGGGCGAGAAGATAGGCTCCAGCCGCCGAGGCGAGAGAGCTTATGCTCCAGGGAAGGCGGGTCCTGTTCATCACCTCTGCGAGACGGTCTCCCGCGATCCCAAAGCCGAGCCTTATCCCCGGAACTCCGAAGGACTTGGTGAGGGACCTTATGACGAAGAGGTGCTCCATCTTCGGCGCCATCTCCGCCACCGTCTGGTCGGGGTCTGAGAGCTCTATGAAGGCCTCGTCAACGAAAAGGAAGGTCTCGGCCCTCTCGCACCTTCTGGCCAGATTCGCGATCGCGGATCTTGGAAGAAGGATCCCGGTGGGGTTGTTGGGGTTGCAGATGAAGACCGCCCTCGCACCCTCCAGGAGAGCGTCGTCAAGAAAATCCTTTGGATCTTTCGGGGACCGGACCCCCCTTGGGATGTGGACGATCTCGGCTCCGAAGAGGCGGGACTGGGCCTCGTACTCTCCGAAGGTCGGCGATGTGATCACAACTTTGTCCCCCTCTTCGATCAGGGACTCTGCGAAGAGCCTCATCAGCTCCGAGGAGCCGTTTCCGGGAACGATGTTCTTCGGGTCGACCCCCACGAACTTTGCCGCTGCCCTCCGAAACTCGACGTAATCGTTGTCGGGATAGTGGCCCACCCTCCTCATCTCCCCCAGGATCAGATCCTCCAGGGGAGGGTGGCCCAGAGGGTTTATGTTCGCGCTATAGTCCAGGAGGTTCTCCTGGTCGATGTCCAGGCTGGTGGCCACAGCCATTACCTTTCCACCGTGATGGCAGGCCTCGGCCAAGGCGAAGCTCTTTCTGATCTTCATCGATAATCGCCTCCCTCTCCAGCCTTTTCGCATTTCAACCTGGCGGATTGATCTCAACCTGGATGGATTTTTATCAATTTCATTGGATATCCTTCCGTCAAAACATAACACTTAATTTTTAGCATTAAATTACCGTCACGATTTCACAAACTTAAATGTATATGTGTTCTAATCAATAATCTGAACAATAATATTTGCATTATACTAGTTCGTAATCCGAAAGGGTTTTATGTTCTACAGGCGACTACCGAGCAAACCAGAGAACAGAAGGAGGTCAAGCATGGATAAGATGGAAGGCAGTTTTGCCGTTGAGGACATGCAGAATGTCCAGATCAATATCGGCGCGATAGTGAAGGAGGTGGAGGAGTGGGACCAGCCCATGGGCCCGTTCCCCTTCCCGAAGATCGCCACCCTCAGAGACTGGGATTATAAGATAATGCAGAGGTACAAGGTATTCTATGCACCAGCATCTGACCGATGTACCCTTTGTACATACGGCCCCTGCAACCTGACCGGCGACAAGAGGGGCGCCTGCGGCATAGACCAGGCAGCCCAGAACGGGAGGATAGTTCTGCTTGCCTGCCTGATGGGGGCCACCGCCCACTGTGCCCACGGCCGACACCTCTACCACTGGTGTCTTGAGAAGTTCGGAGATCTCCCCGTCAACATGGGCGACGAGATCCTGGTGGACGCCCCCATCACCAGGACGATAGCCGGGATCAGGCCCAAGACCCTCAAAGACTTCGGCCCCGTCCTCAGCTACTTCGAAGAGGAGGTATCACAGCTTCTCGCATCCACCCACACCGGAATGGAGGCCGACTACCGTGACTTCGAATCGAAGGCGCTCCACGCCGGGATGCTCGACCACCTGGGGATGGAGGTCTCAGATCTCATCCAGACGGTGGCCTACGACATGCCCCGGGGCGACGAGAACGCACCCCTCGTCGAGTGCGGCGTGGGAACCCTCGACAAGAACAAGGCGATCCTCATCACTTATGGCCACAACCTGGCCGCCTCCTCCGAGGCTATGTTCTATACCGAGGACAACAAACTCTGGGACAAGGTCGACATCGGTGGCGTATGCTGCACCGCCCACGACAACGTCAGGATCGGTGAGGGTCTCGGCTACCCCAAAGAGATCAGCGAGAAGTATAAGGACATAGGGACCAAAGCGAAGATCGCCGGCGCCATCGGCTGGTGGAGGAAGATGGTCCGGGCAGACGTCATGGACTGCGTCATGGTCGACGAGCAGTGTGTCTGGACCGACGCCCTCGCAGAATGCTCCAAGCTCAAGATCCCGATGATCGCCTCGAGCGAAAAGATCATGATGGGCTTCCCCGACAGAACCAACGATCCTGTCGACGAGATCGTCGACGACCTGGTGAGCTTCAGGATGCCGGGGGTAGCCGTCCTCGACCCCGCCAAGGCTGGTGAGGTGGCAGTAAAGACCGCAATCGCAGTTAAGCCGAAGCGGGCCGAGATCAGAGAGGCGGACCCCTTCCTATCCGAGGAAGATTTCAAGAAGTACGCCGAGTCCTGTACCTACTGCCACTCTTGCCAGTTCGTCTGTCCCCCCCACATCAAGATCGGTGACGTCGTCCGGGCCGCCGCCGAAGGGAACCTAGAGCCTCTGAGCAGCACCTACGAGGTCTGCGTCGGCTGCAGAAGGTGCGAGCAGGCATGTCCCCAGGACATACCGATCCTCAGCCTCTACGCCTTGGCCAACAAGGAGTACATCAGAGACCAGAAGTTCAAGATGAGGGCCGGAAGAGGTCCCGTCAAGGACACAGAGATCAGACGTGTTGGCGCACCCATCGTTCTTGGGACGATCCCCGGTGTCATCGGCATCGTTGGCTGTAGCAACTATCCCAATGGGACTAAAGAGGCCTACGACATCGCCAAGGAGTTCGTCGACAGGGGTTTCATCGTGGCAGCATCGGGCTGCATGGCCATGGACATGTCCCTTTACACCGATGAGGAGGGCAAGACGATCTGGGAGCAGTATCCCGGAGGCTTCGACGGCAGAAACATCTGTAATATGGGAAGCTGTGTTGCTAACTCTCACATATCTGGAGCCTGCATCAAGGTCGCCACGATCTTCGCCGGGAGAAACGAGAGGGCCAACTTCGACGACATGTCCGACTACACCCTCAGCAAGATCGGCGCCTGCGGCGTCGCCTGGGGTGCCTACTCTCAGAAGGCCGCCGCCATCGCCACCGGCATAAACAGGATGGGAGTCCCCGTCGTGGTCCAGCCTCACAGCGTCATGTACAGGAGAGCGTTCCTGGGCAGG
>NPIE01007563.1_pt1 | contig 16508 bp, 14 predicted proteins | sample 8637661 | NCBI WGS metagenome assembly NPIE01 (sample SAMN07420842, study PRJNA396082) | bioreactor metagenome | isolation source: sample BA12 brine-fed electro-methanogenic bioreactor BA | place: Japan: Kochi | collected 2016-12-09 | reverse complement strand
GTTTCTATAGAGATTGCGTTCTCTGGCTGAGTCTCGTACCTAATCAGGATTCCTTTTATCGGCGTCTTCGGCCGATCGCTGTTCGGATTCATCGCCCAGAACCTGCGCCTGCTGCCCCGGTAGACGGAGATCAAGTGCACGCCACAAGCGCAGAAAGCCAAAATAGCCGAGCACGGCGCTGGGCACTGCAGTCACCAGGCTGCCGAGCAACATCGATACGGTCTCGAACGCGATCTCCTCGCCAATTCCATCGATCTGGAACGGCTGGATCGGCAAGCGATCGATCAGCCAGTGTCCGAGCTGGTTCCAGCCGTAATACAACGGCGCCATGGTCAGGGGATTGCTGACATTCGAAACCAGGAACGCGGCAAAGAAGTTTGCACGGAAGGCAAAGGCGGCGATCAGCATCATGCCGGTCTGGATCCCGACCGTCGGCGTCATGCCAATGAACAGACCGACCGCGACGCCGCGTGCCAGCGTGGTCTCGTCGATATGCAGTGCGCCAGCGCGCTCGAGCACACGAACCAGGCGCGGGTGAGACTCCAGCCAGCCGCGAACGTGGCTGCGATGCCATCGGTGACGGCGCAGGAATTGCAGACGTAGCCAGCGCATTCAGCCGGGTCCGTGCTGCGTGTAGATTTGTTCGAGCAGCGCCTGATGAAAGCGGCCAGGATCGTCACCGACATCCATTCCCAGGCGACGCGCCCGGTCGAAGAAGCCGGGCGCCGGCAAGCCATCACGAATGCGACTGACCACCAGCGCGGCCAGCGGCGGTCGGCCGGCGCGAATGTCCTCATTGAGCAGCCGCTCGATCAGTTGGGTGGTGCGATGAATGCGTCGCGGCGGCTCCATCGCCATCCGGTTGGCAACTTCAAGATAGGTCAGGGTCGTTCGCTCGTGCTGCGCCTGCTGCAGCATGCTGCGCAGACGATCAAGCTCGGATTCCTGGCTCATGGCCGCAAGGAGCTACAGACCGCAGTTGTTCTTCTCGAGCACACGTTCGGCGCGATAACTGGAGCGCACGAACGGCCCGGAAACCACTTCGAGAAAGCCCTTTTCGAGACCGATTTCGCGAAACCGCTGGAACTGCTCCGGGGTGACATAACGTGCCACCGGCAAGTGGTTCACGGTCGGGCGCAGATACTGACCGAAAGTCACGATGTCGACCCCGATCCGGCGCAGGTCGTCCATGCATTCGACCACCTCGTCATCGGTCTCGCCCAGGCCCAGCATCAGGCTGGTCTTGGTCAGAACGTCCGGACGATAGCGCTTGGCGTGGGCCAGTACGCCCAGGGTCTGCTCGTATCCGGCGCGCGGGTCGCGCACCGGATGGGTCAGCCGGCGCACTGTCTCGACGTTCTGCGCGAACACCTCCAGACCGGCATCGATCACGGTCTCGACGCATTCACCGCGACCCTGAAAGTCAGGCGTCAGCGCCTCGACCGCCGTGCCCGGATTGAGCCGCTTGATCGCGCGGATGCAGTCGGCGTAGTGCTGCGCGCCGCCGTCGGCCAGATCATCGCGATCGACCGAGGTCAGAACCACGTACTTCAAGCCCATCAGGCGCACCGATTCGGCCGCATTGGCCGGCTCGTCCGGATCCAGCCAGCCGCGCGGATTGCCGGTGTCGACCGAGCAGAAGCGGCAGGCGCGGGTGCACACATCGCCCATCAGCATGATGGTCGCGGTGCCAGCCGACCAGCATTCGCCGATGTTCGGGCACTTCGATTCGGCACATACCGTCGCCAGCCGATGCTTGTTGACATTGGCCTTGACCTGCTCGTACTTGCCGCCCGAAGGCAGACGCACGCGCAGCCAGTCGGGCTTGCGCTCGATCGGCGTCACCGGCTCGCCGCGCCGGGCCTTGATGCCGTCGCGAATCGCGGTGTGGCCCTGCGGCTTGCGCACTTTCTCGCCGCTCTTGACCGTGATCGGAATGGCTTGGGTCATCGGCTCGGACATCGCGCTAGCACTGCGTGGAAACGGAGCTTGAATTGTACCGGATCAACCATCGCGATCCGGTCGTCCACCCGGCTTCCCGGGTCAGGCCGCCGCGCCCCAGGCGAGCGCCGCCGCGATCTCTGCCAGTGCGTCGACATCATCGACGCCGGCAAGCTCTGATCGACCGCGCCGGAGCCGGTCAAGCAGCTCGGAGGCGTCCGTGTCAGAGCTCTGGAGCTGGGCCGGAGAGAGCCAGGGGCGCAATTCCAGCGTCGCCACCTGCTGCCGCAGCGCGGCGGCATCTTCGGTGCGCATCCACAGCCAGCAATGCCCCGGCCCGAGGCGCACCGCCAGCGCGCGGCGTTCGCGCATCAGGGCAGAAAAGCTGCGGGTCCAGCCGCCCGCCGGAATCGGACGCGCCAGTCCGAGTCCGCGCTCACCCTCGGCTGCGGTCAGAAATCCGACCTGACGCAACAGCTGATCCAGTCCAGCCGCAGTGGCTGCGGCGCCTGAGCTTGCGCAGTGCCGTGACACGCGATCCTCGGCCACCGCGGCGGTCCGGCGCGGGCCCCTCGCCGAGGCCGGCCGCGCACTCGATTCGAACGCCCGGGTGCGCCGCTCCTCCGCGGCGGCCGGATCGAGAAAACTGTGGCGCGGTGCCTGCAGCAGGCCCGCGGCCAGCGGCGAGGGCTCCTCCAGATCCACCGCATGCACCTCGATTCGACCGCTTTCGATATCCTCGAGCAATTCGACCAGCCCGGTCAGATCCATGTGTTCATGCAGACAATCGTTGAGTGCCTGCTCGACCAGCGGGTGATCGGGAATCCGGCGCGGTCCGGCCAGGTTCTCGAGACAGGCCAGCTGGTCGGGAAACACGCAGGCGATCAGGTTCTCGGCCGCGTTGCGCTGGCGCTGGGCCGGAATTGGACCGGATCGATCGCGCCGCAGCAGCTGCAGCGCATTCGAGGCACACCAGCGAAACCGGGTCAGGAACAGCGGCGTGTCGAGCAGCGCCTGGGTCAGCACATCCTCGGCCTGGGCCGCGCGCACGAAGCGCACGATCTGCTCGACTTCGAACTCGCTGGTCACACCCAGCGAAATCAGCACGCCGTCATCGGTGGCCGCGGCCTGCAGCTCGAAATTGAACTGGCGGCAGAAACGCTTGCGCAGCGCCAGCCCCCAGGCGCGGTTGATCCGGGCGCCGGCCAGGCTGTGAATCACGACATGACGGTCACCGGCCGGGTCGGGAAAACGCTCGATCACGATGCGTCGCGGACCGGGCAGCGCGCCGAGCCGGGCCTGCGAGTCCTCGAGCATTCGACGGGCCTCGGGATGGACATCGAGTTCGGCCACCCGCCGCCGCACCGCCTCGGCGACCAGTAGACTGCGCCCCGCGCCGTCGCCGAACCAGAACGGCAGCTCGGTGGCTGGCGCCGGATCAGGCTCGACCAGCACCTCGCCGGGCCGAATCCTCACGATCCGCCAGCTGCAATGCCCCAGTTGTATCCGATCGCCCGGCGACGACTCGAACGCGAATTCCTCGTCCAGCCGCCCGACCTGCTCGCCATTGTCCAGCCGCAGCACCTGGTACTCGAAGTACTCCGGAATCACACCGGCATTGAGCGCCAGCAGACTGCCGGCTTGCATCGATGTACGCAGGGTTCCATCCGTCGCGCGCCGCAGCAGGCCGGAACGCTGGGCCTGCGGCATTCGTTCTGGCGTGGTGCAGGCGGCCTCGATGACGCGCTCCAGATCCGCGCGGCTCAAGTGCCGGTAGGGCCAGGCACGGCGCACGCGGGCATGCAGCGACTCGACCTCCTGCACCCCTTCATCGATCATCGCCAGCAACTGCTGGGTCAGCACATCCAGCGGTGCCTCGGCGGCGCTGGCAGCTCCGCTCCCTGTTCCGCCTGCCTTGAGGTTCCCGGCCACATCCGGCAGTTCATGCCAGCCGCGCTCGACACACTCGCACAGTGCCTCGGCCTCGATCAACTGGCTCAGGGTCAGCGGAAATACATGAATCAGGGCCCGCCCGTCGGGCCGATGGTTGGCGCGACCGGCGCGCTGACAAAGTACGGCGGCCGAACCCGGCACGCCAAACTGCGCCACGCGCTCGACCCGGCCCAGATCCAGCCCCAGCTCCAGCGACGCACTGCTCACCAGCAAGCGCAGCCGTCCATCGCGAAAGCGCGCCTCGATCCGTTCGCGATGGCTGCGATCCAGACTGCCGTGATGGGCACCCACCTGACCGGGCAGACCATGGGCAGTCAGCCGCTGCTCGAGTGCGGCTGCCGAGCGCTCGACCTCGCCGCGGGTCTGGCAGAACAGCAGCATCGAAGCCGATTGAGCAGCCAGCATCGCGATGCTGTCCCAGGCCGCATCACGCAATCGCAGCGCCGGCACGGCGCTCAACCCAGCCGCCGGCAGCTCGATTCGGAGCTGCGGCGGTCGGGACGGTGCTGCCGTGATGATGTCGCATTCGGCACCGGCGACCCAGTCGGCCAGCACGCGTGGTGCACCGGCCGTGGCCGAAAGGCCGATGCGCTGCAGTGGCCGGGCGCACAGCGCCTCGAGACGCATCAGGGACAGCGCCAGGTGGGCGCCGCGCTTGCCCGCGGCCAGCACGTGCAGCTCATCCAGCACCACCGCCTCGACCGTCCTCAGCATGGCCCGACCGGCACGCGAGCCGAGCAGCAGGAACAGTGACTCCGGGGTCGTTGCCAGCAGCTCCGGTGGACGTCGGCGCTGCGCCGCCCGCTGCGTCGCCGGGGTATCGCCGCAGCGCAACTCGATCCGCAACGCTCCGCCGCGCAGGGTTTCGGCAAGCTGCAGCAATGGCGCCAGGTTGTGCGTCATGTCGCGGGCCAGCGATTTCAGTGGCGCAATATGCAAGGCCCGGACGCCGCGTCGTCGCATCGGCTGCTCAAGGAAGCGCTCGATCAACGGTCGCCAGGCCGCCAGGCTCTTGCCCTGCCCGGTCGAGGCCATCAGCACGGCATCGCGGCCGGCCCGAATCGCTGGCCAGGCGCGCTGCTGGATCGACGTCGGCGCGGCATGGGTCGATCGAAACCAGGTTTCGATCGCCTCCTCGAAGCGTGTTGGATTCATGTTCGGAGGATCGCGGCCCGGATTCTCAGAACCTGAGAATCACAACCCGACCGGGGTTCACGGCAGCCGGCAAGGGTGGGACAATCAAGCCATGAACCCAGACAGCTTCCTGTGGCATGACTATGAAACCTTCGGCGCCGATCCGCGTCGGGACCGTCCGTGCCAGTTCGCCGCGCTGCGCACCGATACCGAGCTGAGACCGATCGACGAACCGGTGGTGCTGTACTGTCAGCCGAGCTCCGATGTCCTGCCGGCACCCGAGGCCTGCATGATCACCGGCATTACGCCGCAACTGGCACGCGAGCGCGGCCTGCCCGAATACCAGTTCGCCGAACGCGTGTTCGAATTGATGAGCCGCCCCGGCACCTGTTCGGTCGGCTACAACAGCTTTCGCTTCGACGACGAGGTGACCCGGTTCCTGTTCTGGCGCAACTTCATCGACCCCTACGCGCGTGAATTCCGCAACGGCAACAGCCGCTTCGACCTGATCGACCTGCTGCGGCTGGCCCATGCGCTGCGCCCGGACGGCATCGAGTGGCCAAGCCGCGACGATGGCCAGACCAGCTTCCGGCTCGAGGATCTGGCGCGCGCCAACGGGCTGTCGGTCGACCGCGCTCACGACGCGCTGGCCGATGTCGAAAACACCGTCGCGCTGGCGCGCAGCCTGCGCCAGCATCAGCCGAGATTGTGGCACTGGGCATTGTCATTGCGCGACAAGCACCAGGTCGAGCAACTGCTGCAATCCGGCCAGATGCTGCTGCACGCCTCGTCGCGCTTCCCTGCTGCGGAGTCCTGCATCGCCGCGGTACTGCCGCTGTTCAGACACCCGATCATCCGCAGCCAGTGGCTGGTCTGGAACCTGCGCGAAGACCCCGAGTCGTTCCTCGAACACGATGCAGAGACACTGTCCGATCTGTATTGGACGCCGCGCGAGGATCTGCCCGAGGGACTGCGCCGCCTGCCGGTCAAGTGGGTCCGCAGCAACCGCTGCCCGATGCTGGCACCGATGGCCGTGCTGGATGCCGAAGCTCGTCAACGCACCGGGATCGACCCTGAGCAGGCGGCGCTGCAGGCCCGTTGCTTGCAGCGCAACGATGCATTCCTCGAGCGCCTCGGTCAGATCTTTGCCGAACCGCGTAGTGGCCAGCCCGCGGACGCCGAAACCGCCCTGTACGACGGTTTCGTCAGCCCCGGCGACCGGGCCCGTGCCGAACGGCTGCGCGGTCAAGCGCCGGAATCGCTGGCCCGCCAGGTCGATGCGGCACCATTTGATGACGAACGTCTGAACGAGTTGTTGCTCCACTTCGTCGGCCGCCATGCACCCGCCAGTCTGTCGATCGAGGCGCAGGCCCGGTGGGCCGACTATCGGCGCCGCCGGCTGCAGGATGACCCGGAGCTTGCCGGCCTGCAAATAGCCGATTACCGCACCCGGATCGCACAACTCCGGGCCACGCGCCCGGAGCGCGCGTCGATTCTCGATCAACTGGAGTCCTGGGGGAATGAGATCGAAGCCATGCCGCTGTGATCGCTGCGCGGCCCCGCCACGGCTGCAGCAGTCCGATTCCGAACGCGACCCGCCACGGGCGGCCGGCAGACAGGCCAGGCGCATGCACTGAAATCCTTTTGCCACAATGCCTTGGCGCAGGCGCACGGGCGCCGACACGAGAATTTTTATGCACAGCAACAAGGTCGGAGGTCTTGACAGTTTCTTTACGCGTTTTATCTCATTCTTTTTAATATAAATATGTCATAAGTATTTGTATTTGTTTGTTTTATTTGTTTTGATCAAAAATTGACCAGTCCGGTCCGGACCATGCAGGAGCAGGATCAAGGCCGGGTTCTGCACAGAGTTTTCCACAGGCATTGTGGATAACGAAGACCGTTCCGGCAAGCGTGCTCAAGCCACCGCCAGGGCCAATTGGTCCGGATGCGGTGCGGTCGTACGGGAAACGGCCCTGCGCGGGTTTGCAAGCGCAGCCCGGAGCACGCGATCGCTGCGTGGCGAGATGAATTCGAGGACACTGCCGTCGTCGAACTGCAGCAGCAGCACGGTCGGCGGCTCACCGGCCTGACCGGCTCGCGCCACCACGCCACTGATGCACTTGCCGACAATCTGCTGCCGGAGTTCGCGACTGCTGCGCGGGCGTCGACTGGAAAGCTCGTGGTTCATTGGAATCGGGTCGTGGTTCATTGCGGCTGCTCCATGGTTCCGGGTCGGTTCATGGTGATTGAAGCAGTCAGGGTTCTCAAAACCTGAGACTGGAGCGACCGAATCGATCGATGCTGCGATTTCTGGAGGAAATTGTCAGCCTGCGGCCTTTTCGAGCAGACCGACAGACTGCAAACCGGACTCGAATCAGCGCTTGAGTACCGGCTGTCGGGCAGCAAAGGCATGCGCCAGCGTGCCCTGATCGGTGTGTTCGAGCTCGCCGCCCAACGGTACCCCCTGCGCCAGCCGGCTCAGCGCGACATCGTGCCTTGCGGCCAGCGTGGCGATGTAGTGCGCGGTCGCTTCGCCCTCGACCGTGGAATTGGTCGCCACGATCAGCTCCTCGATCCCGCCCTGTGCCAGGCGTTGAGCCAGCTGATCCAGACCCAGCTGCTCGGGCCCGACGCCATCCAGCGGCGACAGCCGCCCCAGCAGCACGAAATAGTGACCATCGAAGCCGGTCGCCTGCTCGATCACGATCACATCGGCCGGGCTCTCGACCACGCAGATGACCGTGTCGCGACGTTGCTCGTTGCTACAGATTTCACAGATCGTGCGTGAAGTCAGGTTGCGGCAACGGGCGCAGCGGCCGATCTCCTGCATCGCTCGCCCCAGCGTCTCGGCCAGACGCGTGCCGCCCGCGCGATCACGCTCCAGCAGATGCAGCGCCATACGCTGCGCGGTGCGTGCACCAACGCCAGGCAGGCAGCGCAGCGCCGCCAGCAATTGCTCGATCAGCGGGTCGCTCATCGATTCAGGCCCCGCGCTGACTCAGGCTCACGGCAAGGTGAAACCCGGCGGCAAGGGCAGCCCGCCGGCCAGGCCGGAGAGCTTGTCCTGATTGGCTTCCTGGATGCGGTTGACGGCATCGTTGAAGGCGGCGGCAAGCAGATCCTCGAGCATCTCCCGGTCCTCCATCGCGCCTGCATCAATCTTGACCGAGCGGACCTCATGCCGTCCGTTCATTCGGATCTCGACCATGCCCGCGCCAGCCTCGCCGACGATCTCGAGCTGCGCCAGCTCCTGCTGCGCCTGCTTGAGATTTTCCTGCATTTTCTGCGCTTGCTGCATCAACTGGGCGATCGAAGCCTTCATGGTCGGACTCTCTTGCGGATCGAAAACGAAAGTAGTGACACCAGATTCATCGAAAAAGCCGGCCTGAATCGCCGGTGACCGAAATTCAGTCCATGCTTCCCGGCCGTTCTGACCGGACCGAGCCGGCGATGACCTCCGCGCCGAAATCCTGCTGCAGTCGATGCACGAGCGGATCGGCCGCGATCGACTGCTCGGCTGCGGCTTGTCGTTCGCGCTGCGCGATCTCGGCCAGTCGCGCCGGAGTTTCGAGCTCATCCTCACCATCGACCGGCCGGAAGTCGACCCGGCAGGGCTCGCCGAAATGACGCTCCAGCGCCGCGCTGAACTGGGCCCGGAATCGTTCAGTCAGCAGCCCGAGATCTTCGCGCGCGACCCGGAACTCGAGCTTGCCCGGCGCGTGACTGGCGAGCTCCATCATTGCGGCCACCGCACGCACCGGCCCATTGAGATCGAGCGCCTGCAACAGACTCGCCCAATCATCCGGCCTGGCCGTGCTCGCTGACGATGGCGCTGCAGGCGTGCGCGCGGCCGGACGTGCTTCGGTCGCTTCGACCGGGGCCGCAGCAGCACGCGGCCCAGCGGTACCCGCCTGCGCCGGTGCCGGCTCACGCACCGCGCTTGTGCGGCTGCGGCTTGCCGGCTCGGCGACCTCAGCCTGCGCAGGGTCGGCCGGTTTGAATGCGAACATTCTGAGCAGCGTCATTTCGCAGCCGCTGCGTATCGATGGCGCAAGCCCCAGATCGCGGCGTCCGGTGACGGCAATCTGGTAATACAGCTGCACATCCTCCGGATCCAGCTTCGATGCGAACGCGCTGAGCTGCTCCCAATCGGTGCGTGACTCGTCACGATAATCCGGAAGTTGCTGGATCAGCGCAATGCGATGCAGCGCCTCGGCCAGATCGGACAACAGGCGCGACAGATCGCGCGCCAGACCGAACACCTCGGCCACAGCACTCAGCGCTGCTGCCGGTCGGCACTCGACCAGCGCCTCCAGAATCGCGTGCAGGTGGCGTTGCTCGACCGTGCCGAGCATGTCCTCGACCGCTTCGAGCTCGATTCGCCCGCCGCCGGCAGCAAGCGCCTGGTCGAGCAGGCTCAGGCCATCGCGCATGCTGCCATCCGCAGCGCGGGCCAGCAGCGCCAGCGCCGCGACCTCGAACTCCAGACGCTCGGCCTCCAGGATCGACTTGAGCTGGCCGGAAATCTCCTCGATGCCGAGCCGGCGCAGATTGAACTGCAGACAGCGCGACAGGATCGTGACCGGAATCTTCTGCGGATCGGTCGTCGCGAGCACGAATTTCACATGCTCCGGCGGCTCTTCCAGCGTCTTGAGCAGCGCATTGAAGCTGTGGGTGGAGAGCATGTGGACCTCGTCGATGAGGTACACCTTGTAGCGACCGCGCGCGGGGGCATACTGGACGTTATCCAGAATCTCGCGCGTGTCATCGACCTTGGTGCGCGATGCCGCATCGATCTCCAGCAGATCGACGAAACGGCCCTCGTCGATCGCCACGCAATGCTCGCATTCACCGCAGGGCGTGGAACTGACACCGTGCAGACAATTCAGCGACTTGGCCAGGATCCGGGCAATTGTGGTCTTGCCCACGCCGCGGGTGCCGGTGAACAGAAACGCATGGTGCAAGCGGCCTGCATCGAGCCCGTTCGACAGTGCGCGGACCACATGCGCCTGGCCAACCAGCGTCGAGAAATCACGCGGTCGCCACTTTCTTGCAAGTACCTGATAACTCAAGATATCGCTTCCGGATCATGGCACCGGGCCGGTACCGAGGCGGCCGCACAGCGGCATTACCAATACTCGAAAGTTTACCAGCGTAGCGCTTCGAATGCGGTGATGCCCGCCCGGATTGCGCTGCTCCCCGCGCCGCAATAATCCCGGACTCAGCGCCCCGCTTCGAGCAGCGCAAGCTTGCGTTCCAGCCCCCAGCGATAGCCACCGGACCCGCCATCGGCACGCAACACGCGATGGCACGGCACCAGCACCGCAATCCGGTTTGCGGCACAGGCGTTGGCGACCGCGCGCACTGCGCGTGGCGCATCGACCGCAGCGGCCAGCTCGCTGTAGCTCAAGGTCGAGCCATCACAGTCCAGCCCGGCGAGAAAGCGCCAGGTCCGGATCTGCAGGGCCGTTCCGAACAGCTGCAAGGGCAGTTCCGGGCGCGGTCCGCGCTGCTCCAGATGCAGCACCAGCGCCCCGCACCAGGCGCTCAGGCTCGGCGCCTGCTCGGCCAGCGACCGATCGATCTGCGCCTGCGGGAATTCGGCTCGCAATACCGCCTCGCCGCGGCCCGCAGCGTCGTCGAAATGGACAAAGCACACGCCGCAATCGGTCGCCGCCAGGGTCAGCCAACCGAACGGGGACAGGCGTTGTGCAAAGCCGATCTCGAGACCGGCGCCACCCCGCCGGTACTGCGCCGGTGTCAATCCGCTCATTCGCCGGGCCTGTTCGTAGTAACGGCTCAATGAACCGTATCCGGCATCGTAGACCGCCGCGGCAACCGGACTACCACGGCGCAAGTCCTGCCGGACACGCGCCATGCGCAAGCTCTCCTGATACTGGCGCGGTGTCAGTCCGGTCGCCCGGCGAAATCGCCGCAGCACCTGGTAGCGGCTCAGACCCACCCGCCGCGCCAGGTCGTCCAGCGATAGCCGACGGTCGAAATTGGCGCCGATCCAGTCGCTCAGTTCGAGGACCACCGGATCGACCACTCGATCCATTTCTCGCTCATCGTTCATGCCTATCAGACTACCCCTGCCGCTCGGAAATTTCTTCCCGCTTGTTGCACTGGCCTTCCCTGGCCTGCGACTTCGATCGAGCATCCATCCGGGCGCTGCATCGACGACAAACGGCTACACTTTCGCCCATGCCGATTTCATCGCCCGCGCTGTCGATCGTGATTCCCTGTGCTTCCATGGAACCGAAGTGGCCGGCCTTGCTCGATCGGCTTGCCGAGCTGGGGCCGCATGCCGAAATCCTTCTCAGCGGTTGCGAACCGGAACCACGCNNCCGCCGAACACGGGGGCGCGCTGGATCACGGTCAGTCCGGGTCGGGCCATGCAGATCAATCGCGGTGTGGCGGCCGCCAGGGCACCCATGCTCTGGCTGCTGCACGCAGACTCCGAACCCGACCCGCCCTGCGTCGACGCCGCGCGCCGCTTCATGCAGCAGGGCCTCGAGGCGATCGGCTGGTTCGACCTGCGCTTCGGCGACGACGGCCCGGCCGCCGTCGCCTTGAACAGCTGGGGTGCCAACCTGCGCTCGCGCTGGTTCAAGCTGCCGTTCGGTGATCAGGGCTGGCTATTGCCGCGGGCGCTGTTCGAGAAGCTCGGCGGCTTCGATCCCGACTTCGGTCGCGGTGAAGACCTGGAATTCATCGTGCGTGCGCGTCGCGCCGGGATTCCCCTGATCCGGATCGGCGCTGTATTGCGCAGCTCGGCGCGTCGCTATCAAGAGCACGGCTGGCTGCCCACCACGCTCAAGCACCTTGCATTGACCGTTCGACTGCATCACAAGGCCCGCAACACCGGGCGATCGGGCAGCACATGAAGCGCTTGCAGGCTTCAACTGCAGTCGCGGTGTTCGTCAAGACGCCCGGCCTGTCGCCGATCAAGACCCGGCTTGCAGCAGGGCTCGGAACGGATCTCGCCGAACACTGGCATCGACGTGCGGCGGCCTGTATCGCGCGCGTCGTGACATCGACTGGCTTACCCGGTCACTGGGCCGTGGCCGAGCGCGAGGCGCTGGAGCATCCGCTGTGGCGCGATCTGCCGCGCCTGGCGCAGGGCACAGGCTCACTCGGCCAGCGCATGGCCCGGGTTCATACCGACCTGCTCTGCCGGCATTCGGCGGCCGTGCTGCTCGGTGCGGACTTGCCGCAGCTGCAAGGCCGCCATCTGACGGCGGCTACCGAATGGCTGATGGACGACCAGCCGCGCGCAGTTCTTGGTCCAGCGCTAGACGGAGGCTTCTGGCTGTTCGGCGCCAACCGACCGGTAGACGAGGCCCGCTGGACTGGCGTGACCTACAGTCGCTGCGACACCGCAACTGCCTTTCGCAGTGCCCTGGGCAATGAATTTGCCTGGAAAGATCTCGAGCCGCTGACCGATCTCGACAGCTGCGACGACCTGACCGCGGTGCATGCCGAGCTGGGGCAAATCCCGGATCCCCTGCCCTGCCAGATCGAGCTTCGCGACTGGCTGGCGGCGCTTTCGGGCACGCACGCATGAATCAATGGCTGCAACATGAACCGCTGATCCGACTCGGTGGCTTCGCCGTCGCCCTGCTTGTACTCGGCCTGCTGCAATGGCAACGGCCGCTGCGCGGTGACGGCCGGCCGGCGCGACGTCAGTTGACCAATCTCGGCCTGGTCGTGATCGATACGCTGCTGCTGCGCCTGGCCTTCCCGGTCCTGGCGGTGTCCTGGGCGCTGGCCCAGCAGCACGCCGGTCACGGCGTGCTCGCGCACTTCGAACTCCCCGGCTGGATCGGGATCATCACCGCGGTCGTGCTGCTGGATCTGGTGATCTACTGGCAGCACCGGCTGTTCCACAAGATCCCGCTGCTGTGGCGCCTGCATCGGGTTCATCATGCCGATACGGGCTTCGATCTGACCACCGGCGTTCGCTTCCATCCGCTCGAGATCCTGCTGTCGATGGCGATCAAGCTGGCCGCGATCCGCGCGCTCGGCCCGGACCCCGCGGCGGTGCTGCTGTTCGAGCTGATCCTGAACATCGGCGCACTCTGGACCCATGCCGATTTCACGCTGCCCCGGTCGCTCGACCGAGCCCTGCGCTGGTTCATCGTCACGCCCTCGATGCACCGGATCCACCACTCAACCCTGCGCCGGGAAACCGACTCCAACTACGGCTTCCACATCTCGCTCTGGGACCGAATCTTCGGCAGCTACACCCGCGCGCCACAACGACCCGAGGAATCGATGCCGATCGGCCTCGAACACTTCCGCGAGCCGCACGACCAGGGCCTGATCGCGCTGCTGCTCAATCCATTCCGGCGACAGCAAAAGACCGCGCGAAATCAGCCTCGCTAGCGGGCCAGAACTCGGCGAGCGTCTCCAGGCGGTACAAAACCTGCTTCGAACCGCAAATGAACGCAAATGAACGCAAAAAATCCTTCCTGATTACGGAGATGCCAGTCGATGGCTTAGAGCATCCGGTGATGCCGGCCGCTTCGGGCCAGCCGGGGCCTTGCACGAGACTCTCAGCGAGGAGTGGTGAGGCGTGGGTCGCGGGTCGTATCCGGGTCAAAGAAACTGCTCGCGCAGGATGCGCTCGTCGAGCGCGTGCTCGGGGTCGAACAGCAGCTGGTGGCGCAGCGTCGGGTGCTGTCGCACATCAACCGCGACGATGTCACGCTCTTCATCGTAATCGGCCGTGGCGCTGACCGGGCGATGGATGCCGTTGAGTACCTCGAAGCGGACTTCGACTGCGGCTGGAAGCACAGCACCGCGCCAGCGCCGCGGCCGAAACGGGCTGATCGGCGTCAGAGCCAGCGCCTCGGTGCCCAGCGGCAGGATCGGGCCATGGGCCGACAGGTTGTAGGCGGTCGACCCGGCGGCGGTGGCCAGCAGGACCCCGTCGGCAACCAGACGCTCGACTCGTTCGGTTGCGTTGACGAGGATGCGGATATGGGCCGCCTGATTGGTCTGGCGCAACAGCGCGACCTCATTGAATGCCAGCGCGGTGATGCGCTCGCCGGTCACGGTCTCGGCATCCATCTGCAGCGGTGCCAACCCGAACCGCGCCGCCCGGGCAATGCGCTCATGCAGGCCCTCTGTACTGTAGCGGTTCATCAGAAACCCGACTTCGCCGAGATGCATCCCGAACACCGGCAGCTGCCGATCGGAGTTTTCATGCAGCATGTGCAGCATGAAGCCGTCGCCCCCAAGCGCGACCAGCACCTCGGCCTCCGAGAGCTCGCAATTGCCGTAACGCGCGCGCATTTCTGCCAGGGCCTCGGCCGCGCGCGGATGCGCACTGGCAGCAAAGGCAATCGGCAGCGTCGAACTCATGCCACCTCAGCTGGTCGAGTTGAGCAACTGGCCGAGGCCGTGGATGGCCACGTGCAGGGAGGCAAAGTCCTGATCCGCGGTTGCGCGCATTTCCTCGAGCATCGTACGGGTTCGTGATGCTGCCTCGACATGCTGCTCGAACCAGGCTTCGATCGGATCTTCGGCATCGCGCTGTTCGGTCAGAATCCGCCGGGTCAGCGTGCGGTGATGGCGAAACAGCTCGTCGCGCAGGTTGCCTCGTGCGTGCGCATGCCACTGCTTTTCCACCGACAGCGACTCGACCGAGGTGCGCAGCCAGCGCAGGCAGAGCCTGTCAAACAGGCGAAAATAGACCTGCCCCACCTCGACCACGCCGAGGTCCAATCCGCGCGCTTCATCGACGACGTCAAGCGCCGCGAACATCCAGCCCAGCGCCGCCAGCCGAACCGCAAACTGATCTTCGAAACCTGCTTCACGCAGCTCGGCCACGCGCTGCTCGAGCGCCTTGCACTCGACCTCGGTCAGAATTTCCGGCAAGGCATCGCGAAAATCACGCATCCCGGGGCCAAAACGGTTGACCTTGCTGGAAATATCGATCGCGAAGCCACCGGGAAGGTTGATCAGGCGACGCGTGCTCTGGCGCATCAGGTCCCAGATTTCGAGGTAGACCCGATAGACCTGATCGGCCGGCACGCAGGCGTCGTATTTTTCCAGCTCATACCAGTAGCTGCGCGCCTCGAAGATTTCGCGCGCGACCGTAAAGGCCTTGGCAACCGTGGCCGAACTGGCACCGGTATCTTCCTTGATGCGGGTTGCGAAGTAGGCACCCATCCGGTTGACCATGTTGTTGGTCACGCGGGTTGCGATGATCTCCCGTCTGAGGCGATGTTCGGGCATGAGGTCAGCAAATCGCTCCCGCAGTTGGGTCGGGAAATAATCCTCCAGCTCCTTCGACAGGTACGGATCCTCCGGCACCTCGGAATCCACCAGATCCTGATACAGGGTGATCTTGGCGAATGAAAACAGGACTGCCAGTTCCGGACGCATCAGACCCTGGCCGCGCGCAACACGTTCGCGCAACTGCTCGTCATCCGGCAGGTCTTCAAGATCGCGATCGATCACGCCTTGATGCTCGAGCATCGTGATGAAGTGCGCCTCGGCACCCAGCCGGGTCGAGGTCAGCGCCTCCATCATGCTCAAGGTCAGGGTCTGGAGGTAATTGCTGCGCAGTACCAGGGCCTCGACCTCTTCGGTCATCTCGCCGAGCAGGCGGTTGCGCTGTTCGCGATCCAGCCGGTCGGCCGCGACCGCCTGATCGAGCAGGATCTTGATGTTGACCTCGTGGTCGGAGCAGTTGACGCCAGCCGCGTTGTCGATGAAATCGGTATTGATCCGGCCACCGCCGAGCGCATACTCGATCCGACCCTTCTGGGTCATGCCGAGGTTTCCACCCTCTCCGATCACACGGCAGCGCAGCTCGCGACCGTCGACCCGAACCGGATTGTTGGCCAGGTCTCCTGCGTCGGAATGCGACTCGCTGGCCGCCTTGATGTAGGTGCCGATGCCTCCATTCCAGAGCAGGTCGTACTCTGCGCACAGGATGCTGCGAATCAGCGCCTGCGGCGACAGCTCCTCGGCCTCGACCCCCAGCCAGGTGCGCACCTCGGACGTCAGGCGGATGGTCTTGGCCTGGCGTGAATACACGCCACCGCCGGCGGAGATCACCGATTTGTCGTAATCCGCCCAGCTCGATCGCGGCAAGCCGAACATCCGCTCGCGCTCGATGAAGCTGCGTTCCGGATCCGGGTCCGGATCGAGGAAGATGTGCATGTGATTGAACGCGGCCTTGAGCCGGATGTGGCGCGACAGCAGCATGCCGTTGCCGAACACATCACCCGACATGTCGCCAATGCCGACCACGTCGAAGACCTCGCTCTGGGTGTCCAGACCGAGCTCACGAAAATGCCGCTTGACCGACTCCCAGGCACCCTTGGCGGTAATTCCCATGCCCTTGTGGTCATAACCGTTCGAACCCCCGGAGGCAAACGCATCGCCGAGCCAGAAGCCATGCTCGGCCGAGATCGCATTGGCGATATCGGAGAAGCTGGCCGTACCCTTGTCGGCCGCGA
>NPIE01017193.1_pt1 | contig 16524 bp, 2 predicted proteins | sample 8637661 | NCBI WGS metagenome assembly NPIE01 (sample SAMN07420842, study PRJNA396082) | bioreactor metagenome | isolation source: sample BA12 brine-fed electro-methanogenic bioreactor BA | place: Japan: Kochi | collected 2016-12-09 | reverse complement strand
CAGCTTCCCGCCGCCTCGCCCGACGAGATGCCCGCGCTGGTCGAGTTTCAGATCACCAAGGAGTTGCCCTTCGCGTTGTCCGAGGCGGTGGTGGATTTCACCATGCCCGAGGACGCCGGCGGCCAGCCGCGGATCGACGTGCTGGTCGGCACGGTGCGCCGCGAGGTGGTGGGGTATTATGAGAAGGTGTGCGCGGCGGCCGGCTTGAAGCTCGAGCGGCTGGGCCTGCGGCCTTACGCCAACAAGGTGGCCCTCAACGACCTGCTGGGCAAGGCGCGTTACGCCTGCGCCGTGATGGTGGACGTGGGTCCGAAGCTCACCGAAATCGACATCATCGCCGACGGGCGGCTGGCGTTTTCCCGCGCGGGCAGCGTCGCCGTCGGCCTGCCTCGCGAGGGCGACGCGGCCCTGGAGTCCGAGGCCGAAGACGAGTCGTCCATCATTCAGTTTCCCCGGGCGTCGGCCGAGGGGGACGCCGTGGAGCAGGCGGTCAACGCGCTGCTCGTGGAAGTGACCCGTTCGATCGAGGCGTATCGCGCCCAGGCCGGCGGCGTGGAGGTGGGCATCATCGTGGTCGGCGGCAGCGTCGGCGTCGAGGCGCGGCTCGCCGAGGCATTGGGCAAACGGTTCAGTGCGTCGGTGGAGCTGTACAATCCCGCGCGGCAATTTGGCTGGCCGGAGGAACGCGGGCGCGAGGCGCGCGCGTTCGCCGCCGCACTCGGCCTGGTCGGGGGGCACGCCGGGGAAGGCCGGCTCCACTTCGATTTTCTCCATCCGAAGAAGGTGGTGACGGCCACGGAGCGCCGGCTTCGGAAGGCCCCGGCGGTCGCGGCCGCGGTGGCTTTGTTCGTGGTGGCCGGCACGGCGTTCTATTTCCAGAGCATCGCCCCCCAGCAGACCGAACTCGCCCGCCTGGAGACCGAGATCGACGAGACCAAGGACGAGATCGAGGAGCTGACCGAGTTTCGGGAAAAGGTCGTCTCCCAGATCGACGCGTTCGAGTCCGAGCAGATCATCTGGCTCGATGAGTTGGAATGGCTGCGCGAGCTGATGCCCGACAACAGCCAGATGGTTTGCAACAGCATGTATCTTTATCAGAAGGGCGGACGGATCAGTTTGCCCGTCCAGTGCAAGTCCATGGCGGTGGCGAACGACACCATCAGCCGCATCAAGTCGTTCACCCTGCCGGGCAAGGATACGCCGCATTTTAACGCCACGTCGGGTTCGTTTACCGAGCGGGGACGCGATATGTACCCGGCGTCCGGCTCGATCGACGTGTTCGTACTGGAGAATCCCGGCGCCTAGCAGGCCGAGAGCCCGCCGCCGCGTCAACCGCGGCGGCGTGAGATGTCAGGAAGCGATGAACGAACGCGAGAGAAAACTGCTGATCGTGCTGGTGGCGGCCGTGGGGCTTGGCGTGGTGGTCAAGTACATGTATCCCGGCCTGGTCAAGCCCATGTTTGAATACCCCCAGAGGATCGCCGCCGCCAGCGAGGAGCTGGAGAGCCTGGCGTTCGACCGCGACCAGCTCGAGACGCGCCTGGGCGAAAAATACAAGTCCTACGTGCTGCGCAGCGGCGGGGTCAATGCCGGCGACGTTTTCCAGGATTTGCAGGACCAGGTTTACGAGATGTTGCGGCAGGCCAAGCTCACCGGCCTGCGGCTGACCCCCCGGCCCCCGTCCGAGGACCGCAAGACCAGGATCACCACGTTGGCCATGTCGGTGACCGGCACGGGCGATTACGACCAGTGCATCGCGTTTCTCGAGTCGTTTTACCGGCTGCCGTACGTCGTCCGATTGGAGAGTGTGAAGTTCACGCCCACCGCCGCGCGGCAGCGGGCGGGGCACAACGAAGTCAAGTTCGACGCCGACATCGAGGCGCTCGTGCCGCCGGCAAGCGAAGCGTTCGGCGTGCCGCAAGGCCCCCAGCCCAAGGTCGTCGCCCGAACGACGAACCGCGGGTTTTCCCAGCTCGAGCGGTGGACGCCGTTCACGCAGGAGGTGGCGGTGGCCGAGGCCACGCCGCCGCCCACGCCCCGGCCGAGGACCACGCCCCGGCCCACCCCGACGCCGCCGCGCGGGCCCGATACCTGGTCCGACGCCAATGCGTACGTCGCCCGGGTGGCCCAGCGCTACGGCGACCATTCGCGCCAGGTGGATGAGATCGTGTTGGAGCGCACCACCGATTTTGCCAACGTCAACGTGGCCGTCGGCGAAGAACTCGATGGCGGCGAACTCGTGCTGGTGAACGCCTGGGGCGCCGTGGTTCACAAGTACGACGAGGACCGCGATTTCGGCTACTTCGTCTACCCCCTAGGCGAGGCCCTGACCAGCCGCATTCCGCTTGCCCAGGCCACCGACTGGCCGGAGATCCAGGTGGCGATGAACCGCTACATCCGGGAAAACGCCGACGTCGAGGAAGTCGTGGGCCCGCCACAGGACGCGCCCGAGCCGGAAGAGGCGGATGGGCAGCGCGTTGAGGCCGAGCGCGACGTCGCCACCGACGCGCTGCTCCGCAACCTCGCCCGTGCTCTCGGCCCCAGCGATTTGCCGGCCGATGACGCGCCCCTGGTCGGCCCGCCGGCGCCGACGTCGCCCGACGATGCGGCGAAGGCCACAGATGGGCCGGCCGATGCGGACACCACCGGCGTGGCCGAGGTGGACACCACCGGCATGGCCGAGGTGGACACCAACGGGACCGCGCCCGCCAGCGACGATGCCGAAAACGGCTTGGCTGGCGAGTCGTCGAAACCTGTCGGACCGCGTCCGGCCGGTCAGGCGCAGGTACAACCAGACGCCGGCAATCGAAAACGCGGGTCCGTCCAAACGAGAAAACCGGGACGCTCCGGATCGACGCCCTCGCGGCGCGTGAACCAGCCCAATACCCAGCCGGATCGTTCGCCTGCCGCCCAGTCGCGCGGGCGCAACGCCGCTGCCGATGCGAACAAGAAGGAGAACGACCATGTCGCTCCACCGGAATAACCATCCTTGCGAATTGCGTATGGCCCATCGCGTAGCCCCTCCGACGCCGCGTCGTCGGCAGCGCCGAACGGTGCCGCTTCTGCTGACGCTTGCCCTCTGCGCCGCCTGGCCGGCCATCCTCCGCGCCGACGAGCCGGAATCGCCGGCCGAAATCGAGGAGCGTATGAACGAGCTCATCGAGAGTACCGGTGACCGAGCGATGACGGATGCTGAGACGGCGAAGCTCATCGAGTTGGCAGATCGTTACGAGCAGGCTCTGCAGCGTGAGCAGGCCGAATCGTCGTCCGGACGATCGCGCGCAAGATCGGCGACCAAATCGCGTGAGAAGCCGGAACCGTCTGACGCACGCGATCCGCGCTCTCGCTCGCGGGCGCGGCCGGCCGCGCCGGCGCCGACGCCCGAGCCCAAGACCCGCACGCGCGGATCGTCGCGCCGCGGCCCCGACCGGTCTGGGCGCCGCCCTGAGCCGACCCCGCCGCCCACGTCCCCCATGGCAGACGAAGAGGTGGAGGTTCCCGAGTCGGTCAACCTGTCGGTGCCCTACGATCAGCGCTGGTACAGCTTCAGCATCGTCGACGGCACCTATCGCCAGTTGATCCAGTCGTTCAGCCGCATGTCCGGGATTCCCTGGATGGGGCTCACCCCCGCGGGGCAGGTCACCTTCGTCAGCGACGAGGAGCTGGACTTTCAGTCCGCCCTGGGGCGCGTGCAGATGCTGCTGTTCAACCATCCCGAGCAGTTCTGGATGTCGTTCAACGAGAAGGACGGCGTGCTCCACGTCAAGCGCATAACGGAAATTCCACGTGAGCTGCCGCTGGATCACATGTTTGCTTCGCTCGAGTCATACAAGGCAGCCGATCTGAATGCGAACGATCTCGCCTTGCTGCTTTACACGCCGGAGACCGGCTCGATCGCCGAACTCGAGCCGTTGCGCGACTATCTGCCCGACTACGTCCGCACCCAGCAGATCGGCTCTGAAAACGCCTGGACGGTTTTTGCCCTGGTCAAGGACATCAACAAGTTCCTCGCCCTCATCGACAAGTTCCGCGTCGCCTCCGGCGATCCGCGTCATTGGGAGATTATCAAGATCGAGCATCTCCAGCCCACCGCGGCGCTGGATAAGATCAAGACCTTCATCGATTTCGGCGAAGACGGCGGCGGCGCCTCCAGCACCCGCCGGCGCGGCCGCGCCGCGGCCGCAACACCGGCCGAGTCCTACGGCGTCGACGCCGACGCCGACGACACCCGCGGCACGCTGCTGGTCCACGCCATGCCCAAGAAGATCGAGGAGATCAAGAAGTTCCTCACCTTCATCGATCTGCCCGAGGGCGGGGACGCCTACGCGCCCGAAATCGTGCGCGTGCAGCACGCCGATGCCGCCGCGGTGATGGAGATGGTCAAATCGATGCTCAGCGGCGACGACGCGTCGGCCAGCGCCTCCAGCGCCGCCGCCCGCCGCCGTGCCGCCGCCCGGCGCCGCAGCCGTGCCCGCCGCAAGGCTGCCGAGCAGACCGTCGCCGCACCCATGGAATCCGAATCCCTCACCATGATCCACTGGCCGTCGACCAACAGCATTGTGCTCCAGGGCGAGCCCGAGCAGGTCGAAGAGGCCAAAAGCCTCATTGCCATGTTCGACGTACCCGACGAGGTCGACACCCGATTCGTCTCGCTGACGCATCGCTCGGCCGAGGACCTCATCGCCCTGGTCACCGAGCTGCTCGACGTCGCCATGCCCGGCGCCACCGACAGCCTGCACCTTAGTCCCCAGGCCAACGATGAGGGCTTGATCGTCGCCGGCGCCCCACGCGTTGTCGCCGAGGCCGTCAAGATCATCGAACAGCTCGACACCGACGAGGGCGTCACGCCGGAGGACGTGAACACCATCACCGTCGAGTGCGTCAAGCCCTCCTCGCTGATCTCCATCCTCACCACCTGGGACACGGCCAACGCGTCGGAAGCGCCCACCACGGGCAAGTCGCGCGCCGCCCGCCGCCGCGCTACCGCCCGCCGCCGGTCCAGTTCCAGCGGCAAGTTCCACGCGGACGACGCGACCAGCCAGTTGCACGTCATCTGCACCACCGAGGAGTGGACCGAAACCTACAAGCCGATGATCGAAAAGCTCGACCGTGCCGGGTGCGGTGAGCTCGAGCTCAACGTTCTCGAGCTTGCCCACGTGGACGCGTCCGAAGCGATCCAGAGTCTCCAGGCGTTTTTCGGCGCGCCGCGGGGCAAGGGCGCGACCGGCCCGACCTACGTCGAGGTGCCCGAAGGCATCCTGGTCACCAACGCCACGCCGTCTGAGCTGGCCACGATGAAGAACATCATCGCCCAGATCGACGTCGATCCCTTCGCCACCGGCGAACTGGTGCAGCGCACGTTTGAGCTGCACTTCGCCGAGCCGGGCGAGATCATCCCGGTCATCGAGTCGCTGATCAGCAATGGCGGCCCGGCGGCCGCGCCCACCCGGGGCAAGCGCCGCGTCCGCCAGGCGGCCGCATCCGGCGGCAGCAACGTCAACTTTGTCGAGTACGGCCAGCAGGTCTGGGTGACCGCGCCACCGAAGGAGATGGAGCGCATCGCCGAGTTGATCGCCGAGCTCGACGTCTCGACCGACGCCGACCGCGAGCTGCGCGTCTACGAATTCGCCGTCGGTACGGACATCACCGAGGTGGCCAACACCATGCGCCAGCTCTTCCCCGAGCAGGGCCAGGTGTCCGCGCCGGCCGGCTCGGCCAAGGGTGATGCCCGGGCCCGCGCGCGTGCCCGGGCCCGCGCCGCCGCCCGTCGTCGTGCGGGGACGGCCGGCGCCACCGGCGACCAGATTCTGTTCATCCCCCAGCAGGCCTCGCGCAAGCTGCTCGTCTCCGCGCCGGTCGATATGTTCCCCGAGATCGAGGCCACCCTGGAGACCGTCCGACCGCAGATCGACGAGCGTGCCAAGATGGTGGTCAAGTTCTACGACATCACCAAGAGCGAGCCCGAAGCGGTGGCCGGCATCATCGAGCCGTTGCTCGAGGTTCGCATCGACGCACTGGTGGCCGAGGGCGCCCTGCCTGAGCCGGATCCCAAGAAGCAGGGGGCCGACCTGCTCCGCCTCATCCCCGAACCGGCGTCCAGCCGCCTGCTGGTGGCCGCCCCGAATGTGCTGCTGGATGAAATCGCCGACCTGATCGAGCGCATCGAGGCCGGCGAGATGACCGTCGAAACGCGGATCATCGAGCTGACCAACACCTCCGCCACCGAGATGGCCGAAACCGTCCAGGCCATGCTCTCCGGACGCCGCAGCGCCGCGCGCCGGCCGACCGCTGACCGCAGCAGTCGTCGCGGTCGCGGACGGCGGGGCAATGCCCAACCGGCCGCGGCGAGCCCCGCGTCGGTCAGCGCCGGTGACGTCACCGTGGTGCCCATGCCGGGCGACCAGAAGCTCCTGCTGCGCGGGCCCAACAGCGATCTCGACGAGGTCGAAGCCTGGATCGCCATGATCGACAGCGACAGCGACCCGGGGATGCAGATGAAGGTTTACGAAATCGATCCGATGGTCGACGTCGAGCAATTGGCCGACACGATCATGACCGTGTTCGATTCCGGCGGGGGCGGTCGCAAGAAGAGCGGCGGCGATGAGTTTGACGACTTCATGAGCCTGGGGGGTCCGCGCCGCGGCCAGGATATCCGGCTGACCACCAACTACTACACCAACACCATGGTCGTCTGGGCGTCGCCGCGCAAGCTTGCGGAGATCGAGGAGTACATCGCGGAACTCGAGACCAACCCGACGATGACCGGCACGGGCGATGATACGCCCACGAAGATCTACAAGCTCAAGTACGCCGACGCCTTTGACGCCATGTACGACCTGGAGGAGTACATCGACGCCATCTGGGGTAGCAACAAGCCCAAGGTGGACTACGTCCCCTTCAGCAACAACCTGGTGATCAAGAGCCGCAATCTCGATGAGGATTATCCCCGCCTCGCGGAGATCATCGAGGAACACATCGACACGCCCGACAAGGGGCCCAAGCCGGTGGTTGAGAAAAAGGCCATTTCCGGCGTTTCGGCCCAGGACGTCGTGCTCCAGTTGCTTCGCCAGTTGCCCAGCAACGTGGACGTTGAGGTCGAGGGCATCGAGCCCGACAACCGCGAGCAGCGCTCGCGCAACATCGAGCCGGAAAACGCGACCAGCCGGGCCATCGCGCCCTGCGTGCTCCCTGCATCGCTGACCCGGGCGATGGACGCGCTCGCCGTCGCCGCGCTTGCCCAGGCTCAGCCGGCCGACGCGGAGAAGAAGGACGCGGAGCAGGCGCCGCAGGAGCCGGCGGCCACGCAACCGGCCGACCGCGGCGATCGCACGGAATCCCCGATCGACCGGGCCATGCAGGATGCGCTGCGCCGCAAGGCTCTTAAGCAGCCCACTGGTGACAAGCCCGCGCCGACGCCCCAGCCCGAGCCTGCGCCGACAGCCACGCCCGCGCCGACCGGCCCGGCCGATCGGGAGGTCGCGCCCGCGGAAACCGAACAGCCCCGCGGCATTTCGCCGGCGGACGTCGCCCGCGTGCTGGGCGGGGCGGCCATGACCGGCGAAGGCGCCGATCGGCAGAAGATCAAGATCCGCATCGACCCGCTGCGCAACGTGGTCTACATCGAGGGTATGTCGGGACCGGTTACCGAGATCACCGACAAGATCGAGGAGATCGTCGAGGACACCAAGGATGGCTCGGCGGTGCCGGACATCCAGGTCTGGCGGCTGGACCACATTGACCCGGCCGTCGCCGCCCAAGTTCTCGAATCCATGTTCAACAGCGCGGCGCGCAACGCCCGGGCCCAGGCGGCCGCCGCTGCCCGCGCTCGCGCCGCCCAGCAGCAGCGCCAACGCCAGCAGCAGCAGCGTCAGCAGCAAAAGCAGCAGCAGGAGGAGGCCGAAGGGGGGCCGGAGGGTCGCGAAGGCCGCGGAGGCCGCGAACGCGGCAAGGAGGACGAGAAAGCGGAGCCGCAGGCGCCCGCCGTCCAGCCCTCCATTGAAGTCTTCCCCTACCCGCCGCTGCGGGCCATCATCCTCAAGGCCCCGGCCGAGCTGTATCCCCAGGTCGAACGGCTCGTCAACATCATTGACCAGCCCACCCCCAGCGGCAACGAGTTCCGCTTTTTCCGCATTGAGAACCAGGCGGCGTCGGACGTCGAAGAGCAGCTCAAGCTGATCTTCGGCATCGACGACGAGCGCAGCAGCGCCCGGCGGCGCACCGCGGGGCGGGGGCGGGCCGGCAATGCCGCGGCCGCCGCCGCCGTTGAGAACATGATGGAAGGGCAGTTGGACCTCGCCGGCCTGGACATGGAGGGCGTTGTCGATCCCTCCGCGAAGATCACCATCACCAGCAACGACATCAGCAACACGGTGTTGATCAAGGGCCCGCCGGCGGTGCTCGAACTGGCGGCCAAGATCATCGAGGAGATCGAGGCCTACGCCCCCGCGCACCTCGAAACGCGGACCTACGTGCTCAAGTACGCCGACGCCAACGACGCCGTCGATCAGCTCAAGCAGCTTTTTGCCATGACCGTCGGCGCCGGCGGCGGGCGCCGGGGCGGCGACGGCGGTGGCCATCCAGAAAATGTCAAGGCTGTCTTCCTCGCCGATCGCACCAACAACGCCGTCGTCGTCCGGTCCATGCAGAGCGATTTCGAACAGATCGAAAGCGCCATCGCCCTGATCGACGTGCAGAGCGGCCCGGAAGAGAAGGCGGTGACCGTAGAGCTTTCGTGCGGTGAGGCCGCGCGCATGGCCAAGCTGCTGGAGAACATCTACGGCATTTCCGGGCGGAACAGCGCCAAGCGCGTGGAGTTCGTCGGCGACGACGCCAGCAACACGGTGATTTTCGCCGCCCCGCCCGATCTGCGCGACGAGATCCGTAACCGGATTAAGAGCCTGGACGACGCCGCATGCGGCCTGCGCGAGCCGAAGTACATCAAGCTCGACGTCGCCGCTCCGACAACCGTGGCGGCGGTCGTGGAAGAGGCCTTCAGCGAGGGCGGTCGGGGCAAGTCGCGGATCACCGTCACCGGCGTGGACACCACCCGGCAACTGGTGGTCACCTGCCCCGACGAGATGTTCCCCAAGGTCGAGGCCTTCGCCAAGTCGCTCGACGTCAAGCCCGACACGGACATCAAGGTCTACAAGCTCAAGCACGCCCGGGCCAGCGAGGTGCTCGGCCAGATGGAGCGCATGGTGCGCTCGGTGATGCAGCAGTTGCGCAGCAAGAAGGTGGAGCTGGACGTGTTCAGCGCCAGCGCCGACGAGCGTTCCAATTCGCTGATCGTGATGGGCGGGCCCACCACCTTCGCGCTGGTGGAGAAGGTGCTCAGCGAAATTGACGTCGAGACCGGCGTCGACACGCGCGTCGAGACCATGGTTATAGCCCTGGACAAGACCCGCGCCCAGGACGTCGCCCGCAACATCAGCCGCCTTTTCGGCGGCCGCCAGCCCGACGGCACCGACCCGCCCCGGGCGGAGGCCAACGACGCCACCAACACACTGATCATCCGGGGCACCCGCGCCCAACTCGACCAGATCAACAACGAGGTGATCAAGAAGCTCGAGGAGTTCGCCGCGCCGCAGGAAGAACGCGTGGCGGAGGTGTACAACATCAAGTACGCCGACCTTAACGCCGTGCGCGGCGCCATCACTACATCCTTCCGCCAGGAGCGGGGCGAGAGCGACTCCGAGCGGGTGGACGTGGCCGTCGACGGCTCGACGCGCAGCGTGGTGGTCACCGCCAAGCCCAGCAAGCACGAGAAGATCGCCCAACTCATCGAGCAACTCGACACCGACACCGGCGACACCATGCAGCGGTTCATCTATCGGCTGGAGCACGGCCGAGCGTCGGAGGTGGCGAACATCATCTCGCGTTCGATTCGCGAGACGCAGCGCGGTCGTCAGGGGCCGCCGATCTCGGTGGTGCCCAACGACGACCTCAACATGCTGGTGATCACCTCCACCCAGCCCGACTACGAGGATCTGCTGCCGTCGATCAAGGAACTTGACCAGCCCCCGGCGAAGGGCGCTCGCATCACCACCGTCTACAACATCAAGTATGCCGACCCCAACGGGGTGAACCACGCGATTCAGAACGCCTTCCGGGCGACGCGCGGCACGGCCGAGGGAGATCGGGTGGACAGCGCCGTCGAGTGGGCGACCCAGTCCATCGTCGTCACCGCCAATAAGGAAAACCAGGAGGCCGTGGCCGGCCTGATCGCCCAACTCGATGAGGAGCGCGACGGCGGGCGTCTGCGCGAGACCTACCAGATGAAAAATGCGCGGGCTTCGGAGGTCGAGCGCATCGTCACCCAGACGCTCCGTGAAACCCGCTCCCGCAACCGTTCCGGGAAGATGCCCGTCGCCGTCGTCGCCAACGATGAGCTCAACATGCTCATCATCAGCGGCACCCGCGAGGAAATCGACGGCATCATGCCGCTGATCGAAAAGCTTGATCAGGCGCCCATCACGGGAACGCGCATCACCAAGGTGTACACCATCAAGTACGCCGACCCCAACGGCGTCAATAACGTGGTCCGCAACGCCTACCGCGCCACCCGCGGCACGGCCGAGGAAGACCGTGTGGACAGCGCGGTCGAGTGGGCCACGCAGTCGCTGGTCGTCACCGCGAGTGAGAAAAAACAGGAGGCCGTGGCGCAGTTGATCGCGGAGCTGGACCAGGAGACGGGGACCGGGCGCCTGCGCGAGACCTACCAGATGAAGAACGCGCGGGCCTCGGAGGTCGAGCGCATCGTCTCGCAGACCCTCCGTGAGACCCGCTCCCGCAGCCGCACCGGAAAAATGCCAGTCGCCGTCGTCGCCAACGATGAACTCAACATGCTCATCATCAGCGGCACCCGCGAGGAGATCGATGATATTCTCCCGCTGATCAAGGAGCTCGACCAGGAGCCCATCGAGGAAGGGCTGAAGGTCGAGGTCTACAACGTCAAGTACGCCGACCCCAGTTCGCTGATCGGCACCATTAACAACTCCTTCCCGCGCACGCGGGGCATGAGCCCCGACGACACTGTGCGGGCGTCCTACACCTGGGGCACCAGCAGCCTGGTGGTGGTTGCTTCCGAGAAAAACCACAAGAAGGTCGCCGAGATTCTCGCGCAGGTGGACGTCGAGTCCTCGACCGAGCGCGACACCCACGTGATTGTCCTCAAGGAGGCCAACGCCGAGGATATCGCCCGGCAGCTCAACGACATCCTCCGCCGCACCCAGCGCCGCCGGCGCGACGACCAGGGCATGGCGGTCGTGGCCGACCCGGGCACCAATACCCTGCTGGTTTACGCCAACGAGCAGGAGTTCGCCCAGGTGCAGGAGCTGCTCACCACCCTGGACGTGCCCAGTTCCTTCAAGCCCCAGATCAAGACCTTTGCGCTGACCAACGCCGACGCCGGCGCCGCCCGCGAGGCCATCGACGAGCTCTTCGGCCGGCGCCGCGGGCGGGGCAGCTCGCCCCGCGACGAGGTCAACGTGGTGGTCGACTGGAGCTCGAACTCGCTGGTGGTCTCGGCCGCGGCCGACAAGATGGAAGAGGTCGCCGCGTTCATTCAGCAGCTTGATCAGACCGGTCAGGCCGGGCGCGAGGTGCACGTGGTGACGCTTCAGGAGGCCGACGCCGACGGCGTGGTCCGGGCCTTGCAGGATATCTTCGTTCCGCGCCGCCGCGGGCGGGGCCAGGAGAGCATCACCATCTCGAGCCCGCGGGGCAGCGACGCCCTGCTGATCAAGGCCACGGAGAAGGAGTTCGCGGAGATCTCTGCCGTCATTGAGACGCTCGACGGCGCCGGCGAAGACGGCGACCGCCAAGCCCGCATGTTCACCCTTCAGTACACCAACGCCGACGAGATGCAGGAGATCATTACCGACTACATGAGCCGGCCGGGCAGCAGCAACCGGCGCAGAGGCCGGGGCGACAGCGACCTCATCGGCGACATCCGCATCACCACCATCCCCTCCAGCAACTCCATCGTCGCCACCGGCGACGCCGAGGGCATCGAGCGGGTGGCGGCGCTGATCAAGGACATTGACGTCGAGGTCGAAGACGCCGGCAACGCCCCTAAGATCATCCGCCTGGAAAAGGCCATCCCCAGCGAGATCGAGCCCATGCTCACGGAGATTTTCGTGGACGGCGCCAGTGGCAGCCGGGGGCGCGGAAGGGGCCGCGGCGGCAGTACCAGTACTATGACGCCGGTTATCGTCGCCAATGACGCCTCCAGCACGCTGATCGTGCGGGCCTCGCCGGCCGACTACCGCCTTATCGAAAACCTCGCCCTCTCGCTCGATCAGGAAGAAGCCGACTACAAGGCCAACTTCCGCATCGTGCGGGTTCTTCCCGCCTTCCGGGCCGCCGAGCTGGCCGCCACGGTCGAGGACGCGGTGCAGCAGGCGGCGTCGGTCACCAGCGGCAGCAGCAACCGAGGCCGGGGGCGCGGCCGCAGTTCACGCGGCGGCAATTTCAGCGTCCAGGCGGTCGAGCAGTCCAACACGCTGATCCTGGCGGGCGATCCCAAGCAGTTGGAGGTCGCCCTGGCGATGGTGGACCAGATCCAGACCATGGGTCCGCAGGGCGGGATGGGCACCATCATGCTCAGGCCCACGAACATGGATCCGGAAGAATTTAAGCGTGTGGTTGAGGAGATGTTGGGTAATAATGAGTCACAGGGCTCCAGGAACCGGCGCAGCGGGCGCGGCCGCCGTCGGTAACCGAAGACCTGACCTGGAAATACGAACTCGACGCATTCGCCCGCAGCCCCTGTGAGTTGCGCCGGGCGGGCGCGCTGAGTGGTAGAAGAATCACAGGAGGCCGGCGCGACGGACCGCGCCGCGTCCTCCAACCCGCGGGGGTCTTGGCGCCGCACTCTGCCTGGTGCGGCGCGGGGATCCGCCGCCGGAATGGCAGGATAGGGAAAAGCAAAATCCACGCGCGGACCGGACGCGGAACGTTCGGCCGCCGACCACCAGCAGTGCAAGGATGGCAGTCATGAACAAGTTGACGGTGTGGATGATCGTGGGATGCCTGGCGAGCAGCGTTTTCGCCCAGGCCGCCCGGGACGCGCAACCTGAACCGACCCCCGCGCCGGCGGACGTTGCCGACGAGCAGGCCGCGGACGACGAATTCGTCGAAACCGACGCCTTCGAAGACGCGCCCGCGGACGACGCCGAGTATGACCAGCCGGACGACGGCCCGATCGTCGACGATGAGCCGCCCATGAATCTCGAGCTCAGCGGCGCCGAGGTCGACGTGCAGGTGGTCGGGGACAAGGTCCTCATCCGGGGCGTCGACAGCGACCTGGCCATCCTCCGCGCCCTCATGGAGCGTCTCGACCGGGACGTTACCCCGCCCGACTACCGCGTCATCACCCTGCAAAACAAGAACGCCCAGGAGGTCGCCCAGGTGGTCCAGGACACCATGTCCAACCTCAAGACCACCGACGAGGTCCCGGCCCATGAGCAGGTGAACCTCGCCACCATCGCCAACAACATCATCATCGCCACCGGTCCCGGCGAAAAGCTGGACATCGTCGCGGCGATCGTGGAGACCATCGACCAGGTCGACCCGGTGCTGCCGAAACTGGAGAAGATGGAATTCCAGTTGGAGCACGTCAAGGCGGCCGAGGCGGCCACCCAACTGGAGGAATTCATCCAGGTCCTCCAGGCCCAGCAAAAGGCGGAGGCTGCTGAGGAGATCAAGGTCTTCCCCATCAGCGCCTCCAACACCCTCGTGGTCCTGGCACCCGTCGCCGAGCGGGACAAGATCCAGGAACTGGTCAACACCATCGACGTCGAGCCGGCGGAGGGTTTCGGCGACCTCAAGCTCGCCTACTTCCCGCTGCTCAACAGCCAGGCTTCTGAACTGGCCGACGTGCTCAACGAGCTCTTCGAGACGGCCGAGACCGACGAGGAGGCGGCCGAGGCCATCCGCCGCATCCGCATGATCAAGACCGAGCCCGGTCCCGACGGCGAACTCGTCGAATTGCCGCCCATCAACCTCGAGCGGCAGATCAAGCTCATCCCCGACGAGGACTCCCAGGCGATCATCTGTGCAACCGCGGAAGAAAATATCCCGCCTCTCCAGGAACTCATCGCACTGCTCGACGGTGTGCCGCTGGCGGTGGAGCAGAGCCTGCGCATCTACCAGTTGCAGCACGCCGACGCCACCAGCGTGAAGGAGATGCTCGACGAGATGTTCGAATCGGGCAAGGATCTGCCCAAGCCGGCGCCGGGCAGCGAGTCGACCGAGGCCGTGCCGCAAAACGCCATCGGGCAGGCGCTGGTCTACAACGTGGGCATCACCGCCGACGCCCGCACCAACATCCTGGTGGTCACCGGCCGGCAGGAACAGCTCGTGCTCATCGATGGCATTCTCCAAAAGGTCGACGTGCCCTCCACCGAGGTGAAGCACCCGCTGCACCTGATCACCCTGGCCAACGTCGACGCCACTCGCGTCGGCAAGGTCATTGAAGGACTGTGGGAGCAGCGCATCGAGGCCATGCAGGGGGTTGAGGTCGGCGAAGCCCAAATCGCCCGCGAGCAGATTTTCCTTTCGGTGGACTTGCGCTCCAACGCCATCATCGTCTCCGCCACGGAGGCCAATTTCGAAGAGATCAAGCTTATCGCCGCCCAGCTTGACGCCATGCCCGACCGCTTCAACGACCAGATCCGCCTGATCAACTGCACCCACACCTCCGCCGGCGATCTCAAGAGCAAGATCGACGAGCTCTGGCAGCGCAAGGCCGAACTCCGCGGCGAGGCCGAACTGCCCCAGGACCTGCCCATCGTCGTCGCCGACCAGCGCAGCAACGCCCTGGTCATCGCCTCCAGCCCGGAGGACTACGAGGAAATCAAGCGCCTGGTCGATCAGCTTGAAGCCCAGCCGCTGGCGCCCATGGCCCAGATCCGCCTGCTCACGCTCAAGAACAACGATGCCGACGCCATCGGCCAGATGCTCGAAGAGCTCTTTGACGAGCGTCTCGAACAGCGCCTCGCCGAGGGCCAGGAGGAGAATCCCAGCGACCGGGTCGCCATCGCGGCCGAGCCCGCCACCAACACCCTGCTGATCGCCTCCAGCCCCGACAATTACAAGGAGATCCACGACATCGTCGAGCGTCTCGACATCGAGCCCGACCTCGACGGCGTGGTTCGCATCTTCACGTTGGCCAACGCCCAGGCCGAGACCGTGGTGGAGAAAATCGACGAGCTATTCGAGGCTGGCCTATATACCGGCAACGTCGTTGGCGACAGCGAGATCAGCGAGCGGCGCGAAAACGTCGCCCTGGTGGCCGACACCCGCTCCAACGCGGTCATCGCCAGCGCCTCGCCCACCAACCTGAGTATCATCGAGAAGCTCATCAGCGAGATGGACACCGACCGGGCGCCGCTGCTGGACGCCGACACGCGCATCTACGAACTCGCCTTTGCCGACCCGGTGAAGATTGCCGGCATGCTCGACACCCTTTTCGAGGGCATGGCCCAGCTCACCGAGGAGTTCGAGGCCCCGACGCTGGTGCCCGACCCGATCAGCAACACCCTCATCGTCACCGGCTCGCGCGACGCCATCAAGCGGGCCACCGATCTGGTCAAGTCGCTCGACGTGGAGCGCTCCAAGCAGACGGCCGTCCAGGTCTATGCGCTGGAATACGCCTCCGCGGTCAAGCTCGCCGGCAAGATGCAGGAGATCTTCGACAGCCGCGACGAAGGCGTGGACACCCAGCGCACCCCGGTGCTGCTCATGCCCGACGAGTCTACCAACACCCTGATCGCCAGCGCGTCGGAAGAGGATCAGAGCATGGTCCGCCACCTGATCGGCATGCTCGACGTGCCCTCGACCATCAGCCGCCAGGTTGAGGTATTTCCCCTGGAGAGCGCCAAGGCCGAGCCGACCGCCGAGGCTCTGCAAGGACTGTTTGAGTCCCAGGCCCGCACCGGCGGTGACCAGGGCGAGGCCATGGCCGTCCAGGCTGACCGCCGCACCAACTCGCTGATCGTCTGGGCCGCCCAGTCGGAAATGCGGAACATCGCCGAGATTGTGGAGAAGCTCGACAAGGCCTCGCCCGGCGTCGAGATGAAGGTCAAGGTCATCCCGCTTAATCGCGCGGTGGCCTCCGAATTGTCCGAAACCCTGCTCAACACCCTTACCGGCGGAGAGACCGGCGGCGGCGACGACGAGCAGGCCGTGATCCTGGTCTACGACGAGGAGCTCCCCGACGGCACCGTCGTTACCCGCAAGCTCCTCCGCCAGGATCTGACCATCGAGCCCGACGAACGCACCAACGCGCTGTTCGTCATGGCCCCGGCCGGCAGCATGGAAATGCTCGAAGGCCTGGTCAAGTCAATCGACCGCATCGAGTCGCGCGTATCGGAAATCCGCCTGTTTCCGCTGGCCAACGCCGATGCGGAAGAAATCGTGGAAAAGCTCACCGAGCTCTGGCCCGAGCCCACGGGCGGCGGCGCCACCGGCGACGGACCCGACACCCGCCTCCAGTTCGGCGGCATCGGCGGCGCGGGCGGT
>NPIE01008982.1_pt3 | contig 16527 bp, 13 predicted proteins | sample 8637661 | NCBI WGS metagenome assembly NPIE01 (sample SAMN07420842, study PRJNA396082) | bioreactor metagenome | isolation source: sample BA12 brine-fed electro-methanogenic bioreactor BA | place: Japan: Kochi | collected 2016-12-09 | reverse complement strand
AATTTATGCAACTGATGGGTGAAGCGGTCGCCAAACCCTATCGGGGTCGGCCACTGTGCTACATTGCAGCCGTCCAGATTCAGAGATTGAACCACCGTCGGCTGCCCTGCCGCGCCGGCGAACTGTTCCCCAGGATCACCCCGAATGGCGCAGCAAATTCCTTCAGCCACATCGATGCCCCTGCGTGATTGTGTCGCGCAGTCGGTTGCCCAGTTTCTTCAGGATATGGGTTCGACGCCGCTGAACGACCTGCATCAGCGCATCCTCAGCGAGGTCGAGCGGCCGTTGATTCAGGTCGTTCTCGAGCATACCGGCGGCAATCAGTCGCGCGCCGCCGAAATCCTCGGCATGACGCGCGCCACCCTGCGCAATCGCATTCGCCGCTACGCCCTGTGAGCGCCTCGGTACCGATCATCCGTCGGGCGCTGCTCAGCGTTTCCGACAAGCGCGGTCTGCTCGAGCTGGGCCGCGCCCTGGCCGAGGCCGGGGTCGAGATCCTGTCGACCGGAGGCACTTTCCGGGCACTGGTCGAACAGGGTATTCCGGTGGTCGAGGTCTCTGCGCATACCGGGTTTCCGGAGATCATGGGCGGACGCGTCAAGACGCTCCACCCGCGCATTCACGGCGGCATTCTGGCGCGTTCCGGCATCGATGACGGCACCGCCCGGGCGCATGATCTGCCGCTGATCGATCTGGTGGTGGTCAATCTGTATCCGTTTTCCGAGACCGTCGCACAACCTGGCTGCACGCTCGACGATGCGATCGAGAACATCGATATTGGCGGGCCGGCGCTGCTGCGCGCGGCGGCCAAGAACCACGAGCGCGTCACCGTGCTGTGCAGTCCGGACGACTATGCGGCCCTGATCGCGGCGCTGCCGGACGCACCCGGTCCGGAGCGCAGGCGGGCACTGGCCACGCGAGCCTTCGCCCACACCGCCGCCTATGACGGTCAGATCAGCCAGTGGCTGGCGGCGCATCATGAAACTCGCGGTGCGGTGCAGGCCGAAGCCGGTCCACCGCCGCTGCTCAACCTGAGCCTCGAGCGCATCGGCCAGTTGCGCTATGGCGAGAACCCGCATCAGCAAGCCGCGCTGTATGCCGAGCGTGGGCAGACCCCGAGCGGCCTGGCTGGCGCGCAACTGCTGCAGGGCAAGCCGCTTTCCTACAACAATCTGCTCGATGCCGATGCCGCCTGGCGTGGCGTCCGGTCGCTAGGCGAACGGGCGGCCTGCGTCATCGTCAAGCATACCAATCCCTGCGGTGCCGCCATGGGCACGGACTTGGCCGAGGCCTATGACCGCGCGCTGGCCTGCGATCCGACCTCGGCTTTCGGCGGGATCGTTGCCTTCAACCGGCCGCTGGACGGGGCGACCGCCGAACGCCTGGCGGCGCGCTTCGTCGAGGTGATCATCGCGCCCGGCTTCGAGCCGGCCGCGCGCGATGCACTGGCGGCCAAGGCCAATTTGCGGCTGATGGCGCCGGCGCCCGGCGACGCCGCGGCGCATGAGTTGCGGCGGATCGATGGCGGCTGGCTGGTGCAGACGGTCGACCGGCTCGACGATCCGCGCTCGGAGTTCCGGGTCGTGACCCGGCGCGCGCCGACCGATGCCGAATGGCGCGATCTGGAGCTGGCCTGGGCGGTCGTGGCGATGGTGCGTTCCAACGCCATCGTGCTGGCCCGCGACGGTGCCACGGTCGGCATCGGTGCCGGCCAGATGTCGCGCGTCGATGCCAGTCGGATTGCGGTGATGAAGGCGGCCGACCAGAAGCTTGCCACCGCCGGCGCCGCACTGGCTTCGGATGCGTTCTTCCCGTTTGCCGACGGGCTCGAAGCCGCAGCCGCAGCCGGGGTTCGCGCGGTGATCCAGCCCGGCGGCTCGAAGCGCGATGCGGAAGTCATCGACGCGGCGGATGCGCATGAAATCGCGATGGTGTTCACCGGCCGAAGACATTTTCGCCACTGAGTCCGGCCGTGCAGTCGAAACCCGCCACCCTCCTGTTTGCGGGCGCATTGAGTGCGCTGATTCTGCTGCCCGTCGCGGCGCGGCCTGACACCGAAGCCGCGCAACCGGGTGCGCTGGAACCGTTGCGCGTGACCGGTGCGCGCCTGGTCGGATTGCGGCCCGGTACGGCAACGCCGCTGACCACCCTGTCGCGCGCCGAACTCGAAGCCACCGGGCTGGTTCGGCTCGGCGATGCCTTGCAGCGCCTGCCGTTCGCCGGCGGCTCGCCACTCAATACCCGCACCAGTGTGCGCGGTGCCGGCGGCGGGTTGTCACGCGGCATCGAGACCATCGAGCTGCGCGGGCTCGGTGCCGAGCGCACGCTGGTGCTGGTCAACGGCCGACGCTTCGTGCCGGGCGGCAACGGTGCCAGTTCCGCGGTCGATCTCGGCATGCTGCCGCTGGCGCTGGTCGAACGGGTCGAGATCTTCAAGTCCGGAGCTTCGGTGGACTATGGTGCCGACGCCGTGGCCGGCGTGATCAACATCATCACCCGCGAGGGCTTCACCGGTCTCGAGCTGACCGCGCACGGCAGCCTGACTTCGCGCAACGATGCCGAGCGTGGGAACGTGCAGCTGGTCTACGGTGCGGGCAGCCGCAGCTCGAACCTGTTGGTCGGGCTGGAATTCAGCGATCAGTCGCCGCTGCTGCAGGGCGAGCGTGACTTCTCGTCAGCCCGCCTGAGCTTTTCCGGCCCGGACAATCAGCTGGTCTTCGATGGCTCGTCGGCACCACCGGGCGGCAACTTCCGCACCTCGATCGGTCGCCGGACCCTGATTGACGGCAGATCCGGCGATTCGGCCGACGACTTCCGGCGATTCATCAACAGTGGCCCGGACAGCGACCGGTTCAACTTCAACCCGTTCGAGGATCTGCAACAGGACTCCGAGCGTCTCAGCCTGTTTGCAAACGCCGACTGGCGCGTCGGTGAATCGCTGCGTATCGGGATCGAGACCCTGTGGCACCATCGCGATTCCAGCCAGCGCCTGGTTGCGCTGCCGTTCTTCAGCAATCGCCTGAGCGATGTTCGGGTGGCGGCCGACAACGTCTTCAATCCGTTCGGTGAAGAGCTGGCCGACGTGCGGCGGCGACTGCTCGAAGCCGGCTCGCGTCGTTTCATTCAGGACAACGAGGCCTGGCGCGTGGTGTTGTTCGCCGACGGTCAGCTCGGTGGCTGGTTCTGGGACGCCTCGCTCAACCGCGGCCGCAATGAGACCGACCAGCGCCAGACCGGCGACCTGCTGGCTGACCGGGTGCGGCTGGCGCTGGGCCCGTCGTTCCGGGATGATTCCGGACGCGCCGTCTGCGGCACGCCGGAGGCGCCAATCGCGGCCTGTGTACCGTTGAATCTGTTTGGCCCGCTCGGCAGCATCACGCCGGAGATGCTGAGCTTCATCGGTGCCGATCTCGAGGATCGTGGCTTCAACGAGCAGACCGTGTTCGCCGCCAACCTCGGCGCCGACCTGCTGCAACTGCCGGCCGGGCCACTGGCGCTGGCGGCCGGCCTGGAATGGCGCGAGGAACGCGCTGCCGATCGGCCCGATCCTGAATCGCAGGCTGGCAACACCACCGGCAATGCGCGCGGCGCCACCGCCGGCTCGTTCGAAGCGCGCGAGGCCTACCTCGAACTGGGCGTGCCGCTGCTGCGTGCTCGAAGCGGCTTCGAGCGTCTCGATCTGACCTTGGGCGGGCGGCTGATCGATTTCGACAATTTTGGGACCGAATCGGTATTCAAGGGCGCGCTGGACTGGCAGTTGAATGATCGACTGGGGCTGCATGTCGCCTGGTCGGAGGCATTCCGTGCGCCCGGGATCCGCGAGCTGTTCGGCAGCCCGAGCCAGGCCAACCCGATTGTGCTCGACCCCTGCACCGACTTCCAGGCGCTTGATCCGGTCGAGATCGAACGCTGCATCGCCCAGGGGGTTCCGGCCGACGGCAGCTTCGATCAGAACGGCGCCGAGACTCCCGAGCTTTCCGGCGGCAATCCGGCGCTTGACCCGGAACGGGCTGAAATCCTCAATCTGGGTCTGGGCTGGTTGCCATGGGGCGCGACCGGCCCGCGCCTGCGGCTGGATTACTACGATATCGATATCGATGATGGCATTGGCGCGCTGGGTGCGAACACCGTGCTGCAGCAGTGTCTGGTCACGGGTGCTGCACAATTCTGCGATTCGATCCAGCGTGCGGCGGATGGATCGATCGAGTTCGTCGAGTCACAGCTGCGCAACAGCGCAAGCGAGCGTGCGCGCGGCGTCGATTTCGAGGCGGAATGGACCCATCCGTTGTGGTCTGGCCGGCTTCGGCACCGAGCCCTGTTGAGTCGCGTCATCGAGCGCGAGTTGATTACATTTCCGGGGGCGCCAGCACTGTTTGGCGAAGGTGAATTCGATCCGGATCGCTTCGGTGCCGTGCCGCAGTGGCGCGGCAGCTACGATCTGGACTGGCGCAGTTCGGTCTGGTCGATGGGCTACCGCGCTAGCTGGATCGACTCGCTCGACGAGCGTGGCGGCGAAGTCTTTCCCGGCACGCGCAACCGGGTCGGCGCGGTGCTGTATCACGACCTGCGTCTGGGTTGGCAACCCGATGAGCGCTTGAGTTTCGAGCTTGGCGTCGACAATTTGAGCGATGTCCAGCCGCCGCTGCTGGTCAATGCCGGCGCGGCCAACACCGACCTTTCGACCTATCGCGCGCTGGGGCGTGGCTACTGGCTGCGAATCACGGCCAGACTCTGAGTTCGCGATGCAGGCTGGTTTGAGCAATGCATCACATTAATTCGGTGTACGCTTGATACACTTCGCTTCAGCGCAGCAGCATGACGTGGGACAGACGATTCAGCAGGCCATCCATTGAACATCCATCCGGCCGAGATCGTGGTTGCGATTCTGGCAGTCCAGGCGATCGGCGCGCTGGTGCTGGCGATGCTGCTGCGCTACTTTGTGGCCGCGTTCGGGCAGCTTTTTCTGCGTCACTGGGCGCTCAGTATCGCGGCCCTGGCATGTTACCTGGCCAGTTCGGCCGCCGCGCTGTCGCTGTACTGGGCCGGGCCGGCGCATGATTCGCTGAGGCTGGTGTTCTCGGCTCTGTCGCTGGGTGCGGCCTACCCGCATGTGGTCTGGCTGATGATCGGCACCTGGGAGGCCACGCGCCAGGTCGAATTTTCCTCGCGCAAGGCGTGGTGGCTGGTTGCTGTCGCGGCGCTGATCGGTATCGGCAGTGCGCTGATCGCGCCGTTCGATCCGGAATCTGCAAGCCTGCGCAATCTGGTTCGGGTCGAGCTGCGCTACTTTGCCACCGGGGTGGCCTTCGTGACCGCCGGAATTCTGCTGTGGCGGGTACAGCGCTCCAGTGGTCTGGTCGGTGCCCGTCTCGGCGCCATCGGCTTCCTGCTCTACGGTCTGCAGCTGCTGCATGTGGGCGGCATCAACGTCTGGTACCGGGCCGGGCATCCGCCACCGTTCTATGCGCCGTATGCCGGACTGCTTGATTTCCTGTTCCAGAGCATCATCGGGCTTGGAATCGTGGTCTGGTTGCTGGAGTTGCAGCGACACAGTGCCCACCGCGCCCAGGACGAGCTGCGACGCGTGCGTCGGCATGATTCGACCACTGGCCTGCCGAATCGCGAGCTGTTGCTGGAGCAACTCGAAATGATGATGCACGGCTCACCCGATGCCCGCGTCGCCGTGGTCTGTCTGGGTCTTGCGCGCTACAGCGTGCTGAGTCAGGCGCTGGGCTGGAAAAGTACCGAGCAGCTGGTGCGGATCGTGGCGGATCGTCTCCACGATAGCGTCAGTCATCGTTGCGCCGTCGGCCGGGTCAATGAACGTGACTTCGTGATCGTGCGCCCGACCCTGGACGATGCCGAAACATTGCGCCACTGGTGCGAAAGCCTGCTGGCCCGAATTCTCCAGCCGATCCAGATCGAGGGCCAGGAACTGTTCGTCACGGCATCGGCCGGGGTCAGCATCCATCCTGACGATGGCGATACGGCCGAGCAACTGCTGCAACGCAGCCAGCAGGCACTGGTTCAGTCGTCACAGATCGGGCGCGACATCACTTTCTATCACCACCTTGATGCGCAGCAGCGTGATGAGGTCGGGTCGGCATTGCGTTTCGAGACCGAGCTGCGCCGAGGTCTGGAACAGGGCCAGTTCGAGGTCCATTATCAGCCGATCTTGCGGCTGGATTCGAACCGGGTGGTCGGCTTCGAGGCGCTGATGCGCTGGCGCCATCCGGAGCTTGGCCTGCTGCGTCCGGATGCTTTCCTCGCCGAGGCGGCGACCATCGGCCTGCTCGATGCGCTGGAAAGCCACGCGCTCGAGGCCGCACTGGATCAGCTTGGCGAATGGCGCCGTGCCGGGCGTGACGGCTTGTTCATTGCGGTCAATGTCAGCGCGCAACGCTTCCAGACCTCGGACCTGGTCGATCGAACCGTGGCCGCATGCCGTGCCGCTGAGGTCGATCCGACCTGTATCGAGCTGGAGATCACCGAGAACAGCGCGCTGCAGGATCTGGACAATGCGGCGCGCAAGATCGATGCGCTGCACCGTTCAGGAATCCGCATTTCGCTGGATGACTTCGGTACCGGGTTTTCAAGCCTGGCCAACCTGCTCAAGCTGCCGATCGATCGGATCAAGCTGGATCGGATTTTCATCGAGGACACCCGCAGCAACGCCCGTCAGCGCGAGCTGATCGCGGCCATGATCGGGCTCGGTCGTAGGCTCGGAATCGAAGTCGTGGCCGAGGGCATCGAGCACCCCGATCAGCTGGAGTTCCTGCGCAACCAGGGCTGCGATTACGTGCAGGGATTTCTGATCCAGCGTCCCGTCAGGGCCGCGGACTGTCGCTTCGAATTTCAGCCCCGAAGCTGACCGATCGCCTCGATCCGGGCCGTCCGCAGCGCCTCGCCCAGCGCCGGGCCTTGCAGGCCGCGTGCAGCCAGCGATCGGGCCTCGACAGCAGCGGCCACGCTGCGCGCCCGCCGCAGCAGATCGGCCGGCGGATAAGGTAGGTCGGCGCGCCCGCGCTTGTCGGCCTCGCAGGCCATCAGAAAATGTTCGAAGCGCTCCGGGCGGCGAAATGCATCGCAGCGCTCCAGCAGGTCGAGTACGGTCGAGGGGCGAAGTTCGGCGGCGCGATGGCAGACCAGATGGTGGTGGCCGACCAGCAATGCCAGCTCGCGCGCCTCGCGCGGTAGCTTGAGTCGCTCGCAGACCGCGCGAATCGGTGCCAGGCCACGCTGCTCGTGGCCGTGATGCTTGGGCCATTGCTCGGGCGGCGTCAGCGCCTTGCCCAGATCATGGACCAGCGCGGCGAAGCGCACCGCCACTGGCGCCTGCATGATGGCGGTCTGGTCGAGCACCAGCAGAGTGTGGATGCCGGCATCGATCTCGGGGTGATATTCGGCGACCTGCGGCACGCCCCAGAGTGCGTCGAGTTCGGGCAGGATCCGGGCCAGCGCGCCGGTATCGCGCAGGACTTCGATGAAGCGCGAGGGTTTGGCATGCATCAGCGCGCGCGCCATTTCCTGCCAGATGCGCTCGGGCACCAGATGATCGACTTCGCCGGATGCGACCAGCGCCCGACAAAGCGCCAGGGTTTCGGGCGCAATCGTGAAGTCTTCGAAGCGGGTTGCGAAGCGCGCCAGCCGCAGCAGCCGCACCGGATCTTCGACGAACGCCGGCGAGACGTGGCGCAGGACCTTGTTCCGAAGATCGGTACGGCCCCGGCAGGGATCGATCAGGCGGCCGTCGCGCGCCTCGGCGATCGCGTTGACGGTCAGATCGCGGCGCGTCAGATCGTCCTCGAGACGGACCTCCGGGCCGGTGTGGAAGCTGAAGCCGGCATAGCCCGGCGCAGTCTTGCGCTCGGTGCGCGCCAGCGCGAACTCGGCCCCCGTGTCCGGATGAAGGAACACAGGAAAGTCGCGTCCGACCGCGCGAAAGCCGCGTTCGGCCAGCACTTCCGGCGCGCTGCCGACAACCACGAAATCATGTTCGGCAGGTGTGAGCCCGAGCAATTCATCGCGAACCGCACCGCCGACCCGATAGACCTCCAGACCCTCGAGTCTGGGGTCCTGCGACCATTCAGGCGCAGGGTTCATGCCGGCGATCCTGCATCGCGCTCGCCCAACATTGCCTGCAGCGCGGCAATGCCGTCCGGACGCAAGGGGTAGTAGCGGCAGCGGTGCCCTTGGCGGGTCGCATCGAAGCCGATCAGGCCGAGCTCGGGGTCCTGCACCGGCGCAAACCCTTCGATCGGCGCATGCGCGCCACCGTCGGCCTCGGCCCAGCGCATTTGCGGATCGATCCGCAGCCCGGGCGATGCGGCCTCGACCTGCCATTCGATGCGGTGCTGGTCAAGCAGTGCGGTTTGCTGGCGGAAGGCGCGCCACCACAGACGCGGATTTGCAGTTGCAACCTGCCCCTGTTCATCGACGGCCAGCGAAATGACCAGCACTTCCGCCTCGGGCTGCCAGCGTGCGCGTATGCCGCCCGGCAGCTCGATCGCGGCGGCCTGGCGCGGCAGCAGCAGCGCGTGCTCGATGGCCGGCCAGAACGGATCCAGACCGGCCCCGGCCAGCTGCATCTTGACCAGCGCCATCAGGTCGATCAGAGTCATCAGCTGGCCGTGGACCGGCTCCAGCCCGGTCGCCGCGGCCAGTTCGCCCAAGGCCGGCGGCCTCAAGCCACCGCTGTCGAACAACTGTCGTTCGAGCGCAGTTCGTAACCCGGCGCTGTCGTGCTGTGCCTGCAACAGCAGCGGGAGGCACAGGAACTGCCCGCTCGGTGCGGCCGGGTCGGGGCCCAGCAGCGGATCGGGAAGTTGCTGGCGGTGTGTGCCAATCGAGGTCACGCCCGGTGCCAGCGGCCGGTCCAGGCGCGCCGTGCTTGCCAGCGCGCGCCAGGGCGCGCGCCGCTCCGGCGCCAGAATCTGGCCGGGCTCCAGCAAGGCCGGGCCGCAGGCCAGATGACCGTCGGTGACCGCTTCGACACAGGCGACGAGATCTTCGGCAATATGCGCGCCGATTCGCGCTGCAGCCTCGCGCTCCAGGCTGAAGCGGACATCCTGAGCCGGCGGCCGGACTTCGATCCCGGCCACGAGCCGGATAAGATGGGCGTCCTGGTTCATTGTTGATTCATGGCTGAAATGCCGTTCAAGCACGGGAGTGATCGCGTGGATTCGAAGGTCGAAAATGGGCTGTGCTGGCGACTGGCCGCATTCGATGCGCTGGACGCAGCATCATTGTATGCGTTGCTCGCGGCCCGGGTCGCGGTATTCGTGGTCGAGCAGCGCTGTGCCTATCAGGAACTGGACGGTCTCGATATTGCCGCATTGCATCTGAGTGCCGAGCGCGACGGCAGTCTGGTCGCCGTGGCGCGCATCCTGCCGCCCGGCAGCCGCTACGATCAGCCTTCGATCGGCCGGGTGCTGACGCTGCCGCCGCTGCGTGGGACCGGGCTGGGCCGGGTGCTGATGCAACATGCGATCGCGGTCTGCCGACAACGCTGGCCGAACCAGCCGATTCGGGTTTCAGCCCAGCGCCACCTTGAAAGCTTCTATGCATCGCTCGGTTTCAGCGTGATTTCCGAGCCTTTTGATGAGGACGGCATCGAGCACGTCGACATGCGCCTCGAGGTCGGCCGCCGCGCTTGACCGGGTCGGCTCAAGACCGCGGCAGGATCTTTCAGGCGGACGCCTGGATCGCCGATGGGAATCGGCTCCCACAAGGGGAGTGCAATTTCCGAAGGAAGCCCTAAAAAAGCGAGAACGGTGACTTGCCGCTGCGGCTGCTCCCACTGCGACGTCGACGCCGCATCCGCGAAAGCAGTTCCTTTTCCCGGGCCTTGAGGTATTCGCCACGGTTGAGTTCGGCGGGGTCTTTGTTGAGTCGTCGGGCTTCGGCGGCGCGATACTTGATGAAGTCGCGGTAGGCATCGATTTCCGGTTTCAATTCGCGTGCCAGAAGCTCGATCATGATCGCGTCATCGAGAAAGCCGATTCCCGGGATGTGATCAGGGATCAGATCCTCGGGCTGATTGAAGTAGGCCAGTGCGGCGCGGATGCGCTTGCGGCCGATCTCCTGCATGCCCCAGCCTTCGTCGCCGAGCATGTCGATCATGACGTGCACGATCTCGAGTTTTTCCTTGATGAAATCGGACGGACTGCTCGAGTCGATCTCCCCGATCAGCTTCTTCGCTCCGGCGATGATCTGTTCTTCGCTGGCCTGCTGCGAAGCATTCATCGCCTGGCGCGCCAATTGGCGGAAGTGCTTCAGATCGTTATCGGACAGTTCAAGGACGATACGCATGCTCATGTGCTTTTGACTCCCGGCCAGGATGGATAAGGGATCGACTCAACGCGATCCGATCATCAAGAATATACAGCAAGGCGCAGCGGCACATGTGCAGCTGGTCACGGTTTCGATTTTCCAACACCGATTCCCGATGTCAGATTCCAGGTCGCCGGGTCTGGTCAGCGATACCGGCCGGTCTGACCGGGAACCCGGTGCAGGAAGGCATCGATCCTTGATCCAGTCGGACGGCTGTCCTGCAGTTGCAGTTCGATTTCCAGCCGGTACGACAGTCGTGCGCGCGCCCCATCATCCAGCTCACCGAGCATCTCCAGAATCTTCCGGTCGGGCGGTAGCAGAACCCGGATTCGCTCACGGTTTCGCGGTGCGATGTCGAGGTTGAGCGGGACTTCAAGCGTCAACGGTTGCTGGTCTTCGAGCGCAAAGCTGAGACTGGCACCGCCGACCAGCACCGAATGGTCGTTCGGGTTGAGTACCAACACGCTCATCGTGAGGCCATCGTGAGTACGTTCCAGACCTTCAAGATCGAACTGCAGTGAGGCGTCCGTGAGCCGGATCGGGCCGGTCTGGCAGCCGGCGACCAGGCCGGCAAGCAGGAGCAGTGCAACGCGAATCCCAAAACTGTTCATGACTTGTCCGGGCGATCGAGGTGGAACTCATGCAGATGACAGCGAACGCCGTGCCGCGGCATTCCCGCTGCTGCGAGCTCGATTGTACGCGGAACCTGCACGGCGCATTCCGGCCTGGCGACCGGGCAGCGCGGGTGGAATGGGCAGCCCGGCGGCGGTTCCAGCGGCGATGGCAGTTCGCCCGACATTGCCGCCTGCGGTCGGGCCCGGCCGGGCTCGGGTTCCGGAATCGAGGCCAGCAGGGCGCGGGTGTAGGGATGCGCCGGTTCTCGATAGAGTCGCTCGACCGGTGCGGTCTCGACCAGCCGACCGAGGTACATCACGCCGACCTGATCGCAGACGTGTTGCACCACGGCCAGATCATGCGAGATGAACACCAGGGCGATGCCGAACTCGCGCTTGAGATCGGCCAGCAGGTTGAGCACCTGCGACTGCACCGAGACATCGAGTGCCGAGACCGCCTCGTCGGCGACGATCAGTTTCGGCTCGACCGCCAGCGCCCGCGCGATGCCGATGCGCTGACGCTGCCCACCCGAGAAGGCGTGGGGATAGCGCTGCAGATACTGCGGCGGAAGCCCGACCACCGAGAGCAGCTCGGCGACGCGATCGGTGCGTTCCTGACCCGTGATCCCATAGTTGAAGAGAGACTCGCCCACATTATCCAACAGGGTCATGCGGGGGTTCAGCGACGCATAGGGGTCCTGGAAGATCATCTGCGTGTGCTTGCGGAAGGTCCGCATCCTGGCGCCGTCCAGCTGTGCGACATCCACCCAGCCCAGCTCCTTGTCGTTGAACAGGATCTTGCCGTCGGTCGGCTCAATCGCCCGCAGGATACACCGCCCCGTGGTCGTCTTGCCGCAGCCGCTCTCGCCGACGAGGCCGAGCGTCTCCCCCGTGCGGATAAAGAGGTCGACGCCGTCGACGGCCTTGACCTGTCCGACGACGCGCCGCAGCAGCCCTTTCCTGACGGGGAAGTGTTTCTTCAGCCCCTCCACACGCAACAGGATCTCGTCACGGTCCGCAGTCTCGTTAGTCATAGAGGTCTGATCTCCGGCATCTAGCTGCTATAGAGGTGACAGGCGACGAGATGGTCGCCGCCGTTCAGTCGGATGATCGTGGGCTCCACGACATCGCACAGTCCGGCCATATGCTCGGGGCAGCGCGGATGGAACGCACATCCCGGGGGTATGTTGAAGGGATCGGGCACCATCCCCTTGATCGCCTCCAACCATTGCCTCCGATCCTCGGTAATCCGCGGGATCGACCGCAGCAGGGCCTGAGTGTAAGGATGGAGGGGATTGTAGTAGAGGGTGTCGACATCGGCTTGCTCGACGACCTTCCCCAGGTACATCACCACGGCCTTGGTCGCCATCTCGGCCACCACGCCGAGGTCGTGTGTGATGTAATGAATCGCCATCCCCATCTCCTCCTGCAACTGCCGCATCAGATCGAGGATCTGCGCCGCGGTGGTCACGTCGAGGGCGGTAGTGGGCTCGTCAGCGATCAACAGGCTCGGACGACACGACAGGGCCATCGCGATCATGCCGCGCTGCCGCATACCGCCGCTCAGCTCAAACGGGTAAGCGTCCACGGTGATCGAAGGGCGAGGCATTCCCACGCGATCCAGCATGTCGATGGCCCGCTCTCGCGCCTCAGCCTTCGACACCTTCTGATGCAACATGATCGTTTCCATGATCTGATTGCCCATCGTGTGCACCGGAGAGAGAGAGGTCATCGGCTCCTGAAACACCATCGCGATCTCATTGCCTCGAATCGCACGGATCTCCGGCCCCTTGGGATTGAGCGTGGCCAGATCGATCACGTCAGCCATCGCAAAGGACTCCTCGTCGTTTGAGTAGCGATGGTAGATCAGCTCACCCTCGATGATGCGCCCGGGAGGTGGGACGATCCTAAGGATCGACTGAGCGGTCACGCTCTTTCCGCAGCCGCTCTCACCGACCACCGCCAAGGTCTTGCCCCGCTCGATCGTGAAGTCGGCACCATCCACGGCCCGCACCGTCCCCTCATCCAGAGGGAAATAGGTCTTCAGCCCCTTGACCTCCAACAACACCCTATCAGCAGCCATCGTTCCTCCCATTTGTCTCCCCGCTCACGTACCCCCCTAGCCCGCTGCTCATCTCACGCCCGCAGCGCGGTGGTTTGGCAGTTCGTGGCGTCACGCCTCAGCCAGCCACGCCGGCATCGTCAACTCCAACGTCTCAGCAGCCGACCGCAGATTGCGTACCGTACCGTCCGGGAGGGGGATCCCCTCGCGGAGGCGTTGTCGGCGAACCCGAGCCTCCGGCTCACCGGGTACCAGGATCTCATCGATCCCCTCAGCTTTCGGCAGGCCCTTGAGCGCATCGATGAGTGCATCGACATTGGCCCGATAAGCCTGCAGGTCGGTGAACATGGCGATATCCATCGCCGCTACGAAGCTATTCTGACTGCGCGCCTGTGCCGGATCGCCGGCGAGCTTGGGGGCAATCGCGGGGTTACCCACCATCAGACTCGTCATCGCCTCCATCATCATGGCCAGATCCGAACCCTTGTATCCGCCAAACGGCAACAGCGTGACCACCGCTGCAGGCGACGTCGTGACCCGCCCCTCGCGATCGAGGGCGNNCACCTTATCGATGGCCAAGGAGATCTTGCCGTGCGCAGCGACACTCGTCGCCATATCCAAGAGGAGCGACTCGTGCCGTCCGGCAGGCGCCCCGATCGAGATTGGGGTGTTATGCAAGCCTCGTACGCTGGCACCGTAGGGCGCCATGTTCGGGAGGTTGCTCACCGTCGCCAGGCCGACCATGCCCTGCTCCACGGCCATCGTCGTGTAGTACCCCATCGCCCCCTGATGCGTTGTGTTGCGGATCAGGACCCAACCGACCCCCACCTCACGTGCCTTCGAGATCGCGCGCCGCATAGCGTCCGTCGTCACGACGGGACCGAAGGCCCAGTCGCCATCCATCAACGCCATCGCCGGCGTCTCCTTCACGACTCGCACATCCGGCGTGGGGTTCATCCCCCCGTTCTCAATGCTGCTCAGATAAGAGGGAATGCGCAACACGCCGTGGGAGTCAACACCACGCAGATTCGCCCAGACCAGCACCTCCGCCTCTATCGCCGCGTCGGCAGCTGGCAGCCCCGCCGAGGCGAAGACCTGCTCCGTGAAGGCTTTCAGGACCGCCGCATCTACATAGATGGTCACGTACCAGTCTCCATTCTGATCGACAGGATGACGCTAATCCTCGAGCAGCACACAACCGGCGCCAAGTTTCTGTTCGAACCGCCCATCACATGACAACTTGATCACGGTCACACCGGTGACAGGATCGGGGTCGTGGTAGGGCAGGTTCTTGAGGATCAGGCGGTTCTCGGTCTGCTCGAAGTCGATCGGCGTGCCGTCTGCCAGGAATGAGACGGCATGGACCTTGGTCCGAATGCCGCCCAGGACGATCTCACGTCCCGGCCAACGTGTGCACCAGAAGTAGGCATCATGGCCCTTGAGCGTCCAACGACCCGTCGGCAACCACTCCACGCGACCACGCCCGGCACGATCGACCTTGCCGTAGAGGGCGTCTCCGTTGCGAGCAATCCACTCACCGACGGCAGTGAGCCGCTCCGTCGCCTCAGGCGGCACCGAGCCGTCAGGCGTCGGGCCGATGTTGAGGAGCAGGTTGCCCTGACCTGCCGCAGCCGTCTGCAGCATGTCGAGCACCTCACGCGCCGATCGCCAGTCCTGCGATATGGGCATGTAACCCCAGGCCCCATTGAAGGTCATACAGGCCTCCCAGGCCCGACCCACCTCAGCCGCGGTGACGTGCTCTTCCGGCGTGCCGAAGTCCTCATCCAACTTGGAGCGGTTGTTGATCAGGATGTGAGGCTGCAGCGCGCGGGCCATCGTGTTCATCTTGACACTTTCCCAGGCCTCAGCGTCGGGTAGCGGCCATGAGACATCGTACCAGAGGATGTCGATCTTGCCGTAGTTGCTCATCAACTCGCGCACACAGCCCTGCGTGAAGTCGAGGAAGCGCCGACGCGCGGCTTCATCCGTAGCACACGCAGCCCCGTCGGGATGATGCCAATCCATCAGCGAGTAGTAGAAGCCTATCTTAAGGTCGAATTCACGACAGGCATCCACAAACTCCTGCACGAGATCCCGCCCGGGACCGCCCTTGACGGCGTTGTAGTCAGTCTGCAGCGTATCCCACAAGCAGAAACCCTCGTGATGCTTGGTGGTCATGACCATGTACTTCATGCCCGCCTGCTTGGCCAGCGCGGCCCACTCGCGGGCGGGGCGCTCCTTAGGATGCCATGTGGCGGCCAACTTCTCGTACTCCGCAACCGGGATCCGTTCGCGGTTCATCACCCACTCGTGGCGCCCCAGTTGGGCATAGAGCCCCCAGTGGATGAACATACCGAAGCGCGCGTCCTGCCACCATTCGATGCGCTCACGGCGTGTCTCAGCGATCTGCTCTAGATAGGCTTCTTGGTCCATATCTGACTCCTTCAGGGTCACCGTCACGAGCAAAGCAAGCTAGCGCGGATTCACAGTCGCGAGTAGGGGTCTGCCGCATCGCGCAGCCCGTCGCCGATGAAGTTGAACATCAGCACTGTGAGCACGACGAAGATCCCCGGGATCAACTGCCAGGGCCTTTGAGCCACGACGGTCAGCTGTTGGGCATCGCGCAGCAGCGTCCCCCAGCTCACAGCGGGGGGCTGGATTCCCAAACCCAGGAAGCTCAGCGAGGTCTCTCCGAGGATCGTATAGGGAACGGCCAGCGTGATGTTGACCAACAGATAGCTCATGAAGTTCGGGAGCATGTACCGCAGGATGAGCCGCGATGTCGACGCCCCGTAGACCTGGGCAGCCATCACGTAGTCCTCCTCACGCAGCGAGAGTAGTTTCCCTCTGACCGCGCGCGCCAGACCGCCCCAACCGAGGACCGAGAGGATCAGCGTGATCGCGAAGTAGGTCTGCAGCACCGTCCAATCACGCGGGATCGCCGCGGCGAGGCCCATCCAGAGAGGGATCGTCGGCGTCGCGACCATGAAGTCGACCAGACGCATGATGACCTCATCGACGACGCCTCCCAGATAACCCGCGATGCCGCCGAGGGTGACGCCAAGCACGAAGGTCAGGAGCACACCGCCGAAGCCGATGAACATGGAAACCCGGGAGCCGTAGAGCGTGCGTGAGAAGAGATCGCGCCCCAGACTGTCGGATCCGAAGACAAAGACGGGCTGACCGTCTTCCGTCCCGAGGAGACGCCAATTCATGGTGAAGATACCTAGCGCCTTGCGGGGCTCCGCCGGGATGAAGAAGCGCAACGGCAGGATCTCCGAGGTATCCTCGACGAACCCTACCCGGAAGGTCTCCGGATTGAGCTCGCGGCGCAGCCGGTAGACGAAGGGGCCGACCCATCGACCCGACTCATCACGCAGGTGGATCCGCGCCGGGGGCGCCATCTCCCACGTGCCAAAACGCTGGTTGGTCTGATAAGGAGCAAGCAGGTCGGCGAAGATGGCGATGGAATACAGCAGAGCCAACACGATAATCGCGACCACCGCAGCACGATGCTTG
>NPIE01003291.1_pt1 | contig 16527 bp, 14 predicted proteins | sample 8637661 | NCBI WGS metagenome assembly NPIE01 (sample SAMN07420842, study PRJNA396082) | bioreactor metagenome | isolation source: sample BA12 brine-fed electro-methanogenic bioreactor BA | place: Japan: Kochi | collected 2016-12-09 | reverse complement strand
GGGCCCTCCTGCAGCGGGCAATGCTGGCTTTTCTGTAGGAGGCCGCTCCGCCGGCCGACCGGGCTTCGCGGTTCCTCAATCTCTACATCATGCTTGAAGCCCGAAGTGTGGCTCACCGGCTTGATCCTGAAACCTGACACATGAAACCTGAAACTCGCCCGCTCGGGCGCGAGTCGGGCGCGTTGCGCCTGGGGCTCCACGCAGCCTGCGTGATGCCCTTGCCTGAAAACTGAAAACCAGCTTTTCCCCTCAATGCCAACTTGCCGCAGCTGCCCGCGGGGCCGGACTCGGTTCGGCCTGCGTCCGGCCAGCACGGGCGGCGTAGGCGATTCGCCGGGTCCGGTCCAGCACCTGGCTACCGTCGCCCGGCGGCAGCAGCCCGCACAGCGCGCGTTCGGCGGCAATCAGGTCATCGGCGTAGCAGTGCCGCAGCGCGGCGAGCAGGTCGCGTTCGTCGCCGGTGGTGCCCGGCATATCGTGGCGCTCGATGTAGAGGTGGCGGGCACCGGCAGCATCGAGTGCTTTGAGCAAATCCCCGGATATTGTGCCGAGCGGTCCCATTGCGGCCCCGGCGAACAGTCGATCGACCATGCTCGCGGCCATCGCGGGCCGATCGCGCCAGGCATGGCTCAGACGCAGCGCCAGCAGCCAGATCCGTTCGACTCGACTCAACGGCTCATGAAACATTGCGTTCCTCCCGAATTCTCTTCATCAAGCCCTTGTTGATTCGAAGTCTAGCGGCTTTTCGGCTTATATGCAAATGATTCGTATTCGCGCTCAAGCGATAGGCATGCTACTGCAATAAATCCGTAACAACGCAGTCACGGTCATGAAATCTTGCGCCTCCAGACTTTGCGGACTGCCATACCGGCCTGTCCCGATCGGGAGGTTTCATGTTCATTCCGCGTCTGCTCCCCGCGCTTGCCGTGTTGCTGTTGCTGTCGCCCGTCGCTTCGGCCCAGGACGCACTGGATGCGCTGTCTGAGGAGCTGGTTCGGCTGCGCGGTGAGGTCGAATCGCTCAATTCCGAGCTCAACAGCACCCAGGACCAGCACCGTGCCGAGATGAATTCCCTGGCGGCGCAGCGAGGCGATCTCCAGGCCACCGTGCGCCGCGAAGAATTGCGTATTCGCCAGCTTGAGCAGGAGTTGACCGAGAACCGTGAACGTGCACGTGAGGCCGGCGCGGCCGGCGAGGAATTGCTGCCGGTGGCGCTGGAAATCATCAGTGATCTCGAGCGCCATATTGCGGCCAGCTTCCCGTTCAAGCGCGATGAGCGGCTTCAGGTCTTAAGCGAGGTTCGGGCCCAGACCGAATCGGGCGCGCTGGACCCGCCGCGCGCGATCAATCGATTGTGGCGGCTGTATGAAGACGAGTTGCGCCTGACCCGCGACAACGGCCTGTACAGCCAGGTGATTCCGCTCGGCGGCGATCGGGTGCTGGCCGACATTGCCAAGCTCGGTGCCGTGGCGATGTACTTCCAGACCCGCGACGGTCGCAGCGGTTTTGTAACGCGCGCCGGCGCCGACTGGAACTATCGCATCGCCGAGTCGAGCCGCGATCGCGAGCGCATTGCCGGCCTGTTCGATTCGCTCAAGAAACAGATTCGCACCGGCTATTTCGAACTGCCCAACGGCAGCATCCGACTGGAGTCAGGCTCATGACCCGGATTTATTTGTTCGGCCTGGCACTGCTGCTCGCCGTCGCAATCCCGCAAGCCGCGGCCCAGGAAGAGGCGGCGGCAACGCAGGACGGCAGTGTTGAAGAGCAGCTCGCACCGCTGCCCGAGCCGCAACAGCCCTCGCTGGAGCAGGCCTATCAGCGCGAATTTGCCTTTCTGCAGGGTCAGAAGCGCGACCTGGAGAGCCGGCTGGCCGCAACCGCGGCCCGGATCGAGCAGGAACGTTCGGGTCTGCAGCGCGAGATTCGGGCGCTGGAGAACAGTGTCATCGATCTGCGCGGGCAGGGCGATCGGCTCGATACACTGGTGTTCGAGTCGCAGCGCTCGGTCGAGCTCGCGCGCGAGAACTCCGACCTGCTCGGTGCCACCTTCATCCAGGCCGACTTCATGCTGGAGGAGGCCTGGGACAGCGCACTCGGCGAGCGTGCGCCGGGCGCCGATGATGTGCGCAGCCTGTTTTCCGCCGCGTTGGACTTTCTTGCTCGCGGCCATCGGGTGCGCACTGAGCCAGGTGAATTCTTCCTCGCCGATGGCACCCGAGTCGACGGCCAGATCCTGCGGATCGGCAACATCGCCGCCTACGGGCTGAGCGATCGCGGCGCCGGCGCGCTGGCACCGGCCGGCGACGGCGAGCTCAAGATCTGGAACGACACCAGCGCCGAGACGGCGCAGGCGCTGGCCGCCGGACAGGCTCCGGACGTGCTGCCGATCTTCCTGTTCGAATCGCTCAATGCCGAGGTCGAACGCAAAGTGGCCAAGGGCGTGCTGGAGACCGTTGCTTCCGGTGGCGTGATCGGCTGGATCATCTTCTGCCTCGGTCTGATAGGCCTGGTGCTGGTGCTGTTGCGGGTCGGCTTTCTGCAGCGATCCGGTGCCTCGACCGATCGCCTGATGACCGCCATCGCAGGCCATATCCGACGCGGCGATCGCAGCGCCGCACTGGAAGTTGCCAAGAACAGAAAAGGCGCGACCGCGCGCGTGCTGGCCGCCACGATCCGCAATCTGGACCGCGATCGGGAGCACGTCGAGGACATCGTCTCCGAGGCGATCCTGCATGAAAACGCGCATCTCAACCGCTTCGGCGCAATGATCATCGTGATCGCCGCGGTATCGCCGCTGCTGGGCCTGCTTGGCACCGTCACCGGCATGATCGCGACCTTCGACGCGATCACCGAATTCGGCACCGGAGATCCCAAGCTACTGTCCGGCGGGATCTCGATTGCGCTGGTCACGACCGAGCTGGGCCTGATCGTGGCGATCCCGATGCTGCTGTTCGGCAACCTGCTGTCGGGCTGGGCCGAGGGCATCAAGGACGATATGGAAAAAGCGGCGCTGCGGGTGATCAACCTGTACAGCGAAGCCGTGCGCAGCCCCGGAGTGGAGGCGGCCTGAGATGGAGCGCAGCCTGCTTCAGGATCTGGCCTACTTCTTCGAAGTGGGCGGCTACGTGATGCCGCCGCTGATGGCGGTCACGGTGATCCTGTGGTTTGCAATCGGCTATCGATTTGCCGCCCTCAAACGCGGCTCGGTGCGTTCGGTGCGGCGCCTGATCCGCCGGATCTCGAAGGAAAAGGAACTGCGCAAGCCCAAGGGCCTGCTCGACCGGGCGGTGCTGCGTGGGCTCACCATCGCGCGCCGCAATCCGGAGAATCTGCGCCGCCATCTCGATGACGCCTTCGCCGATCTGGAGCGCAGCACCCGGCGCTACAACACTCTGATCTTCACCATCGTTGCCGTGGCGCCACTGATGGGCCTGCTCGGCACCGTGGTCGGCATGATCGAGACCTTCGACTCGCTCGGCGATATGTCGCTGTTTGCCCAGTCCGGCGGCATCGCCGGCGGCATCTCGCAGGCATTGTTCACCACCCAGATGGGACTGGCGGTTGCCATTCCCGGCCTGATCATCGGCGGCATGCTCGATCGCAAGGCTTCGATCATCCGGCATGACCTGGCCCAGATCAAGGACCTGCTTTGCGCCGCTCCGGCGCCCGAGGCGATTCGATGAAATTTCGTGAACGTACCGACACCCAGCAGCAGGTCGATATTTCGCCGCTGATCGACATGGTGTTCATTTTGCTGATCTTCTTCATGGTCTCGACCACCTTCGTCAAGGACATGAAGCTCGATCTCAACCGGCCGGCAGCCTCGACCGCAAGTGCGGCCTCGACCAAGGCCATCCGGCTCTACATCGACAACGCCGGCGAGGTCTATCTCGACGGTCAGCCGGTCCGGATCTGGGTGCTGCAAAGCCGCATTCGCGACCTGCTGAGTTCGTCGACCAGCCAGTCGGTGCTGGTCGTGACCGACGATCAGGTGCCGGCCGGGCGGCTGGTCGAGGTGGTTGACCAGGCGCGCCGCGCCGGGGCCCAGGACGTGGGCGTGGCAACCGTAGACGAAGCGGGTGCCGGTTGACGACCGGCCGCGCATTGATTTCGAGGAGTACATCATGAGCAACAAGGACATCGACATCTTCGCCCCCGAGCCCAACGGCAGCAAGTGGCGTCGGCTGGGCTCGGGTCTGCTGGCGATGACCGGCGGCACCGTGCTGGTGATCGGCACCCTGCTGGTCATCAATCGTCTGTCCGAGGCCCCGGAACAACAGGGCCGCGGCACCGAAACTTCGTTTGCGGTCGAGAAGAAAGCGCCGCCGCCGCCACCGCCGCAGCAGAAGCGTGAGCCGCCGCCGCGACGTTCGAGCAACGAGCCGGCACCGCCGATGGTCAGCCTCGACAGTTCCCTGTCGGGCATCGATTTCGGCCTGCCCGGATTCGCCGCCGGCGATCTGAACGATCTTCAGGATCAGCTGCTGGGCGATACCCGCGACGTGGTCATGACCGACGATTCGGTCGACAGCCCGCCGCGACCGACCTTCCAGGCGCCGCTGGCCTACCCGAAATCGGCGCGCGCCAAGGGCATCCAGGGCTACGTCGTGTTGTCGCTGCTGATCACCGCCACCGGCGAGATCGAGAAGATGCAGATCCTCGAAGCCAACCCCGCCGGGGTGTTCGAGGATGCCGCACTCGAGGGCGTGCGCAGCTGGCGCTTCGAGCCGGCCCAGTATCAGGGCCGCAACGTCAAGGTCTGGGCGCGCCAGCGCGTGCGTTTCGACCTGAGCTGAGTGCCGACCGGACCGATCCTGATGAACCGTCTCCTGCTGCTGTTGTGGCTCCTGTCGCCGACGCTTGTGGCATCGCATGCCTTGGCGCAGGAGCCGGCTTCTTCGCCACAGCTCGAGCTGGAGACGCTGAGCTCGGCCGAGTACCTTTCACTGGCCGCCGTGCTGATTGGCGACAGCAATTACGACCGCGCGCGCGGCATTCTGGCGCGCATCGACACGTCCGATCCTGAACTGGATCGGATCCGCTATCACACCCTGGCCGGACTGGTGGCCCTGAACCTGAATGAGTGGGCGCTGGCCGGGCGCGAGTTCGAAGCGGCGATCGAGGCCGGGCAGGATGAACCCTTGATCTGGCTGTATCTGGCCCAGGCGCGCTTCTCGCAGCAGCTCTATCAGCCGGCGCTCGATGCGCTCGATCGTGCCGGTGATGCCGCCACGCGCATTCCGTCAGTGTTTCTGCTGCGGGCCCAGGCGCACTGGGAACTGAAGCAATATCCGCAGGCCTGGCGCGTGCTCGGCCAGGGGCGTGAGCTGTACCCGGACCGGGCCGGTGAATTCGCCCGACGCCAGGTGTTCCTGTTGATCGATCAGGGCCTGTACCAATTGGCCGCTGAGCAGGGTCTGGCGTTTCTTGCCAGTGCCCAGGCGCGGGTCGATGATGCGGTCGCGATCGGCAACGCCTTGCGCGAGGCCGGCGAATATCACCAGGCCGCGATCGTGCTGGAAAAAGCCCGCCTGGCTGCGCCGGATCACGCCCTGCTGGGCAAAGTGCTGTCGCATGTCTATCTGGCTCAGGACCAGGTGCTGGCGGCTGCCGAGGTGATGCGCGGTACCGCGCTGGCCGATCCGGAATTGTTGATCGATGCGGCCGAGTTGTACCGCCGCGCCGGCTGGTTGATCCAGGCGTTGACGCTCAACGCGCAGGTCATCGATCAGGCCAAGAAGCTCAAGCAGCGCCTGGCGATCTTTCTCGAACTGGAGCGTTTCGACCAGGCCGCGGCAATGCGTGCCGACCTTGCCCGGGTCGGGCTGCTGGCTGACGAGGACATTCGCTACGCGCTGGCTTATGCGCTGTTCAAGACCGGCCGTTTCGACGAGGCCGAGACCGAGCTGCAGCAGTTGACCCGCAGCGATCTGTTCCGGCGCGCGATCGAGCTGCGTCGCGCGATGGAGCAGTGTGCCGACAACCCGTGGCGCTGCGCCTGATGCGCGAGATCCTGATGCGAGACTCCCTGTTGCTCCGTGCCGGGCTGCTGTGCGGCCTGCTGCTGGTCCTGTTCGGCCTGAGCTTCTCGGCTGCGGCGCTGGCCCAGGAAGCGGCCGCTTCCGAGCCGCCTGCGCAGCTCGACCTGTTCGTTTTCGAGGGCGGTCGACCGGTCGACGGGCTGAACGTGCGTTTTGCCGATACCGCAGGGATCACTGCCGCGGGCGGCATGTGGCGCGCAGAACTCGCGCCCGGTTTCGAGCGGCTCGAAGTGTTCGACCAGGCCCTGCCGCTGCTGGCGCTGCCGATGCGGCTGCGGCCTGGCGAAATCGTCCAGGTGATCGTGACGCTGGTCGGCGACGACCGCCGCGCGCAAGTCGCGATCGAGAGCTCGCTGGGCGAGCTCGGGATGCAGCTCGAAGCCCCGGTCGAGAGCACCGTTGCCGGAGAGATCGGCAGTGGCAGGCTGGTCGGTCAGGTATTGTCGTCCGAAGACGGCAGGCCGGTGGTTGACGCCCGAGTCTATGTCTCCGGGACACCGCTGGAATTGCGCACCGACGAGGACGGTCGTTTCCAGGCAGAAGTCCCGGTCGGGCGCTATTCGGTCTCGGTGCTGCATGCCGAATTCGCGACCCGCACCGTCGACGGCGTCGAGATCGCGCTCGATGCGACCACCGAGCGCCGCTTCGAGCTGCCGCCGGCCGGGCTGGAACTGGCTGAATTCGTGGTGATCGAGCCGTTTATCGGCGGCAGTCTTTCGGCCGCCCTCGACGAGCGGCGCGAAACCGCCAGCGTGGTCGAGGTTCTGGGTTCCGAGCAGATGTCGCGGGCCGGGGACGGCGATGCCGCATCGGCGCTGAAGCGGGTCACGGGCCTGACCCTGGTCGGGGGTGAATTCATCTTCATCCGCGGCCTGGGCGAGCGTTATTCGGCAACACTGCTCAATGGCCATACGGTGCCCAGTCCCGACCCGACCCGGAAAGTCGTCCCGCTGAGTCTGTTCCCGACTGGCGTGATCGAGTCGATCCGGATTCAGAAAGGCTATTCGCCGGAATTTCCCGGCGATTTCGGTGGCGGCGCGGTGGAAATTCGGACCAGCGGCATCCCGGAGAAGAATTTTCTGAAACTGGGCGTGTCGACTTCGATCCGTGAGGGCACGACCTTTCAGGATGGGCTGACCTATCCCGGCGGGGATCGGGATTTTTCCGGCTTCGACGACGGCACACGAAGCCTGCCTGGAATCGTGCGCCAGACCCTGGATGAACGCGGCTCGCTGGCCCGGTTCAACCCGATCTTCAACCCTGATGGATTGACCCCGGAGGAACTGGAGGCACTCGGCGAATCGTTCACCAACATCTACGATCCGGTCGAGACGAGCATTGCGCCGGATCGTGGTGTGAGCATCGAAGGCGGCATGCTGTTTGATCGCTCCGACTGGCGCTTCGGCTTCCGAAGCTCCCTGCGTTGGGGTGACAACTACAGCTCGCGCAGCGAAATCCGGCGCAGCTTCGCGCTGGGCTCTGGAGAACTGCAGGTAACCCGTGATTTCATTCTCGACCGGACCCAACGTGAAGTCGAGTTGAGCGGCGCGACCAGTTTCGGCGTGGCGTATCGCGATCTGCATCGGATCGATGCCAACAGCATGATTCTCAGGCTGACCGAAGACGATACAAAAATCCAGCAGGGCTTTGATGAAAACGCGCCCGGCAATCAGCAGGCGCGCAGTGTCGAGCTCGAATTCGAAGAACGGCAGATGATTGCCCATCAGGTTCGCGGTGAACATCTTTTCCCCGAACTGCTGGATATCGGCCTGAACTGGAAGTTCTCCTGGGCCGAGGCCCAGCGTGAGGCACCGGATAACCGGATCGTGCGCTTCGAGAACGATGACAACTCGCCGACCGGCTTTCGGTTTTCGCAGCGGGCCGACAGCAACTTCCGGAATTTCTCGGACCTGACTGACGAGACGCTGGAGTACGGGTTTGATGGTTTCCTGCCGTTTCAATGGCGGCGTATCGAAGGCCGTCTTTCCGGCGGCTGGCAGAAGTTCGAGCGCGATCGTGATTCCTCGATTCTGCGGTTCTCGTTCGACGGGGTCGGCAATCTCCCGCTCGAGATCCGACGACGAGAGAATATCGAAGACATCATCAATCCCGATACCATCGGGCCGAATGGCTTCTTTCTGGTCGACCGGACTCGCCCGACCGACAACAGTACCGCGCTGCTGGATATCGATGCCTGGTTCGTCAATCTCGACTTCACACTGTTCGATTCCGTACGGCTGTCGGGCGGGGTGCGCTTCGAAGACTGGGTGCAGCAGGCCAACACCTTCCAGTTATCCGATCCTGAGCGCAATCCGGTGATGGCCGAATTGGCCAACGAGGACTGGTTTCCGTCGCTTTCTGCCACCTGGTTCATCAACGATCGTCATCAGCTACGTGGCAGCTATGCCGAGACGCTGGTGCGTCCGGATCTGCGCGAACTCTCGCCGGCCCCGTTTACCGACCCGGTGCTGGACCGCGAAGTGGTCGGCAACCCGGATCTGGTGCAAAGCGAACTGCAGCACTTCGACTTGAGGTATGACTGGCTGTTCTCGTCGACCGAGCTCCTTTCGCTGGGTCTGTTCTACAAGATCATCGACAACCCCATCGAGCGCGGCCAGCAGCCTGGCACGGAGCAGCGCATCAGCTTCAACAATGTCGTTGAAGCGGAACTCTATGGCGCGGAGCTCGAAATGCGGAAAGAGCTGGGCTTTCTCGGTCGCCGCTTCTCCTGGCTCGGCTGGGGTGATCGATTCACGTTCTCCGGCAATGTCGCCTACATCGAATCCGAGATCACGATCGACCCGCGTGACGCCGGCGTGCTGACCTCCACCAGCCGCCGTCTGCAGGGCCAGTCCCCGTTCGTCGTCAATGCGCAACTTTCGTATGACCATCCGGATGAGGTCATCAAGGCAAGCCTGCTGTACAACGTGGCCGGCGAGCGGATTTCCGAATTCGGCGTCCTCGGCCAGCCCGATCTGATCGAGCAGCCGGAGCATCTGCTCGATTTCAATCTCTCGTGGCGCTGGAGCGATCTGCTGACGCTCAAGTTCAAGGCCGGCAACTTGCTGGACGCCGAGTTCGAAATCGTTCAGGGCGACAAAATCACCCAGCAATTCACCCGCGGCAGAACCTGGGGCCTGGGGCTTGATTTGAGCTTCTGAGCTCAAGTTGCTCTGGCTCTTGTAACAATTCTGCCATTGCCGGGTCATCGTGCTGAAACCCTCGCTTTCGATACTGCGAACTGATTGATTGGATTCGCCGGGTGCAGCCGCGCCCGACCTGGCTTCACTTGAAGATAATGAGGACTTTCAAAATGCTCAACACCCTGACTCGCAACTCTTTGGCGATCGCCGTGATCGGTGCCCTCTCGGGCGGCGCTCAGGCCTTTGTGGTCAACGAGACCTTTTCCGGAAACTGGGGCGAAGGCGCCGGTAACCGCGGCCTGATCATCGATGTCCTGCCGACCTCATCGACGCGTCCGGCCAACGACTTCTCGAACGACGCATTGGTGCAGTGGTTCACCTATCGCAACGGCGAGCCGGTCTGGCTGATCAGCAACCGCGCCGAGATCGACAAGAACACCAACACCGCAGAGCTGACGTTCTTTGAATTTGCCGGCGGCACCTTCGGGCCGCGTCCCGACATCGGCAACCCGACCTCCAGCGAATGGGGTAGCGGCACGCTGAGCTTCACCAGCTGCAGAACCGCAAGCCTGAGCTTCGAAGGCATCGACGGCGTCGGCACGCTGGAACTCAGCCCGGCCGGTGGCGCGGTCAACCCGCTGTGCGTGGTCGACGAGCCGTTCACGGCCTGCCCGGAGTTCGCGCAGGGTATTCCCGATCAACCGGGTTTTTGCGTCATCAGCGGCAACATTGAAGAAGATGTCACGCTGACCAACGAAACGCAATGGCTTCTTTCCGGTCAGGTCAATGTCGACAATGGCGCGACGCTGACGATCGAGCCGGGCACTGAAATCACCGGTTTTCCCGACGATACGGTGGATTTTCTGGTCGTGCGCCGAAATGCCAGGATCTTCGCCGAAGGCACGCCGAGTGCCCCGATCATCATGCGCGGCTTTGAGTCGACCGATCGGGCAGAATGGGGTGGGCTGACCATCAACGGCAATGCGCCGATCAACGGTTGCGCCGAAGGCACGGAGTTGTGCGAGGCTGAAGGTGAAGGCGATTCGGGCTTTTTCGGTGGCAACGATCCGCTCGACAGCAGCGGCCGAATTCGCTATCTGGTGGTGGCCAACGCGGGTTTCGCGTTCTCGCCGACCAACGAGTTGAACGGAATCGCGCTGCAAGGCGTTGGTGCTGGAACGGTGTTCGAGTACGTGCAAGTCCACCTTGCTGAAGATGATGCGTTCGAGCCGTTTGGTGGAACCGTGAACATGCGTAATCTGGTGGCAACGGGCGCTGCCGACGACAGCTTCGACTGGGTGCTCGGCTACTCCGGCAATGTCCAGTATGTTGTGGTCAAGCAGTATGATGATTCGGCAGACCGCGGAATCGAGGCTGATAACTTCAACGCCAGTCAGGACTCGGAGCCGCGCTCCAACCCGACGCTGGCCAACTTCACCATCATTGGCTCCGAGGCCTCCACCCAGGGCGTACTGCTGCGCCGCGGAACCGCCGGGCAGCTTGCCAACTTCGTCGTTACCGGCTCTGCTGGGGTCTGTGTCGACATCGATAACGACTCGACCTGGACGCAGGCGCAGCAGGAGAATCTGTTGGCCCAGAATTCGGTAGCTGATGGCTGTGCTGGCGGCACCTTCGATGACCGCGATTTCGCCGTATCGTCGTGGTGGTCGGATGCCGGCAACCTGGTGGCCGATCCGCTGCTGGGCGGCCCGAATGGCACCCTGCTGCAGTCGGGCTCGCCGGCTATCGGTATCGGTGTGGTTCCGTTCGCCGATGCGTTCTTCGACAAGGTTGACTACGCGGGTGCGTTCGCCCCGGGCGCACCGGACTGGACTGCCGGCTGGACCGTCGGTCTGGATCGTAAGAACCCGTAAATCCAATCTGCTTCCCTCGGTGTCGCCATGGCACCGGGGCGGGGAGTTGGAACCGGACATCCGGAACCAATCACGGCACCTTCCTTCGGGGAGGTGCCGTTTTTTTACCCCATCGGATCCGGACGGCTGCCGGCCACCGCAAACACCGTCTGCCGGCCGTCGCGCACGGCCCGGATCGGGCAGCCGAACAACCGGCTGAGGCGATGTTCGCTCAGCATTTCCGCAGTCGGTCCCAATTCCCAGCGGCCCTGGCCGAACAGCATCAGCACGTCGGTGCAGTAGCAGGTCGCCAAATTGACGTCATGCAGCGCCATGATCTGGGCGTGGCTGCCTTGATGCAGGCGGCGCCACAGATGATCCAGGGCCGCGACCTGGTGCGCCGGATCCAGATGATTGCTCGGTTCGTCGAGCAGCAGTACCTGGGGGCTCTGGGTCAGGACCCGCGCCAGCGCCAGCCGACGCTGCTCGCCGCCGGAGAGCTGACGACAGGAGCGCTGCGCAAGCTCGGCCAGATCGACCGCGTCCAGTGCTGCCCGGGCGAGCTGGTAATCGGTGGCCGATTCGCGCGCCAGCGCGCCCAGGTGCGGATGGCGACCGCTGAGCGCGACCTCCAGACAACTGGCATCGAACGCAAAGCGGGTGTTCTGGGTCAGCATGCCGAGCTTGCGTGCGGCACGGCGCCGGTCCATCGCGGCCAGCCGCTCGCCGTCCAGCCGTATCTCGCCGTGCTCAGGCCTGCGGATGCCGGCCAGCACCAGCAGCAGAGTCGACTTGCCGATGCCGTTCGGTCCGAGAATGCCGACCGACATGCCCGGCTCCAGTTTCAGCTTGAGGTCCTCAACCACCCGCACATCACCGATAGCGACTGAAAGCTGCTCGGCTTCGAGCAGAGGGAGGGAAATCGACTGAGAGCCGGCGCTGTTCTGGTTCATGCGAGTGTCCGGTTTTGCGTTGTCAGGATCTGGTGCCGGTGTTCAGGAAACATTCGATTCTGCAGTCAACACGCTCATCCTGAAAAAGGCCTTCAACCGCAGATGAACGCAGATGGACGCAGATGAGAGCAGATCATCAACTGTATTCGGTTCCAGAACAAATCAGCGCTATCGCGGACGTCCTCGAATGGCTGTTGACCAGGCTTTTCGGCTGATTCTGTCCGGCGGTCTTCTGGCAACACTGCTGTTTCGCTCTGTTCCTGTCGAGAATGGACTTTATCTGCGTTCATCTGCGTTCATCTGCGGTTAAATAAGGTTTTCTGCCGTACCCTCAATCAGACCAGCTTATCGGGATTCAGCTCCGTGCCCGCCGCAGCAGCAGCAGAAAGATTGGCACGCCGAGCAGCGCGGTCAGGACGCCGACCGGCATCTGGCGCGGCACGAACAGGTTGCGTGCGAGTGTATCGGCCAGTACCAGAAAGCTTGCGCCGAACAAGGCCGTAGCCGGCAGCAGGCGGCGGTGATCGCCGCCGACCAGCATCCGGCACAGATGCGGCACGATCAGACCGACGAAGCCGATCGTGCCGGCGATCGAGACCGCGATCGCGGTCATCGCCGAGGCGGCGACATAGATTTCGATCTGGCGCCGGCGCGGCGCTTCGCCCAGCAGCGCGGCTTCGATCGGGCCGGCTGCCAGAATGTTCAGGCTGCGTGCGCGCAGCAGCAGCAGCCCCACAAGTGATGCCAGCGGCAGCAGCCAGAGGGCCGATACCCGGGCATAGCCCAGATCGCCCATCAGCCAGAACAGCATGCCCTTGACGCTGGCGTCGTCGCCGAGGCTGAGCAGCAGACTGATCAGCGCGCCCCAGCCGGCCGCCAGCACCACGCCGGTCAGCAGCATGCGCGCGGTCGACCAGGGGCCATCGCCGCGGGCGATCACGAACACGATCACCGACGACAGCAGGGCGCCGCAGAACGCTGCCAGCGGCACCGGCACGTGACTCAGACCGAAGCTCATCGTCGCCAGCGCAAAGGTGGCTGCACCGCCGGATACGCCCAGCACGTAGGGATCGGCCAGTGGATTGCGCAGCAGCACCTGCATCAGCATGCCGGCCAGCGCCAGCAGCACGCCGACGCTCAGGCCGGCAACAACCCGCGGCAGCCGTAATTCGGTGATCACGCGCCAGTCGCCGGCGGCGGCCGGCCATGCCAATTCGCCATTGCCGGTCAGCAGCGCCACGGCCACGGTGAGCACCAGCAGAACCGCCAGCCCGGCGATCGGCCAAGCGTTGCGAGCCGGTTTCACGTGTCGAAACGCCGGTTCGAGACCAACGCAAGCTGGCGTTGGCTGAAGGATTTGATTACCATTCGAGTCAGAGAAGAATTATTGCGTCGGGCCTGGCTTATGGTACTCGTGCCGCGGGTCGGGTTCGGACGCGAACGGGAATTCGATGATTGATGCCGACGGTTTTCGCCCGAATGTGGGCATCGTGCTGGCGCGTGCGGACGGTCGGGTATTCTGGGCCCGACGTGCCGGCCAGAATGGCTGGCAGTTTCCGCAGGGCGGCATGAACAGTGACGAAACGCCGATCGAGGCGATGTACCGTGAGCTGGCCGAGGAGACCGGGCTGGCCCCGGGCCATGTCGAGGTGCTGGGCGCCACACCCGGCTGGCTGCGCTATCGGCTGCCGCACCGCTTGCGGCGCCGCAACCAGCGGCCGGTCTGCGTCGGTCAGAAGCAGGTCTGGTTCCTGCTGCATTTCCTGGCCGAAGACAGCGTTGTGCGGCTGGACGCGACCGAGCATCCCGAATTCGACCAGTTCCGCTGGGTCGATTTCTGGTACCCGGCGCGCAACGTGATTCCATTCAAACGGCGCGTCTATCAGCGTGCCCTGAGCCACCTCGAACCGCTGCTGCCGAAGGTTCGCGAAATCAACGGCACGGACTGATCCGACCCGTATCCAAGGAGAAACTGCGATGGACCTGATCGGTGCCTTCGTGCTGTTGTTCGTCGTGATGGATCCGCTGGGAAATATCCCGATCTTCATGTCGGTGCTGGAGCATGTCGCGCCCGAGCGCCGCAACCGCGTGCTGGCGCGCGAGTTGCTGCTGGCGCTGGCAATCCTGTTTGCGTTCCTGTTCACCGGCCAGTACGTGCTGAGCGCGCTGAGCCTGAGCCAGTACTCGGTCAGCGTGGCCGGCGGCATTATCCTGTTTCTGATCGCGCTGAAGATGATCTTCCCGGTACCGCGTCAGATGCGCGAGGACGAGCCCGACGAAGACGACGAGCCGTTCCTGGTGCCGCTGGCGGTGCCGATGGTCGCGGGCCCCAGCGCCATGGCCATCCTGCTGCTGCTGGCAACGCGCCACCCGGAAAGTCTCGGTCTGTGGTCGATCGCGCTGTTTCTGGCCTGGGCCGCGACCGCCCTGATTCTGGCGCTGGCGCCGCTGCTCAAGCGCTTGCTGGGCAAACGTGGTCTGATTGCCACTGAACGCCTGATGGGGATGCTGCTGGTCGCCATTTCGGTACAGATGTTCCTTGAAGGTGTATCTGAATTCCTTGGAGAATATGCATGAGCCGTAACTTTTTTTCCGTGCTGTTGATTGTCGTCGCCGCCGCTGCTCAGGCCGCCGAGGTATTCGATTCAATTGAGCTGGAGCATGCGCGTGCGCTGCGATCCGCAGCCCTCGAAAGCCGACTCGGATACGAGATCACGGCGGACCTGACGACCCGGATCGGGGCGCGTCTGGCGGGCTCGGAAAATGACGCGAAAGCCGTGGAATGGGCGGTCGAGATGCTGCGCTCGCAGGGTTTCGACCGGGTCTGGACCGAGTCGGCCACCTTTCCGGTGTGGGACCGCGAGTTCGAGCGGGTCGCGATCACCGCACCGGTACACCAGCAGTTGGTCGCGCTGGCGATTGGTTTCTCGCCGGCAACGGCCGAGGGCGGTATCGAGGCCGAGGTGGTGATGTTCGATGATCTCGCTGCGCTGGAAGCGGCCGCACCCGAAGCCGTGGCCGGGCGGATCGTGTTTATCCGCAATCGCATGGAGCGCGCCCGCGATGGCTCGGGCTACGGCGTGGCAGTCGCGGCCCGCAGCCAGGGCTCGATGGTGGCGGCTGCGAAGGGCGCTGCGGTGCTGATCATCCGCTCGATCGGCACCTCGACCAATCGCTTTGCCCACACCGGCGCGATGCGTTTCGACCTCGGCAGCCGGCGCATTCCGGCCGCGGCCATCTCGAACCCCGATGCCGACCAGCTTGAGCGCTTGATCGGGCTGGGCGAACCGGTTCGGATGCAGGTCGAGATTGGCACCCAGATCAACGAGGCCTACACCAGCCAGAACGTGATCGCCGAGATCACCGGTGCGGTGCATCCTGACAAGATCGTCGCGCTGGGTGCGCACCTGGATTCCTGGGACGTCGGCACCGGCGCCATCGATGACGGTGCCGGGGTCGGCATCGTGACCGCGGCGGCCAAGCATCTGCTCGACGGCGGTCGCCGACCGGATCGTTCGATTCAGGTGGTGCTGTTCGCGGCCGAGGAAATCGGCCTGTGGGGCGGGCGCGCCTATGCCGAGAAGTACAATGACCGGATCGAGGATTTCCAGCTCGCCGCCGAATCCGATTTCGGTGCCGGCCCGATCTACAGCCTGGAAGCGCGGGTGGCCGATGCGGCCTGGCCGGTGATCGAGGCGATCGCGGCCGAACTGGCACCGCTGGGCATCGAACTGGGCGGGCGCACCGAGGCCCGTGGCGGCCCGGATTTCATCCCGCTATCGAGCTACGGCCTGGCCGCGGCCGACCTGCGCCAGGACGGCACGCGCTACTTCGACTACCACCACACCGAAAACGACACCCTCGACAAGATCGATCCCGAAGAAATGGCACAGAACGTCGCCGCCTACGCCGTGCTCGCCTGGCTGGCCGCGCAGTCGCCGGTCGATTTTGGTTCGGGGCCGGGTTTGATCGAAGCGGCCGAGTGAACAAAGCAAGCGCGGCTGTGGGAGCGGAATCCGTCCGCGAAGCCGTCCGCCGCAGCGTGCTCGAATGGAAATCGTTCCGGCCTGAAGAGATCATGGCGATGGCCACCGAAGCCGGCATCCCCGAGCCCGACCGCGAGCAGGTGGAACTATATCGGCCATGAGCTCCGCGGCCTGCACGAGGGCAACGTGATCCGCTACCGGCTGCGACCGGAGGACCTGGCGGAAATAAACCGCGGATCAGGCTCATGACGGAGCGGATTTCAGATCATCACAACTACTGCGCTGCTCAACAGGCAACCACCATTCGCAATCGGCGATCGATGGCGTTGTTGTATCCGATAAAGCGCAAGACCAGATTTGACCCCCGGCTCGTTGTTGTATCAGATAAAGCGCAAGACCAGATTTGACCCCCGGCTCTTGAGATTTGACCCCCGGCTCGAGATTTGACCCCCGGCTCGATCCCTGCTACTGCGACGCCGCCAGGCCCTGCCTGCCTGTGCGCCGCACAGGCAGGCAGGGCCTGACAGCGTCTCGCTACGGACGGATGG
>NPIE01001037.1_pt1 | contig 16527 bp, 17 predicted proteins | sample 8637661 | NCBI WGS metagenome assembly NPIE01 (sample SAMN07420842, study PRJNA396082) | bioreactor metagenome | isolation source: sample BA12 brine-fed electro-methanogenic bioreactor BA | place: Japan: Kochi | collected 2016-12-09 | reverse complement strand
GATTTCTTTTGGACAGCTGTGATATTCATTTTTGTTGAATTGTCCGCTTAAGCAAACGACCGCGAAGCGGTCAAATATGAATAGAAAATGATGATAAATGTTAAAAGAACCCCGGCGGGGTTCAATAGATAGCTTTAACATGATAATGATTAATAAAATAGAAAGACAATTAAAATGAAACGTCACAAAAACTTAATTGGACTATCACACGATCATCACCACGGGTTGCGGCTGGCACAGCTTATCAAAAAAGATGCACCCGAGTACAAAGACTTGCCGAATGACATTGACGGAAAAGTTAAGTATACAATCAATGCTTGGAATGAAGAACTGCAATATCACTTTAAGAACGAAGAGGAAATTCTTTTTCCCGCTGTTGAAAACAAAGACGATAAAATTGATGAATTGATTGATGAGATATTAATTGAACACGAAGAAATAGAATATAAAATCGGACAGTTAAAAGATTCTAATGAACCCAAAGAAATTTTAAATGACCTCGGGTATATTTTAGAGCAGCACATCAGAAAAGAAGAACGAGAATTGTTCGATAGAATTCAGGAAGTTTTTGGAGAAGAAAAGTTAAACGAATTGATTGAAAAAATTGAACCGGTTAAGAATTAATTTCATAATTGGCGAGCTATTGCCGTTCACTTTAGAGTATGTTGCATAACAATTAAATTCGTAAAAACTCATCTCCCGGCCCCTTCTCTTAAAAAGAGAAGGGGGGAATTCGCTCCGTTTTTCAAGTCCCTCTCTTTTTAAGACCTGCCTGTCCGGCTGGCGGGGAGGGATTTTCCCGATGGGATGCCTTCGGCAAAGGTGAGTTCGTGTTCATAAAATGTAAGAACTCGAGTTGTGCAACATACTCTTTAGTGAACGGGAGAAATTGCAACATACTACACGGACTTTAGTCTCATTTATTCTTTGTTATGGGGCTAAAGCCCAAAGTTAAGTTGGTAATTTAAATCCCCGACTTAAAACCTGCCCGCAGCAGGCGGGGTCGGGGCAAATTTAATTTCACAAATCTTTATTATGAACAACTCAGAATTCTACAATAGTTTTGCCGAAGATTACAATTTGATGATCCCGCTTGAAAAGCAGATTGAATCAAAAAAGAAATTTTTTAAAAACTTTATTGACAACAAAACTAAATCAGCCGCTGATCTCGGTGCAGGCAGCGGTGCCGATTCGATTTCTCTCGCACAACTTGGATTAAAAGTTACAGCTTTCGAACCTTCAATTGAAATGCTCAACCAAGCCGAAATAAATTTCGAAAGACAAAAAGTTGAAGTAGTTACACATAACAAAAAGATTTCCGAAATTGATGAATCGTATCATAATAAATTTGATTTGGTTGTTTCATTAGGAAATACTTTCGCAAATATTTCCAATGATGAAATTGAGACGTCCGTTGAAAAAGTTTTGAGAATGCTGAAACAAAACGGAAAGGCAATAATTCAAATTTTGAATTATGAGAAAGTGCTAAAGCAGAAAGAAAGAATTGTCAACATTACGGAATCAAACGAAAAACAATTCATTCGGTTTTATGATTTTTTTGGTGATAGAGTTTATTTCAACATCCTTTCCTTTCAGAAAGATAATTTTTCAAACCGGCAATTAATTACGACCGAGATTTTTCCTTATACAAAATATTTTCTTCAAAAACTGTTTACCCAAAACGGTGTACAAAAACTTGAGTTTTATGGTGATATGAAAATGAGTAAATTCAATTTCGCCTCATCAAACGACTTGGTTATATTAGCTGGTAGGTAAGTTTATAAATTTACCAACTTATGAAGTGTCTTTTCTTTTAGTTGTTCGAGTGTTTCGGAGGAGAGCATTTTGTAGGCTTCGTCTCTTAGTTTACCCCATTTATCGTGAACGGGACAAGGATTTTCATTAGAGCATCCGGGAAAACCGAGAACACAGTTATTGAATATTTCAAATCCGTCAATTGCTTCAACAATATCTATTAACTTTATGTTGCTCGGACTTTTGGCAAGGTAGAAACCGCCGTTTTTGCCTTTCTTCGAACCGATGATTCCGCTGTCGGTTAATATCTGCATAACTTTAGAGACATATTCTTTCGGAACCTTCAATTCTTTGGAAACTTCGGAAGCTGTAAAAATCCTTTTTTCTTTTTTTATTGATAAAAAGAGTACAGCCTGAAGCCCTAATTCGCATGTTTTAGAGAATATTACAGTCATTAATCAGAGTTTTTATTCCGATAATATATTACTAATCGTTCTTTATTGCAAGAAAAATTTTGCGGAATATGCTTAATAATTCTTTAACGAGGGTTTAATTTCCTTTCTCCACTTATCGTACTCTTCCATGCGGGAGAGTCTTTTTTCAACGATCTTGTATTCGTGGATATCAAAAAATTTTTTTAGTACGGGGTCATGGTCTTCAACATTTTTGAAAGCCAAAACCGCATCAATAAGTTCACCGGTTTTTCGGTTTTTGAATTTGTAATACACAAAAGCATCTTCAGCCATGCATTCCTCTAAAAAATGCGACATCAAAATTAACTGAGCGGATTTGAATTAGCAAAGAAAATTTTATCACTGTGTTTTTAATATGAGATTGCTTACACTCATATAAAATTATCTTTCTTTTTGATTTTATTTTAATTAAATATCGCTCCGTTTTAATATCGGCAAAATGATACCAATTAAAATAATGACTCAGCCGGATGATGTAACTTGCGGTCCTACAAGTTTACATGCGGTTTATAATTACTTCGGTGATGATATTTCACTCAAAAAAGTAATTTCGGAAATCTCTTACTTGGAAAGTGGTGGAACGCTTGCAGTTATGCTTGCTATACACGCACTCAAAAGAGGTTACAACGCCACAATTTATACTTACAACTTGTCGATGTTCGATCCCACTTGGTTTAATGATTCGGTTAATTTAAAAGCAAAATTAATCGAACAGAAAAAACATAAGAAAAGTAAAAAGCTGCACAATGCAACAGATGCATACATTGAGTTTTTATCGTTGGGAGGGAAAATTGAATTCCGCAACCTTACACCCTCCTTTTTGAAAAAAATGTTTGAACAAAAAATTCCGGTTTTAACCGGACTCAGCGCTACATATCTTTACAATTGTTCGCGTGAAGCCTGGATTGATAATCATGGCACATACGATGATGTACGCGGTTATCCCACCGGTCACTTTGTTGTGCTTTCCGGTTATGATGAGAAAACTCACAATGTTATTGTTGCCGACCCTTACCGGGAAAATCCCGTATCGAGAAATAATTATTACTCGGTTAAAGTAAGTCGCCTGATTAATTCCATCATGCTTGGCATCTTAACTTTTGATGCAAATCTTTTAGTAATTCAAACCAAAGGTAGATAATTTATGCGCAGTTTTGTTGTTGTAAACAATCCTAAAGACTGGAACTTCAACATAGAAAATATAGAAGTGGTTTCGGCAAAATCCTATTTAACAGACAGCAGTTATGCAGAAATAAAAAGTGTAAGAGTCTTTAACTTATGCCGTTCTTACCGTTACCAGGCAACAGGTTATTATGTTTCTCTTCTTGCCGAAGCTCGCGGGCACAGGGCTTTTCCAAATGTTTCCACAATTCAGGATATTAAATCACAAACCATTGTTAGAATCATCTCTGATGATTTAGATGATTTGATTCAAAGAAGCTTATCCAAAATCAAATCGAAAGAGTTTGTTTTAAGTATTTACTTCGGTAGAAATATGGCTCATCAATACGAGAAACTTGCTTCACAGCTTTACAATTTATTTCAAGCACCATTAATTAGAGCGAGTTTTATTTTTAATAAAAAATGGATTCTCCAAAGCATTACCCCGATTCCCGTAAATGAAGTACCGGAGAAACACAAACCATTCCTTGAAGAATGTGCGGAAATTTATTTTTCTAAGAAAAGAATTTACTCTGCAAAAATTAGTCGTGCAAAATATGATATGGCAATTTTGGTAAACCCGGAAGAAAGCGAGCCGCCATCTGATAAGAAAGCAATTAAGCATTTTATTGAAGCAGGCGAAGAGATTGGTATTAGATGCGAGCTGATAACAAAAGAAGATTTCAGTCGTATACCGGAATTTGATGCTCTTTTTATAAGAGAAACAACATCGGTTAATCACCACACCTACCGATTTTCTCGGAGAGCCTTTACCGAAGGACTTGTAGTTATCGATGATCCTCATTCAATTTTGCAATGCACAAACAAAGTTTATCTTGCAGAAGTTTTGAACAAAGCCAAAGTTCCTTCCCCCAAAACGGTTATTGTCCATAAAGATAATAGAGAAATTTTGGAAAATGCACTCGGCTTTCCGATTGTTTTAAAACAGCCGGATAGTTCTTTCTCACAGGGTGTTACCAAAGTTGAAGATAAACTGCAGCTAAAAAATGAAGTTGACCGCTTGCTTGACATTTCCGATTTAATAATTGCGCAGGAGTTTACTTATTCCGACTTCGATTGGCGCGTGGGAATTTTGGATAAACAACCTCTGTTTGCCTGCAAATATTTTATGGCAAAAGACCATTGGCAGATTTATAACTGGAAAAAACAAAATGATGAACAATACGGCAACTACCAAACAGTTCCCATTTACGACGTACCCGAAAAAGTTTTGAAGACTGCCGTTAAAGCAGCTAATCAAATCGGTGACGGATTATACGGTGTGGACTTAAAACAAATAGGTAATGAAGTTTTTGTTATAGAAGTAAATGATAACCCGAGTATTGAAGCGGGGATTGAAGATGCCGTAATGAAAGACCACCTATACTTAACAATTATGAAATCATTCAAAGACAGGTTGGAAAGCATTCGCCAAGTTAAGGAGCTGCATTTATGACAAAACCCTTAGGACTTTTTGAAGGTTTTGGTGTTGAACTTGAGTATATGATCGTTGATAAATCATCTCTTAAAGCGAATCCAATTACAGATGAAGTTATAAAAGAAGTTGTGGGTAAGTATGTTTCCGATTACGAAGAAGAAGAAATTGCTTGGTCTAATGAATTAGTTCTGCATGTTATAGAATTGAAAACTAACGGTCCGGCTAAAACATTAAACAAACTTGAAGGTAATTTTTACGAGCACGTTAAAAAGATTAACAAAATTTTGGAAAAATATAATTCCGTTTTGCTTCCAACCGGTGCACATCCGTTTTACCATCCTGATACCGAAACAAAACTTTGGCCTCACGAAAACAACCCGGTTTATGAATCATATAATAAAATATTCGATTGCCGCGGACACGGCTGGTCAAACTTGCAAAGCAATCACATTAATCTTCCCTTTAAGGATGATAAAGAATTCGGTCTCCTCCACGCTGCAATTAGATTATTGCTTCCAATTATTCCTGCAATAGCGGCAAGCACTCCCATTTTAGACAGCGCTTTTACAGGATTCCTGGACTCACGTTTGGAGGTTTACCGAAAGAACCAAATAAAAATTCCTTCAATCGTTGGTAAAATCATTCCCGAACGAGTTTTCTCACAAAAAGAATATGAGGCAATTATCTTAAATAGAGTTTACAAAGATATTGCTCCCTACGACAAAGAAAAGATTTTACAAAACGAGTGGCTTAACTCACGCGGTGCTATTGCTCGTTTTGAAAGAAACACAATCGAAATAAGAGTGGTTGATATACAAGAATGCCCCAAAGCTGATTTGGCTTTAGTAGGATTGTTTTCTCTCTTGTTAAAAGAGTTGATTGAAGAAAAATATATTTCTTATGAAGAGCAGAAGAAATTTGACGAAAATAATTTAGCCGGGATACTCCTTAAAACAATTAAAGATGCTGAGTTTACAATGATAGATGATATCGAGTATTTGAAGGTGTTCGGTGTAAATAGTAAAATATCCGCCGGTGATTTATGGAAACATATTTATAATAATATAAGTTTAGACCCTGATATAATCGGCAGTGGTGAACTTCGGAATGTAGAAACAATATTAAATAGTGGAACTCTTGCTTCAAGAATAAAAAAAGTGATAGGTAATGACTTATCACGTGCGAATTTAATCAAAGTTTACTCCCGCTTAGTCGATTCGTTAATTAAAAATGAGATGTTTGAGCCGTGACAAAATTTGTCTTTACTTGTGAGCACGGCGGGAATAAGATTCCGCATGAATTTAAAAACCTTTTCGAATCATATCATTCTTTGCTCAAAACTCATCGTGCTTATGATATAGGGATTTTAAAAATTTTCAATTCATTCGCTCACCACTTTCAATCACACAATTTTCATTCTGAAATTTCTCGTTTATTAATTGAACTTAACCGTTCTCCACATCATAAAAATTTGTTTTCTGAAATAACAAAGCAGCTCGATTCTGAAACAAAACAATATATATTCAACAAGTACTATCTCCCTTACCGAACAAAGGTTGAAAATGACATTAAAAAGGAAATTAGTAATAAACACAAAGTGATTCACATTTCATTTCACTCTTTTACGCCGATGTTGAATGGAATTATAAGAAATGCGGATATCGGTTTGTTATATGATCCGAAATCAAAATTTGAAAAGGATTTCTGCAGGCAATGGTGTAAAGAGATTCTACGTTACGACAGAAGTTTAACAGTTCGCTTCAATTATCCGTATCTCGGAATTGCCGATGGATTTACGTCCTATTTAAGAGCAAAACTTGGAAAAAACGATTATTGCGGAGTAGAGTTGGAGATAAATCAAAAACTGTTGACAAACTCAAAAGAGATTAAAATTATCAGCGAAATATTAAAAGAATCTTTTCCTATAAAGTTTGAGAATCAAAAAAATGACGAGAAGTTAAATTTATAACTATGGAATTATCAGGTAAACATACGTTATATACAAAATTATAAGCAGCACTCCCTCCCATCGATTCAGTACAAAACCTGTCCGCGCCAATGGAAGCATAATTACAGCCGTTAAAACAAACATTCCCAAATCAATAAGTTTAATCCCTTCTGAGGCAATGGGAAGTATAACTGCAGTAATACCCAATATAGAAAGAAGATTAAAAATATTTGAGCCCACAACATTCCCGATTGCTATATCACCCTCTTTTTTTAATGAGGCTACAACAGATGTAATAAGCTCAGGCAAGCTAGTACCGACAGCGACAATTGTTAAACCGATAATTACTTGACTAACATTAAAAAGCATTGCAATCTCTACGGTTGCATCCACAAAAAATTTAGAGCCGACTGCCAAACAAGCTAATCCAATTACTACAAAAAGAATTGATGTAGAGATTTTCCCTTTAACAACCGGAATTTCTTTCTCAAACTCTTGTTCTACTTTTTTGTTTTCTTTCTTAGATAAATAATAGCTTATTGAAGTATAGAATATAATTCCAGCAAAAAGTAGTGCGCCCTCTAATCTCGATAGAGATAAATTCAAAAACATTAAAAGGAAAATTAGTGTAACCGCTATCATTATAGGAATTTCTCTCTTTATTACCTGTACATTTACCTTTATGGGATTAATCAATGCGGTGATTCCCAATATCAAAGCAATGTTGCTGATATTTGAACCGATTACATTCCCGATTGCAATATCGCTGTTTCCCTCAAGTGCCGAACCGACACTAACAACTAATTCAGGACTGCTTGTGCCAAACGCTACGACGGTTAAACCAACAACAAGCGGTGAGATACCGACTTTTAATGCTAGTGCGGAAGCACCCCGGACTAACCCTTCGGCACCCACTAACATTATTACTAATCCGCCTATAAGAGATAAAATAATTTCCAACATATTATATCAGTTTATTCATTTATTGTTTTCTTCATTATTTAAAAAAAGTGTTTGCGTCGGATAAGCGAATTCGATGCCCCGTTTTTCAAACTCTTTATAAATTTTTAGATTTATATCCTGTTGAACATCCATATATTTTATGTAATCATTAGTTTCAACATAGTATACGGTTTCAAAATCTAAGCTGAACGCTCCATACTGAAAAAAGTGAGACCTATCAAAAGTTGCCATTTCATTTTCATCGATTATTTGTTTGATAATCTTCGGAATTTCTTCAAGCTGTTCTGCTTTGGTTTGGTAAACAACACCAATAGTAAATACAACGCGGCGTCTCTGCATCTGCTTGAAGTTATGCAATCTTGCGTTGGTTAAGTTGGAATTGGAAGTAACAAGCAGTTCACCTCTTAAGGTTCTTATTCTTGTTGATTTGATTCCGATTTTTTCGATCACACCGAGTTTATCATCAAATACCACAAAGTCACCCAATTCAAAAGGTTTATCGAAATAAATAACAAAGTAACTGAAAAGGTCGCCCAATATTGCTTGTGCGGCAAGTGCAATTGCAATACCGCCTATTCCCAGACCCGCAATAACTGTTGCAATTTCAAATCCGAGGTTATCGAGAATAAAAAGCAGCCCGATTAAATAAAACAAAAAATTAACGAACGCCAAGAGAGGTTTAAACCTTCTTACATTATCTTCTTTTCCTTCTACTTGGGAATAGCGGGTAATTAGAAACTCAATTACGGCTTTTGCAAACTTTATAACTATCCATACGGCGATTAAGAGATAAATGAACTTTAGAATACTAGTAACCGTCTCACTTGTTTCTATGTACTGCATTGCCAAGTACAACGCACCTAAATAAAGAATAGGTGTTACAAAACTGGAAACGCTTTTAATTAAGAATTTGTAACTAAGAATTCTTCCGTTGCCCTCAGCTTCCTTGAAATGATTTATTATTAACTTCTTCAACAATTGAATGATTAAAAAGGATACAATAATTATCCCGATGGAAATTAAATAATCGCTTACTGTATTGCCCCAAAACTCTTGATTTAAAAATTCCTTCATAATTTTCCCTCAATTAAAGCCATTTCTTTTTCTTAAAATAAAATAGTAAAACAATACCTACAACAATCATTATACCCCAAACAATAAAGTAGCCGTATTTGTAATGCAGTTCCGGCATATTCGTAAAGTTCATTCCGTATACCCCTGCAATAAAAGTAAGCGGAATAAAAATGGTGGCAATCAGTGTAAGAACTTTCATTACTTCGTTCATTTTATTACTGACGCTGCTTAAATAAATATCTACAAGTGTAGTAAGTGATTCTCGTAAAGTTTCAAGTGATTCGTTAATCTGGATGACATGATCGAGCGAATCACGGAAGTAAACTAAGTTCTGATCAGCGATAAAATCTGAGTCCTGACGCGTAATGCTTGCGATTGCTTCTCTAACAGGGCGAATAGCATGCTTAATTTTGTATGCATCTTTTTTAAGTAATTGAATTCTTTTTAACTCCTCCTGGTCCGGGTCTTCAAGTAATTTTTCTTGTTCAACATCAATTCTTTCGCTTAATTCTTCGAGAAGTAAAAAGTATCTATCAATTTCATAATCAATCAACACATAAAGTAAATAATCTGCTTTTGATTTTCTGAATACGTTTTTACCGTTTTCAATCCTTTGATAAATTGTTGAGAAATCTTCTTTTGTATCATCTCTGAAAGTAAACAAAAATTTGGAGGTCAATAGGAATGAAACGTGATCATAATTTATATCTTGGTTATCTTCCCACGTAATTTTTTTCATTACAAAAAAGATATCATCTTCGTAATACTCAACTTTCGGCTGTTGGTTGCTGTTTACTATGTCTTCCAAAATCAAAGTGTGTATTTTAAACAGCTCACCGAGTTTAGTGAGAAATTCAACATCCCCTACTCCGTTTACATCAATCCACTTTACTTTATCATCGGAGGAATTAGATATCTTTTCGAGCTCTTCAAAAGATTTGATTTTTCTTATGCTGAATTCTGTCTCGTTATACTCAACCAAGGTAACAACCGCTTTTTCAATTTTCCCTTCGCCCACATAAATGAGGGTACCGGGCGGTTTACCTATTTTATTTTTTATCTGTTGTTTCTTTTTACTCGGGAATATGTTTTTAATTTTAGGCATAACCAGACTCGCTTATTATTAAAAATATTTTATAGTAAGATTAATGAGCATATTTTTAAATTTGTTGTACGGCGGATAAAGTAATGTCATTGTAGAATATTTTCTTTGTTTTAACACACTCTTCTCGTTTGAAAAAGTCTTAAACCCGTAGTATCCGTGCGACTTCCCGATACCCGAATGATTAATTCCGCCGAAGGGTAAATTGTAATTTGCAAATTGTAAAACCGCTTCATTTACTGCAGAACTACCTGCAGGTATTTTCTTTAATATACTTTTTATAAACGATTTATTCTTACTGAAAACATAAAGTGCTAACGGGTTGGGATTTTTTTCTGTGATATCAAAAATTTCATCCTGATTTTTGAAAGTCATTACAGGCAAAACGGGACCGAATATTTCTTTCTCCATTAATTTAGAATCTGAACTTATATTTTCAATTAAAGTGGGACTGATGAAATTATCATCTTCGTTAATTTCACCGCCGTAAATAATTCTTCCCCCTTTTGCAACAGCATCATCTAAAATATCTTTTACTGAATTCAAATGATCTTTGTTTATCATCCTGCAATAATTGTTTTCCCTTTTTAAGTTTTCATTTTCACCATACAAAGTTTTGACAGATGAGATAAGTTCACCAACTAATTTTTCTTTGATGGATTGATGAATGAGAAGGTAATCCGGTGCAACGCAAGTTTGTCCCGCATTCATAAATTTTCCCCACGCAATTCGCTGAGCTGACGTTTTAATATCCGCATCACAATTAATTATTGCTGGAGATTTGCCGCCAAGTTCAAGCGTAACTTTGGTAAGATTTTCCGAAGCGGCTTTCATTACAAGCTTACCGACTTCAGGACTGCCCGTAAAAAATATGTGATTAAAAGGTAAGCTTGTCAATTCTTTCGATACATCTGCTTCGCCTAAAAATACTTTTGCTTCCTCCTCGGGGAAAATACCTTCAATGATTTCTTTTAATAATTGAGAAGTGTTGGGACTTTTTTCCGACGGTTTAATAATAAAAGCATTTCCCGCAGCAATTGCCGAGCAAAGCGGTCCCATTACTAATTGAAATGGGTAATTCCACGGAGCAATTATTAATGATTGTCCAATTGACTCATACATCACTCTGCCGGAAGAACCGAATAATGAAAGAGGCGTTGAAACCCGTTTCGGTCTCATCCATTTGTTCACATTGCGTATCGCATGTTTTAATTCTGTTGTGACTGCAAATATTTCCGTGAGCTTGGTTTCTTCTTTTGATTTACGTAAGTCTTTGTAAACAGCATCGCATATTTTGTCCTGTTTAGAAAGTATATCGTTCAATAATTTTCTCAGTTTTGCTTTTCTTTCAGTGGCAGTGGTGTTTGCCAAGCTAATTCGATTTGATTTCTGTTTTTCAAATATTCTTCGAATTTCTTGAATGGACTCTTTTTCTAGCGGCATATTATTTATCGTTTGTGATTGGCTGGTTTAAAATAGTTAAATACAAGCTGAAGTTGAAATCACTTCAGCACCCCAGGCACCCTTTGAAAGATTTTGAGTTTGATGTTTAAAAGTGTGTTACTTTCTCAAATCCATAAACGAAAACTCAAGATCTTCATCCTCAAGATCATCAATTATATCTTCCAGCTTATCAAGCTGTTCTTCGGTAGGTTTAAAGGATTTATAAATTTGTATCAAGTACTCAACCGATTGATTACTAAAATGACTTCTATCTTCAGCAACGTTATGAAAAACCCTTACAGCATTTGTCCCGTCACGGTATCTTTCATAATAAACACCTGTATAAAAATCATACATCGATCTTAAGTAACCCCTTTCAGGCAAATCGTCAATCTTAGGTATTTCCATTTTAACTCCGGTATTAAGCCGTCCGACCTTTGTTGCAAATTCATACACTTTTTTAGCGGCAGGTAAATTATTTTTAATCTCACTATAAATTATTAATTGTTCTTCATCCAACTCTTTTTCAACACCGGGAATAGGCTCGTCTATTAATAGAGAAGAAATTGCCCGCATAAGTTTTGCATGTTTATATGCTCCACCCCACTTAAAATCTTTTTTATCGATTAGTTCATTCAGAAGAGAAACAGCTTGTTTGTATTCCCCGATTTTAATTAGAAAAGAACTTTTTGTATATCCGGTTACCGCACTGTTTTTATCTTTATTAATTAACTCTTCAGCCTCATTTAACCTATCGAGACTCAGATGAATACGAACATACCAATCGTAAAAACCTTTGTTGTTGGGATATTTTTTTATTAGCAAATTAAAATACCCGTAAGCTTGAAACGGATTATCTTCTTGAGTGAAATAAGTTTCGCCAAGTATAAATTCAGCCATTGGCTTTGTAAGCTGACCTTTCCGTTGAGCAATTTTTAAATATTCGAGTCCGCGGGTTCTATCACCCGAAAAGCCGAGTATACCTGCAAAAAATTCCGTAACTCCGCCGAGGCGATCGGCATAATACTCAAACATACCAAGCAATAGGTATGCATCGTATAAATCCGGGTAATCTTCTACAAGCTCTTCGAGTAAATCTTTTCCTTTGCTCGCATTATTAAAAGCAGACATAAACGATCTATCGAGCGCATACATTCTTCCGAGGTAACCGTAAAGATTAGCGAGATAATATTTATTCTCGGGTGTCATCTCAATATCGTCAAACTTTTCCATAACCCTTTCGGTGTATTCAATCAATTCCAAATTCTTTTTACGTCGATATTCAAACCGCTTTTCAAAATTATACTGATCCGATTCGGCTAATTGTTTTAATGATTCCGTGACAACTTTTAAAAAATAATATTTTGGAACGTTCGGCTTCTCTGCGATTTTTTCTTCAATAAGTTTTTCGGCTCGTTCAAATTGATGATTGAAAGACCAAAAAATAATTTGATGATCAGCACCGTTAGTATTTAGAGGAGAGTTTGCAAATGATGTTGTAGCAATAAGAATAATGAATAAGAGAATTTTTTTCATAAGTAATTTTTGATTTTGTTTTGTCGAAGATACAGAAATGAACAGCGTTCTGCCATTTTTAATGCCCGGCGATCATAATTGCAAAATATTATTATTTTCTGCGAGTGAGCGATCAATTATCTCCGATAGTTGCATCCTATTTTAAATATTTTCATCTTTAGGTTAATGGATATCAGAAAAATGGATGAATAATGTTAAAGAGAAGACCTATTCTTATAGTATTTTTGATCATTTTAGTGATTTTTCAAGGGGTTAGCGGAGTATTTGGCGGAGCGGGACTAATAATCGATCCGTCCGGTAAATCACTTCAAATTCCTCTTGAATGGCTTAACGGTTCACCTTTCGATAATTATTTCATTCCGGGGATTGTGCTCTTTTTTGTCTTGGGGATTACACCCTTAATAATTTCATTCGGATTAATTAAAAGAAAATACTGGTCTTGGTACGGAAGTTTGTTTTGGGGATTCGCATTAATTATATGGATACTCGTTGAAATTATTGTAATTGGCTTTCAAGCCGATCCCCCGTTGCAGTTAATTTACGGAATTGTAGGTGTTGCTATTCTAATGCTCACATTCACACGTAGTGTTAAGAATTATTTTTTGTCGGCAAATAATTAATGGTGATCTAAATGAAACATAAAAATAAGACAACTGTTTTAGTTTTGTTGATTATTCTTGCATCTATGTTTGCATCCGGCGTTGGAATTTTAAGCGATGACGGAAACGGAGAATTCGAGTATGAATCGATACGCGGCGAAACTGTTTCAATTTATGGTGAGGGTATTTATAAACATATGTCCGCCGACGTAGCAATACAAGGGATCGCACAGGATTATGTAACAATGTTTATCGCCGTTCCTTTTTTATTCTTATCTCTTATTTGGTTCCGAAAAAATTCATTCGAGGGTGCGCTGCTTCTTTCGGGAACGCTTGGTTATTTTCTGGTTACCTACTTGTTCTATTTAGCAATGGGCATGTATAATTATTTGTTTCTTGTTTACGCCTTTCTTCTCGGTTCAACATTTTTTGCTTTTGTGTTAACGCTCTTTTCATACGATTTTAATCGTATTAAAGAAGTTTTTTCTTCGCACAAGTTAATACGTAATGCCGGAATATTTTTGATTGTAAATGCATCTTTGGTTGCGCTGCTTTGGCTGGGCGTTGTAGTCCCGCCGCTTTTAGATGGAACAATTTATCCCCGGCAGCTTCAGCATTATACTACGTTAATTGTTCAGGGATTTGATCTCGGTCTGCTTCTGCCTATCTCGTTTGTGGTTGGTATTCTTGCAATCCGCAAAAACAATTTCGGTTATCTCTTCACCGGAGTATATGTGATTTTTCTTTCCTACTTAATGCTAGCACTTACATCAAAAATAATTTTTATGGCAAATGAGGGCGAAAATGTAATTCCGGTTATTTTTATTATGCCGACTCTTGCGTTGATTGCAATTACTTTCTCGGTTTTAATTTTACGAAATGTTAAGAAAATTACCCCTTAGCGACTCAGCGCCTTCGCGGTTAATTAATAAAAACAACCTCAGAGACGCGAAGACGCAACTCCCTACTTATCCAGCCACTCTTTAAATGAAGACGCACGTTCAACACTTACCAATGCTTCAACTTCTTTTGGTGCGGGGGGATTCAATTCAATTTTTATTCTCGATCGTGAAAACGGTATCATATTTTTTATTGCATCAAAGCTGATGATCATTTTACGGTTGATACGGAAAAATTTTTCGGGGTCTAAAATTTCGGTGAGTTTATCGAGTGAATAATTAACCGGATAGTTCGATTTTTCATACGTTGTCATAAACACATTTTTTTCCATTGCATAGAAATAAGCTATTTCTTCCGTTTCAACTTTTTTTATCTTTTGTCCATACTGAACAAGAAACCGTTTTTTATAACTGATTTCTTTATTCATTATACTTTTAAAGACATCTTCAAAATCACGCAGATAAGAATTTTTGATATTTTTGTATTTGTTCAACGCTTCTTCAAGTTCGGCTTTTCGAATCGGCTTAAGTAAATAATCAATGCTGTTAAGCTTAAATGCTTTTATTGCATATTGATCGTATGCCGTAGTAAATATAACGGGAACATCAATTGTAACCTTATCAAAAATTTCGAAACTCAAACCGTCTTCAAGTTGAATATCGAGGAAAATAAGATCGGGTTCGTTTTTCTTCAGCCACTTAATCGACTCTTCGACTGAAGCAAGTTTGGCAGTCACTTCAATCGAAGAATCAACTTGGTTTATCAACTCCTCTAATCTTTCCTGGGCTAATTTCTCGTCTTCAATTATTACTGTTTTCATTCTTTTCCTTTGTGGAACTTCGCGTGTACTTTGTGAAACTTTGCGGTGCAAGAACAAGGGTCACAAAGTAACGCAAAGGAAACACAATGTTTCACTAAGTTTATTCCGATTCTATTAAAGGTATCTTTGCAATGTATTCATTTTCCGTAACACTGAATTCCGGTTCAAATTTACCCAGCAATGCGTAGCGTTTCTTCAAATTATTTAAACCGATTCCCTTAGAATCTCCTCTTCCGTTTTTCTTCTGCAGATTATTAACAATAATAATAAAATTATCTTCATCATAAATACTTATCTTCAGCTGAGAATTTACCGAAGCGCGATTATGTTTAAAACAATTCTCCAAAACTGTCTGCAATGCAAGCGGAGGAACAAATCGGCTTAGCTTTTCCGCATCAATATTAATATCATAATTTACTGCTTCGCCGAAACGTATTTTCTGCAAATATAAAAATGCTTTTGCAAATTCTATCTCTTCACTCAATTCAACAACCTGTTTATCGATAACATCCAGAGTGTAACGGTAAACCATTGAGAATTCATCAACAAACTGCTGCGCTTTTTCAGCATCTTTCCCAATAAGTGAAGACAGCACATTTAAACTGTTAAAAAGAAAGTGGGGATTAAGCTGTCCTTTCAATGTCTCAAATCTTATTTTCGTATTTTCTTTTTCAAGCTGCTCTGCAATTACTTTACTCTGCTGATTTCGTTTATACCATATTACTGCTTCAAGTATTGCCGTAATAATCAGATTGACAACGGCTACAATCAGACCGTTTTTAATTAAGTTGACCTGCAGTCCGTCTTCGTAAGTAAAAATAATGTGAGAAGATACGGTTAATATTATTCCGACAACTGCACCTGATGCGAGCGAAACAACTACTTCTGCGGGAACTCTTACAAATAGCTTTTCGGGAAGGGGCATTTTTTTATCGAGCGGATTTATAAATGCTAAATCGATGAAGACAAGTATCACTCCGAACAAAGCGCTGAATATTGTTCCGGCTGCTAATCGAATTATAAAATTGAAAACACCACTTACATAAATTAACCCGGTGTAATGGTTGTAAGTAATTATCAATAATTGAATAAAGAGTGCTGCAAGTGTTATTACAAAAATGGTTGTTCTGTTGAGCTTCATCTTCATACCGTAAAATTCGTTAAAAACTAATTAAGATGCATAGCGTTATTAAGCGCCGTGTCATTCCGAGCCCGTCTGAATACGAGGCAGACAAAGTGAGGAATCTCACCCCGAGTTAACTCTGAGTAAGATTCCTGTCTACCGTCGGGATCAGAATGTCTATTAAGAAAAAGT
>NPIE01011692.1_pt1 | contig 16533 bp, 11 predicted proteins | sample 8637661 | NCBI WGS metagenome assembly NPIE01 (sample SAMN07420842, study PRJNA396082) | bioreactor metagenome | isolation source: sample BA12 brine-fed electro-methanogenic bioreactor BA | place: Japan: Kochi | collected 2016-12-09 | reverse complement strand
AAGGTCAACGTATACGGCGAGATAACCTACAGAAACCCATCCGTTGCTCCCGTCTAGCAGTGTCACCTGAACCCATTTGTTGTCTTCCGTGCGCCCGATAATAAACAACGGTGTGCTTGCAGCTAACTCAGACAAAATCGTCCCGGCAGTTCCCGGAGTATCGCGCAACCGCAATCCGCCACATACGGCGCATACTTCAGCATTCGGGGCAATAGTTGGTACTGGCGTGCTCGTAAAATACACCACCGGGGTTGGCGTAAAGGTTGATGAAGGAACAAAAATCGGCGGCGGCGTGAAGGTGGGAGGGGGAGCGCTCGTAGTTGGCGGTTGATTCGTCGACGAGGGAGAGGGTGTCCATGAGGCGGTACTGGTAAGTGACGGTGTTGCGGTTATTGTCGCGGTTGCGGTAGAAACCGGTGTGAATGTTGGGAGCGACAAAGATGTCGGAGTGGCCGTTGCAGTTGACGTTAGAGTAACTGTCTTGGACGCAGTGGCTATTGATGTCGCTGTATTAGTGACTGTCGGGCTAACAGTAGCAGTTGCTGTTGGCAATGGCGTGTCAGTAAAAACAGCCGCTTCAGTCGTTGCAATTTGAACGACCGATGTTTCAGCAGGAACGACCGTAGGAAGGCTTTCATCCGGTTCGTCCCCAAAATTACAGCCTGCCAGCACCAACAACGCTGCCAGCACTGCGATATACCATCTCTGCCGCATCACTACGAACTCCCAACTACGGTTATAATAAGATGCAATCCTATCCTGTTCACCAGCCCCCTGCAAATCTGATATACCCGTGATATAGGAATTAAATTGCGCCGGGGTGGCGAAATTAACCGTCACTCTGTAGAATGACCGCGCTTGTCACATGCATCGATAAACTTTATGTTGTGCCATCATTGAAACGACCCGCATTATGACACTGACACCTATTCTCGTTTTTACACTCGCAGCGTTCCTATATTTGCTCCTGATACCCCGTCAGGGACGCGCGTGGGCACTCTACATAGGCAGCATTGTAGCCATTTACTGGTTGCAATCCGCTATTGTTATTCGTTGGGTAGACTTCCTGTTTCCAGCACTCACCCTGGGAATTGTTCTGTTGTCATGGATTACCACGCGCACACCGGAACACCCCTGGACACGCCAAGATGTTATTTCTATCGGTTTGATGGCGCTAGTAACACTGGCCTTATCCTTCGGGCGCTATATCGATCCCGAATATCGGATAACTCCTTCAAATCCACCCGATCCCATAACTGTTGCGCTGTGGATCGCAGGTGCACTCATCGTACTCGTAGCATGGCGTTTATTGCCGATAAGCCAAAAGCGCCTATCAACCGCCGCGATTCTGTTAATCTTGATCCTGTTCATCGTATTAAAAACCGAACCTCTAGCCAAAGAACTCAGCCGGCAACTACGTGTATGGGAGGGACGTCCCACACAGCTCGCCACAGCTTCCGAGCTATCGTGGTTGGGGTTCTCTTACGTGGCATTCCGGCTGATCCACACCCTGCGCGACCAGCAAACCGGGCGGCTTCCGGCGCTCTCATTACGCGACTATGTGACGTATGTATTGTTCTTCCCTGCATTCACTGCCGGGCCTATTGATCGAGCAGAACGCTTTTTGCAGGACTTGCAACAACTGCCTGAATTAGTTGGTTTTGATGCAGATCGTATCGTACAGGGTAGTATGCGCATCGCGGTGGGCATCGGCAAAAAATTCGTCATCGCGGATGCCCTGGCCTACATAGCCATCGATGCCACAAAAGCGGAGCAGACCACCTCTACATTTGGCCTATGGGTCCTGCTCTATGCGTATGCATTCCAGATTTATTTCGACTTCAGTGGGTATTCGGATATCGCGATCGGGATCGGGCAACTATTCGGCATCAAGCTGCCGGAAAACTTCAACCAGCCCTATCTCAAGCGGAATATCACCACCTTCTGGCAGAGTTGGCATATCACGCTGAGCCAATGGGTGCGGTTTTATGTCTTCTCGCCGCTTAGTCGTTACCTTCTAACCCGCAAACGCAAGCCATCACCGACAACACTAGCCTTAATTGGGCAAACCACGACTATGATCGTGATCGGGTTATGGCACGGCGTCACCTGGGGATTCGTGGTCTGGGGGTTGTGGCACGGACTGGGATTATTCGTTCACAAAGCCTATAGCGACAAAACCCGGAGAACCTATCTGAAACTGCGTGATCGTCCCACAACGAACAGGGCAATTGGTGTTTTGGGAACTGTAATAACATTTCACTTTGTGGCACTGGGTTGGGTGTGGTTTGCACTGCCGGATATTGGGACAAGTTGGGACGTATTCATCAGACTGTTAGGGTTGTGACATATGCAAACATGGAAGTGGCTTTACAAGCCCGAAATACCCTTCAATTGGCGCTTCATCCGCAATGTAATCATCAAAACAACGTTGCTATTTGTCGCCGCAAACGCGATCTTTGCGCTACTTGATCCGCTTCCGGTTTTGGGAAAGCTCACCGGATATAACTGGCTGTTCAACGGGCGTGAGCGCTTGCCTTACGGCGAAAATTCTGCGGCATCTTATAACCTGAGCCTCTATCAGGTCGATGCAATGTTCGCATCGCACGAAATCAGCAATGCACAAGAAGATGAATTCAGAGTGGTGTTGATTGGCGATTCAGCCACATGGGGTATTCTTCTCACACCAGAGGAAACGTTAGCAGGGCAGTTGAACGCGGAAAATCCGGTTACTGCTGATGGAAAACATATCCGTGTATACAACCTGGGCTACCCGACGATGTCTCTTGCCAAAGATCTGATGCTGCTGGACTATGCTATGCGATATGATCCCGATCTAATCGTATGGCTGTTCACGATGGAATCGTTTGATCGCGAAGGGCAGATCAATGACTCGGCACTAATCCAGAACAACCCGGATCGCATGAAATCCTTGATAAGCACATACAAACTGGATCTAGACCGAGATGATCCACAATTTGTTCAACTTTCATTCTGGGACAAAACAATTATCAAGCGTCGTCGGGCGCTAGCCGACCTGCTGCGCCTGCAATACTACGGGGTAGCATGGTCTGTAACTGATATTGATCAAGAATATCGTGATGATTATACGCCCCGCGCAGTCGATCTTGAACCAAACGAAACCTGGCGCGGATTCAATCCTGGAGCACTCTCCGAAAGCGATCTGGCATTTGATCTGCTGGAAGCCGGCCAGCAGATGGCTGGAAACACGCCGCTCCTATTCATCAACGAACCCATGATGATCAGCGGCGGGGAAAACAGCGACTTGCGCTATAACGCGTTCTATCCTCGCTGGGCTTATGATGATTTTCGTCGGCTACTCAACGAGCACAGCGAACAAAACCAATGGCTGTTTGTCGATCTGTGGGACATCTTGCCAAGGCCAGCTTGTTACACTGATAGCGCAGTACACCTCACTCCTGAGTGTTCAGCACAATTCGCGGACGAACTTAGCCCAATTATCACACAGATCGCCACCAATGCTTCCTCTTAGATTTAGTCCTCCACAACTTCCCTGTTTGGGACAAACGTCATACAATTGAAGCAAGCCGTTGGCCGGTACTTAAACTATTCTAGGAGTATGATTATGAACATTACAGAGCGTGAACAAAACGGAATCACGATATTCACATTAGATGGTCGTGTAGACAGCGAAGGCGCGGTTGATCTCGATCTTGCCTTACAGTCTGCCACCTCCGAGGGGAAATACAAACTGATTCTGGAAATGTCGGCAGTCCGTTACATCAACAGCGCAGGATTGCGCTCACTCGCAGACATTCTCACTCAAACTCAGGACAACAACGGCAGCTTAAAACTCGTTGATCTCAACCCAAAGGTGCGCCGTGTTTTCCAGATCATCGGCTTCGATAAATTCTTTGAGCAGTACGACACGATTGAAGAAGCAATAGCCACATTCTGACCAACAGCTCGATTTCCCAATGAGATAGCCCCCGGTTAGCAGGGGACTATTTTCACCTGCGTCAAAGAGGTTTGTATGGTGCTGCTCGGCGAACTCAGAATCCCGGCCTATCACGAAAATCTTCGCGTCATCTCGCATTTCNNCATTTCATTCATGGCATCGCACACAGGATGTCATTGTCTGAAAAATCCTTGTTTGACATCGAACTCGCCGTTGAAGAAGCAGCAACCAACATCATCAATCACGCCTATCCCGACTCGCACGAGAAAGGCGATATCCTGCTGCGTGCTGATGAGGATGGTGACATCATCCAAATTACTCTGTCCGACTGGGGCGAACCGCTTGATCCGCGTGATGTCAAACCGTTCGACATCAACGCGCCGGTGGAAACACGCATCAAAGGCGGCATGGGATTGCACTTCATTCATAAACTGATGGATAAAAAAAAAAAAAAAACGACAGATGGCAACGAACAACCGAATGTCTTGACGCTGATCAAACACGTGGAACGGGTCAGTGAACAACATGCCACGCCCAGCGCCATTCAAGAACTCAATGCCATGCGCACAGTCAGTGAGGTGATGACGTCAAACATCAACCTGGATGACTTGCTAAATTTGATCGTCAACAAGCTCGTCAATACGATTAATGCTGACCGAGGGACGCTTTATCTGCTTGATGAAGAAACCGATGAACTTGTATCGCGCGTTTTACAGGATGCCGGGGGACAACTATCTGAAATACGCCTAAAAGTGGGGCAGGGGATTGCTGGTCATGTTGCTGCAACTGGCGAAACCCTAAACATTCCAAACGCTTATGACGACCCTCGTTTTAATTCGAACTTCGACCGCTTATCGGGCTACCACACGCGTTCAATTCTCACTGCGCCGATGTTCAACCCACAACAGAAAATCATCGGAGTAGTACAGTTGCTGAACAAACGTGGCAGCCCGTTCACATTTCGTGATGAACGACTGCTTGCGGCGATGACTTCCCAGGCAGCAATCAGCATCGAGAATGCGCGTCTTTACGAACAGGAAATACAGCAACAGCTGATCAACCGCGAGTTGGAAACCGCCAGGTCGATCCAGGCCAGCTTTTTGCCCGATTCAATCCCTGAATATTCAGGCTGGGATATTGCAGCAACCTGGCATCCTATTCGAAATGTCGCCGGAGATTTCTATGACTTCTATAGATTGAGCGATGGTCGTTTGGCAGCGGTCATCGCAGATGTATCCGGAAAAGGTATTCCAGCGGCGCTGTTCATGGCACTGAGTGTGACCGTTTTGCGCTTCGGTATGCAAATGAATCTTGCTCCCGAAGAAGTGACACGCCGTGCTAATGAATTGATCATCTCCGAGCAACGATCACGTATGTTTGCCACCACGTTTGTGGGCTATATCACTCCGGAAAACGGCGCAATTGAGTTCTCCTCCGGCGGTCACAATCCGGCAATCGTCTACCGTGCAGACAAACAGGACTGTGACTACGTCACGGCTGACGGTGTCGCTGTTGGGATTTTCAAAGAAGCGGAATACAAACGTAGTTCAACAACGCTGCGCCATGGCGATATTCTGGTGCTGTACACAGATGGCATCACTGAGGTCATTAACAACGATCAAGAGGAATTCGGTGAAGATCGCCTGGAAGAAATCGTCGTTCAAAACGCGCACGAGACCGCCGATACACTCGTTCACCTTATCATGAAAGCAATCAATATCTTCTCTGAAGATCAAGAACTCTTTGACGACGCTACCCTGGTTATCATAAAACGAGAAACCTGAATCAAATAGCCCCTTTGCAGGGGCTAAGAGACGTTCGCACTGGTAATTACCAGATTTTACTGTTCTGAATAGAGATCCGCGGCCTGCCAGTTACCACCCTCAAGCAGACTATACACGCGCCCATCAGGGGCATTCAGAATAAGGGTGCCCTGATCAGTTACAACAAGCGCGGTGTATTCAGCAGCCTCACTTGTTCCCCAACCAAGCCCCTCACGAACACCCGGATATGTGCGCCATGCTTGTCCAAATCCACGGATGGGTTGCATGAAACCTTCAGGAGCCTGAATTGTGGGATCATTTTCGGGCATACCTTCGCGCCAGGTATCCTGATACGCGGAGTAGGTGCCTGAAAGTGCGACATCACCGTTCGCCAGAACATAGATCTGGTTCGTATCCTGAAGCCAAATCATAGCACCCTGTTCAAAGGGCATGAATATCGCCTGAACCGCCGCGTAGTTCGCTGCCGGGGCCTGTTCTNNTTTCAGTTGGCTGGGTTGCATTATCGCCTGTAGCTACTACAGGCGTAGCCATTGCAGGGGTGGAAAGCTGCGAGCCAGCGGGCACCGGTTGTCCCGTTACTGGATCCACAGAACCCGCAGGCAGAATTATCATTTCCTGTCCAAGCTGAAGGAACCGGGTATTCGTCTCTATGCCTTCATTCAGCGCCGCGATAGACTCAATCGTCGCACCGTATTGCGCATAAGCATATGCGATACTGGATAACGTATCACCCGCCTGGACAACATGTACGATACTTCCATCAGGCCGAACACCTTGCGGGGAAACAAAGGGGGCGTACTGGGCGACCGCGGCTTCTTCGCCTTCTTCAGTCCGAACCAATGAAGCGTTGTCCCAATATACATTGTTCATCGCAAGGCCCGCGGACTGAGTCATATACAGGAAGACCGTCACAGATCCTCCTTCAGAGGTGGCGACAACACTCATCTCCGCCCATTGATCGTATGGCGCTGCAACCGCTGACCACTTGACCTTGGCTGAATTCGGATCAACGCCACCAGTGGGATCGATCCCGACCTTCAATGAGGCCCCGGCTGACGTATCTGATGCACGATAGGGTGCCTGCTCAATAACACAGGAATACTCGGTATCGTTACAGGTATACACCCATCCATGAGCAGTTAGCTTAAGCACATCGCCTTTGGTCAAACCGCTAACCGTTTGATATCCCGCCGCTGTGAAGGCCGTAAATCCTTGCTTGACATTCCACGACACTTCGCCATTCAGCACTTGTGTGGAATCGGTATGCGGAAACGCCTCTGGCGCACCACCGCCAACCCATATCGACCAACCTTGCGGCACAGTGCGCGTTGCACTGCCCTGCCCATAATAGGGGCGCTCCAGGCTGCCATTCACCAACAAATTCGTACCGTCCTGTGCGGAAACGGTCTCACCAAAGGGGATAACACCCATTACCATCAATGCAGCAACTAGCAATGCGCTAATGCCCAACAGGGACAGTTTCGTTTTTCCTATCATACTCAACCTCCATACACAAAACATTCCAGTCCTGGGACTCAGGCGCTGGTATGTCTCCGTAGCAGAATCATAGACTCGTCCTCAATCCCTCGTCAGGGCAGGATTATATACTGCTGAAAACACCCAGTCAAAGACGCTCAGCATATGATTGCTCAACGAAATCATATTTAATATTCGTTATTGATTTCAGTTTTATTTTGCAAATCGGGCAAATAACTGCTATCTTCTTTGGTAAGGAGCTGTTCAAAATTTCACAATAGGCACAAAGGATAGCGACCATGTCAGCACACCAACGTCCACTTGTCATCATCATCGGAGCAGGTTTCGGGGGATTATACGCAGCGAAGAGTCTCGCCAAAGCGGATGTTGAGGTATTGCTGATCGATCGCCAAAACTTCCACTTGTTTACCCCGCTGCTTTATCAAGTCGCGACATCAGGTCTTGAGCCTGGAGAAATTGCTTATCCTGTTCGAGGCATCATTCGAGACATGAACAATGTGCGCTTCTTGCTGGGCAGCGTGGAAAATATCGATCGGCAGCAACAGACAGTACGCGTTCGTGCCAACCAGAAAAACATGGAACTTCACTATGACTACCTGATCGTCGCGGCAGGGAGTCAAACCCACTACTTCGGCATGGAGCATATTCAACAACATGCATTCAGCCTGAAAACTCTTTCCGAAGCAGTGGTGCTGCGAAACCACCTATTGAAGTGCTTTGAAAACGCCGCCTGGAGCGAAGACACTGACCAAAAGAACGCCCTAACAACCATGGTCGTTGTTGGCGGAGGGCCTACAGGACTGGAAACCGCAGGAGCGTTATGTGAATTGTCCAAGTATGTCTTGCAACAGGAGTTCGGCCCTGCTCTCACTGAAGACGCGGGCCGAGTAATTCTGGTTGAGATGCAAGATCATCTACTGGCCTCGTATCCTGAGCGATTACAAGATGCCGCGCGGCAACAACTAGAAGACATGGGCGTTGACGTCATTTTAGGCCGCCAAGTCATTCACGCCAGTAACCACCATATCGAGTTGGACAACGGGCAAACCATTCCGACCCATACCCTGGTATGGTCGGCAGGAGTCCAAGCTTCACCAGTTGCGAACATGCTTGGCATTGAACTCACGCGCGGCAACCGCGTTCCAGTTCGCCCTACATTGCAGGTTGCTGGACAGGAAAATACCTACGTCATCGGGGATATGGCATACCTTGAAGATAAGCAAGGAACTCCCTACCCGATGTTGATCCCGGTGGCGAAGCAGCAGGGGCAGCTAGCCGCGCAGAATATCGTTCGCCAGCTACAGCATGAACCACAGAAAGCGTTCGCCTACACCGGGCTGAAAGATCGCGGCATCATGGCAACAATTGGACGTAGTCGCGCAGTTGCCTGGATTTTCTATCGCATCCAACTAACCGGTTTTCTGGCCTGGTTAGCCTGGCTGGTATTGCACCTTGTCACGCTAATGGGTTTCCGCAATCGATTGAATGTGTTCATCAACTGGGTATGGAACTATTTGACCTATGATCGATCTGTTCGGTTGATTCTGGAACACAACCCACATGGGGCGTTTGCTGATGACATCACAAATGTACTGGATAGGGACAAGCTGACGCAGCCCGAACCGGTACTGGATCATGAAAACCACTCAATGTCGTAAGCCATTCAGTCCTGACTATCACACTCAGCAGCACATCCCACGAGCGCTTTTTATGGGCCATATATCGCTAATCATGCTATACGGCTTTCTTGGTAAGCGATGCCAACCACGCTAATATATAATGGTGATATCTAAAGGTTATTAAATGTATACTGGATAGTCTCGATGAACAGTTCACCATACACCCGGATCACACTCGATCCGAACGACTTACCAGGCACAACTCAACAATTAGTTACCATTTTTGATCTCTCCATTGACGAATCTGCCACTATATCGCGCATCGTGGAACTCTACCCTCGTCGGACACAAATGTATCTGGATGCTGCCCAGGCCGAACTACATCGCGACAATCCGCTAGCTGATAAATTTACGTTTGATGTAGAAACCGATGATCTTGTCCTATTTGCGAGCGATGCCGCTACATTGATCGACGCCACCATTGAAATGGCGATGTACTTATCAGGCTTTACAACAAAAATCGGCAATGACGATCTATGGGTCATCGAATTCACTATCGGAGCCTGGAAACCTGTAAAGCGCAACATCAAGCAGCAACTCGGTATCACTGTTGCTGATCATCCAACAGGATTAGTCGGCCTACGTCCAGATCCACGTGAGGCAACCGAGGGCGATCCGTATCCATTCCGCACGCTAGTTTCATACTTTGATCAATTATCATTTCAGCAGATGATAATGTTGGCCGCGCGTGAAGATGTGAAAGTATATTTTCCTGCTGGTACACACCCTAAAGTTCGTGCCGTTTACATGCATGCCCGGCGTGCAATCGAGGAAGTAGGACAATTCATCACATTACAGGATCACCAGATATTCAATCTCAAACTTAATAATGCCATTCACCGCATCGAACAACTGTTTGATCCTGGCAATCTTGAACCACCCAATTGGGTTTCACGGCTCGTAAACAATGAAACCTCTACAGCCAGTAAGCTGCCCCAGGACTCCGAACCCTATGATCCTTTTGAGGCGTTTATTGAACAACTATTCAGCGATGAAGAGGATAATAACGAACTGCTGCAGTCGTAATTCGGTTCTAGCCACAACGCCGAAGCCCTGATACAATACGCACTATGATCTACTATGCGCACACCACAATCATCTCTTTGGCCCCGATGGCATCTGTAAAGGGCGATCCTTGGTAAAATGCGCCTGTTGAATAAGTAATATATTCACTAATAATCTGTCGATTAACGACTCCAGGCGCAGTCCCTGGGGTCGTTTTTGATTCTGCACAAATGAGGAATTCCATGCACGTCATACAGCTTGACCATATCGCAATCAATTTCGCCGGTCGCGAAATATTCCGCGACCTAAGCCTAGCAATTGGAGATCGCGATCGTATAGGGTTAGTAGGCCCTAACGGCGCAGGAAAATCTACGCTGTTCAAGCTCATCACAGGAGATCTACAGACTGATGCAGGCTACGTCAAACGCGCGCGTGATGTCACAATCGGCTATTTGCCCCAGGATGTAGACCTGACACAGGGATATACATTGCTGGAGGAAGCATCGATCATGCCACCAGCGCTCGCTGATGTGGAAGCGGAATTAACACGAATTGAGGAAAAACTAGCATCACCGAATGTCTACAATGACACAAACGCCTTAACGCGTGTTCTAGAGCTTCAGGAACGCGCTCTGGAAAAATATGAGAAGTTGGGCGGCCTCAGTCATGCGAATACGGTCCAAGAACTCCTCCGCCGCTTAGGGTTTAGTGATGCGGACTTCGGTCTAGCTACTGAAACGCTCAGTGGTGGACAGAAAAAACTAGCAAAGCTGGTCCGCTTGGTTATTGAAGCGCCAGATGTGCTGCTTCTCGATGAACCGGATAATCATCTTGACCTCGCAGGGAAACGCCATTTGGAGCAATTTTTGCGGAGTTTCAGCGGCGCAGTAGTGATCATCTCCCATGATCGATATCTGCTAGATGAAGTCGCCACACAAATTGCCGAATTGGAAAATGGGACGCTCACACTCTACCCTGGCAACTACAGCGCCTATGCGACCGAGCGCGAACTTCGCCGGTTGCGACAACAACAACAGTATACGGCCCAACAAAAAGAAATCGCCCGTATCGAAGCAGCGATCAAGCGCTTTGAGCATTGGGCCAGTATCGTCATTAACGAACGCCATATCCGCCAGGCACGAAGTCGCAGAAAAATGCTCGATCGCATGGAGGCCAATGGGGAAATCATCGAGAAAGTAACTGAACAGCGGCGAATGGATCTTCACCTTTCCGGATGGCGGGGTAGTACCAAAGCGCTCGAAATTACTGATCTGGCGATGGGTTTTGATGACGATCTATTGTTCGTCGATCTGAATCTGTTACTGCGGCATGGTGAGCGAGTAGGCTTGATTGGACCAAATGGGGTGGGAAAGTCCGTGCTGTTTCACCTGATACTTGATCACCTAACCCCGCTTGATGGCCAGATAATCATCGGTCCTAGCACCAAAATCGGCTATTATTCCCAAGAACACCAAACACTCGCTCCTTGGCTAAGTCGAACACCGTTGGAACTGATCCGGGATGTTGCGCCTCGCAGTGAAAGCGATGCGGTAGCATTCTTGCTCAAATTCTTGTTTACCTATGACCAAACCCGCCAACCCATCGGTACTATGAGTGGAGGAGAACGCAGTAGGTTACAGCTTGCAAGCGTGATGCTTCAAAATCCGAATTTCCTGCTGCTAGATGAACCAACTAACAATCTAGACATTCACTCAATGGAGGTACTCGAGCACGCGCTAAATGATTTTGAGGGATCGCTTCTGGTGATCTCACATGATCGGTATTTCTTGGACCAAACGGTGGAAGAAATTGTCGAACTTGATCAGAGCACATTGTCCCGTTTTGCAGGTGGATATACCGATTATCTCGAAAGCAAGGGTATGCTGCATTGATACGCGATTTTGTTGGCTAGTGTCATTATGCTACTACCCAAAATCAGTGTACACTTTGAGGCGTGATCCTGGCATCGTGCCTCAAAGTTTCTGGTTAACAGGTAATGACTACAACGATTCTCGACACACTCTTGAGTGAATACTCTATCAAACTCGATCTTCAGCCAATATCGATCGCTGAAGACGATATTGTTCATGTGGTCGGAGCTCAAGAACCCGTTCGAGATCAACCAGATGAGCGCGCACGGGTTTTATTCCGGCAAGGCTGGCTAACGGTTGAATCTATTCAAACAACACTCTCAGAATCCGATCGCCTAGCGCTGGTTACCCAGGTACAAGAAGCTGCCAAGAACCAGCTCAAACAGTTACCAAAATCAAGGAATGACAGCGACCGCCAGCAAGTTCGCTGGCTCTTTGAGAAAACCCGTCCTCATGAAAGTAAGCAACAAATTGCACAGCGAGTCTGGCTCGCAATCGTACTTCACGGTCAAAATTGCCGAGGGCTTCACTTCGATGCTAATGGTCAGATTCGCTGGAATGAGGGTATTGCTGGCCGAATCGGAATCTCACCTGATGAATTATTCGCCACTGTTTTATCTTATGGTAGCTATACCATCTACACAGCAAGTTTCCGCGCCCCTGATGGCACGATCATGCGCGGAAAAGGCCGCAACCGATGGCATGTCTATCGACTAGTCATTGATCCTCAGGCATCACAGTTATTCCAAATCCGAAAAAACAAAGTAACGGAAAAAATCGCCCTGATTGTAGCCAGTGAGAGCTATGCTACGCAGCCACAGCTACCACGTGATTTTTACGGAGGCGATGCGTTTCAGCAGGCCTGTATTGACGCTCAAGACCAGCATTTCGAACACATCCTGGTGCTTTCACCTGAGCATGGGATTCTGTCACTGGATGATACAGTCCCTTCGGACAAAGCATGGGATGATGTCCTAGAGCAACATATCTGGCCTTGGCAAATGCAAGCGATACAGCGGTTGGGGCACTATTTGCTAAGCTCTCAAATACCGAGCTTTGCATCTACTCGCAAAGATTTAAATGGTTGGTTATGGCTAAATCCAGAATCAACCTACAGGTTCACTGTTTTCGGTGGGGGATTTGCAGTCCGAGTCTTATTCGATCACCTGTTACGCGCACGCGCACGAACACCACGTTTGTGGCCAAACATCCTCTTGGATGAATATCGCCCTGGTTACATTGTTGGGGATTTCGACGATGATTTCGATCTCGATTTTGAGATGGATGCCGAAACCAACGACGATATGGCCTTTGAACTGGCAATGCAAGATATCAACCAATTACTTGAATGGGCCACTGATTTTGTCAATCTGGTAACAATCACGATCCCACCGACCGACGAGATCTGGGAAATCGAACCGGATGAAGCATTGATCCCGATGCGTCTTCTTGCTGATACGGATCTGGACATTGACAATTTGCTCGATTTGCTGGCAGATATCACACTTTTACTCGAACAACCAGTCCCACTTAGTTTAATCATCAATCCCGGTCTGGCTGTTTCAACACTGTTACAACTCACTCACAATCTGGTTCACAATGAGCACGATCTGGTGCAAGACGTCTTGAACCTCTTGCCAGAATCAGCGCTCCGTCAATATGTTGAAAATGCGTTACAAGAGCCTCGTCAAGAAGACCGTCTCTGTGCGTGTCTCACGCTTGCTGAACAGATACAAATCATCGACTTGACTATTTCCTCCCAGGCATCTGAACAACTGCTAGTCTGGATGCAAACTTATATTTCAACTCATATTCGACAGCAATTGCTCGGTGGGGAAAAACCGTCACCGTAGGATCAGGACACTTTTCACATTCTTTGAGGATTGAAACTATGCTTACCCCAATAGAGAAGATCATTTTTTTGATATTGGCTATAACCTCTCTGTACTTCGCGCAGCGATTTTTCCGTCTGGCTTTCCAGGTTATCAATCGAGGTGAAGGCCAACTATATTTTGAAAATTTACCCTCCCGTTTGTGGCGGGCGCTGGAAATCACGATCACACAGCGAACAGTCTTTCGTATCCGGCCTGGTACCAGCCTGATGCACGGCTTCGTAGTGTGGGGATTCTTGTTCTACTTTTTAGTCAACACTGGCGATGTGATCGAAGGCTACTTCGATATTGAGTTTCTCGGCACAGGCATTATCGGTGACTTCTATCGACTGATCGCGGATATTCTCAGTGTTTTGATCCTGATCGGAATGAGCTACTTTTTGATCCGCCGTTTTTTGGTAAACGCTCCGGCACTAAGATTCCACGATAACGTTAAATTGCATCCACAGGTCATGAGCGGTCTCAAACGTGATTCGCTGATCGTGGGTGCATTCATTATCGTCCATGTTGGATCGCGTTTCCTGACCGAAACTTTTTGGATTGCCCGTCATGGTGACGACGTATGGCAGCCGGCTGCCACATTAGTTGCAGGACTGTGGGGAGGCGCAAGCGAAAACACACTCGAAGTCGGCGAACACGCCATGTGGTGGTTTGCACTTGGCACAATCCTCGCTTTTATTCCTTACTTTCCATACACCAAACATATGCATCTTTTCATGGGCCCGCTCAACTATTTCAGCCGCCCGGAACGCTCCTCACTTGGAACGCTTGAACCGATGGATTTTGAGGACGACGAACGCGAGNNTTGGAGCAGCGCGTCTTGAACACCTCACTAAAACGCAATTGTTCGATCCTTTTGCCTGTATCATGTGCAACCGCTGCCAGGACGTTTGTCCAGCTTATGTTACAGGAAAAGAACTTTCCCCTTCTGCGCTGGAAATCAACAAACGCTACGAGATCAAAGCAAACATGCAGCGCTTTGGCGCAGGCGATGAATCGCCTAATCCGTTGCTCGATTTTGCGATCACATCTTCCGCAGTATGGGCTTGTACTACCTGTGGTGCGTGCATCGATATTTGCCCGGTAGGGAACGAACCCATGTTTGATATCATCGATATCCGCCGTGACCAGGTGCTCACTCAGGGCGATTTCCCCGCTGAACTCCAAGGTGCCTTTCGCGGCATGGAAAACAGTGGAAACCCCTGGCAAGTGGGTGAAAGTCGCATGGCGTGGGCTGCGGGACTTGAAGTTCCAACGATCGAAGAAACCACAGACTTTGAAATCCTTTGATGGGTCGGTTGCGCAGGAGCGTTCGAACCTCGCGCGCAGCAAGTTGCTCGCTCTTTAGTGGCGATTCTTCATGCAGCAAATGTGAAATTTGCCGTACTGGGAGAGATGGAAAGCTGTACTGGCGATAGCGCTCGCCGCGCAGGAAACGAATATCTTTTCTACGAGATGGCGCTAGCCAATATCCAAATGCTCAATGACGTCAAACCGCCACGCATTCTGGTAACATGTCCGCATTGTTTCCATACCATTGCAAATGAATACCCACAATTTGGCGGCACATTTGAAGTCATTCACCATACTCAATTCATTGATGAACTGGTACGCTCGGGGCGTCTCCACCTCACTTCGACCACAACCAGCAATGTAACCTTCCATGATCCATGTTATCTGGGACGTCAGAATAAAATCTTCGATGCGCCGCGTTACGCATTGGGAGCAGCTGGTGCGGCTATCACAGAAATGGCAGCTACACGTGAGCAATCATTCTGCTGCGGGGCCGGCGGTGCACAGTTCTGGAAAGAGGAAGAAGAAGGTCATACACGCGTCAGCATGCATCGTTACTCTGATGCGCTAGCCACGGGAGCAGACGAACTGGCCGTAAGCTGTCCATTCTGCTTGCGCATGTTTGAAGATGCGAGCCAAGATGTGCCTGATCACCAGTTGCCCGTCAAGGATATTGCAGAAATAGTAGCTGCAAAACTATCCCACGACACGTAGATTCTTGTCACTGACACATTGAAACGGACCTTCTCACAAGGGCTATTTTTCCATAAAGTANNCGCAATCACTCAGATAAAACATACCGGATGGTTATTTTTTCTTTGGCAAGATCCGATACCGTTTCTTCAATGACGCCGTTATACCGGCGAGTCAGTTGTTCACGCGCCATAAAGTGACGTGCTCGCAAGGTAAGTACCCCATCATGATAAGAAACCGGATGAGTCCCTTCAACCCAGTTGGTATAAATGGATTTGTGTAGTTTTATGCTGAGCTGCCCCAACGCGGCACGCCAGATATCCTGAATGGATATTCCTCCGCTTCCAACGTGTTTTGTTAGCCCGTGGTCAGTCTCACTTTTTGTATCAGCCGAAACGGAAGAGATTTCGTCGATGGTTTGCTCAGTCGTAGGTACCTGGAAAAGTCGCTCTAATCCAAAAGGCAATTCTCGATTATCTACTGATGTTAGCTCCATCCACGCTGTTCTTCCCCGTGTATTCCATTCACCTATCGGTATTCCTGCTAGTTTTTGCCAGCGCTGCCAGTTTGCAACTGGATGATTGTCAGATTCGAATTCCCATTGTTGAACCAACCAACTTAGATATCGAGGTCGGTGTTCGATGGATCGANNCGATCGATCAGCACTGATTGACAACATGAGCGCTAACATGTCTCGAACTGAAACTTTGTTCTCGCTTACTGCTGTCCAGGCAGGTGTATGTGGGTTAATTGGTTCAGACCATGCTTGTTGGAGCCATAGTGTTGGTGAACCTATTTTGTGTAAAGGAGTTTCCGGTGCTTTTTCTAGACCTATGGCAAGCGACTTCAGAAGAGTTTCTGGCTCTTTCAACGTAATTT
>NPIE01011740.1_pt1 | contig 16537 bp, 13 predicted proteins | sample 8637661 | NCBI WGS metagenome assembly NPIE01 (sample SAMN07420842, study PRJNA396082) | bioreactor metagenome | isolation source: sample BA12 brine-fed electro-methanogenic bioreactor BA | place: Japan: Kochi | collected 2016-12-09 | reverse complement strand
AATTCGAGCCATGTTTGATTTTAAGAATAAACCAATTCGCAAAGCAGGACCATCCACACCAATCCTCATTATGGGAATGAATGATGTTCCGCAAGCTGGTGATATTTTCCAGGTAGTAGGTTCTTCGAAAGAAGCCCAAACAATTGTTTCTGAAAGAAAACAAGCTCAAAAGGATTCTAAATACTCTTCACCAAAAGCAACCTTAGAAGAATTATTCAGCAAAGTACAATCCGGTGAAGAAAAAGAACTGAGATTAATTATCAAAGCTGATGTGCAAGGTTCTCTAGAACCCATCATGAATTCTCTAAATGATTTAGCCAGCAAAAATATCTCAATTAACATTCTGCACGCAGAAACTGGAAATATTGGTGAAAATGATGTGATGTTAGCCAGTGCATCCTCTGCTATTATCGTCGGTTTTAATGTAGCAGCAGATGGTACGGCAAAACGTATGGCTGAAACAGAGGGTGTATCCATCCGTCTGTACAAAATCATCTACCGCCTTATTGAAGATGTCGAAAAGGCGTTAAAAGGTATGCTGGAACCAGAATATGAAGATGTAGTGATCGGAAAAGCTGAGGTATTGGCAATTTTTAGAATTCAGAAAATTGGTGCAATTGCAGGTTGTAAAGTTACCTCAGGTGAATTCCGAAGGAATGCCAAAGCGCGCGTTGTACGCGACGATGAAGTCATTCATGAAGGTGAAATTGGCTCATTGAAACATGAAAAAGACGATGTGCGAGAAGTGCGTACTGGTTTTGAATGTGGCATTGGGTTGAAAGGATTCAATGATTTTGAAGTCGGAGACACAATCCTGTGCTTTACACGTGAATTATCGACAGCTGCTTAGAAAGCGAGGTAAAATATGCCGTCAAAATTAAGACTAACTCGCATTGGTGATAGAATTCAACAAGAAATTTCCGAAATGCTGGTTCGACAGGAATTACAGGATCCGCGACTAATTGGTGTAACAATTACGGATGTAAAAGTGGATCGTGAACTGGCATTCGCCTCGATCTATGTTTCTGCTCTGGAAGGTAGCGAGCGATCAAAGGAAATCTTACAAGGATTTGAAAGTGCAAGCAGTTACATTAGAAAATTGCTCTCAATTCGTATTGACCTACGCTCTTTTCCAAAATTAAGATTTTTCTGGGATCCAACTCCGGAACGAGCGGATCGAATCGAACAATTGCTTGCAACGATTCGCGAGGAAGAGGAAAATAATCCTAACAAAACCATCGAGGATGATAATACCGATGCCACTGCCAACCAATGATCAAATAAGAGCTTTATTTTCCAATGCTCAATCAGTATTAATAGCAGCTCACATTCGTCCTGATGGTGATGCATTAGGTTCCTTGTTAGGTCTGGGAAATGCGTTTTTACAAGCTGGAAAAAAAGTTTTTATGGTATTGAGTGATGGTGTACCTTCGAATTTTCACTATCTCCACGGTTCGAATTTGGTAAAAAAATCGGTTCCGAAAGATAGAACCTTCGATCTTACCATTAGTCTGGATACTTCCGATTTAGAGCGTTCAGGTGGTGTGTTTAAGAATCGACAAATTATTCTAAATATTGATCACCATGTCACAAACACTTTGTATGCAAAGTACAATTATAATGATCCTGATTCGGTTGCAACTTGTGCCATTTTGGCTGAAAAACTTGAAGATTGGGGTTTAGAAATCGATCAGGTCACAGCATCACTGTTGCTTACTGGTTTGATAACAGATACTATAGGTTTTCGAACCTCAAATATGTCTTCTAAAGCAATGAGAATTACTGCTATGCTGATTGACAAAGGGGCAAATCTTCCTGAAATTTATCAGGAAGCTTTAATTAATAAAAGTTATGAACAAATAGTTTATTGGGGAGCTGCATTAAAAAGATTAAAGAAAGAAAACGAACTGGCGTGGACAACATTATTAATGGAAGACCGTAAAGAAGCCGGATACAAAGGGAATGATGATGCTGATTTGAACACAGTTTTATCCAGTATTCAGGAAATTTTAATTAGCATTCTCTTTGTTGAACAAGCAAATGGCAGTGTAAAAGTTTCCTGGCGGGCAAAATCTGGGGTTGATATTTCTCAATTAGCTCAATCCTTAGGTGGGGGAGGTCATCCCGCAGCAGCTGGTGTTGAAATGAAAGGTACTTTAGAAGAAGTACAAACGAATGTTATACGTAAAACTCAAAAATTATTGGATGAATTAAAGTAGATGGAAATGAAAAATAAACAAAATTATCCATTCTGGGGAGTCAAAAATGGAAAATAAAAATTTAGTAAGTGGTGTAATCGTAATTGACAAACCTATCGGAATGACATCTCATGATGTGGTACAAGTGGTCCGAAAAGGGACAAATATTCGAAGAGCTGGGCATACTGGTACTTTGGATCCTCGTGCATCTGGCGTGTTGGTAATTCTGGTCGGGCCTGCTGTTCGATTAAGTGAATACGTATCAGCATCAGATAAACGCTATCAAGCAGTGATCCAACTTGGGACTACTACAGATACCTATGATGCAGATGGACGTGTATTATCAACAACTTCGGTGGATATTTCCGAAAAGCAGTTTGATGATGTCTTACAATCATTTGTCGGGGAAATTGAACAAGTTCCCCCACCCTATTCCTCAGTGAAAGTGAAGGGTCGTCATGCATATGATATGGCTCGCAATGGTGAAGAAATTGATTTAGATCCAAGAAAGATCAATGTTTACAACCTTGAATTACTGGAATGGGCACCACCAGAAGCAGTCATTGATGTATTTTGTTCTTCAGGGACCTATGTCCGTTCATTAGCACACGATTTAGGGGAAAAATTAGGGTGTGGAGCACATTTGATCGGTCTTCGTCGAACCCGATCCGGACGATTTACATTACGTGATGCTGTTCCTTTGCGTAAATTAAAAGAAGCCTTTGAGGATAATACCTGGGAAAAATATNNCCCGAAGAACTTGATATCGTTCGTCATGGAAGAAGAATTCCTGCAGAACCAGGTGTTGGTGCAATGGCACGAGCAATCAGTGAAGATGGTGAGTTAATTGGATTACTTGAATTAGATCAAGAAACCATGGAATGGCAACCAAAGAAAGTGTTCGCATAATAAGTTCTGCTAATAGAAGGTGCCAGGTTTATGGATCACATCGAAAACATCAAACCTAAAGACAACCAGGTCGTTTTTGCAACAATAGGCGCATTTGATGGTGTGCACATTGGCCATCAGTATTTAATTTCTTCCATGGTGAAGCAAGCCAGGGAGAAATATGCTAAAACGCTTGTTGTGACTTTTCATCCACACCCAGTCATTGTCTTAAAATCTATCCCGATGCCTTTTTACATCTCCAGTCCTGATGAGAAAGAACAAATCTTTCACGACTTAGGGATTGACTATGTACTATGTCTCAAATTTAATAAAGATTTGGCGAAATATTCTCCTGAGCAATTTCTAGATATTGTGCTGAACGAACATCCTGTAAAGCAATTTTGGTTAGGCGTTGATTTTGCATTAGGTAAAAATCGTAGTGGAACTATCCCTGTTTTGAAAGAGATTGGAAAAGAAAAAGGATTCACAATCGTTGATTTTCAACATTTAGAGGACGATAGCGAAAAAGTTTCATCCTCCAAAATCAGAAATTGGATTTTGGAAGGTAATTTTCCTCAAACAACTCGGGCATTAAATCGATATTATTCAATTAATGGGGTTATAATCCACGGTGATTCTCGTGGCAAAAAAATTGGATTTCCAACAGCCAACCTGGAAATTTGGAAAGGTAAATTGTTACCCAGTCCCGGGGTTTACGCAACCTGGATTGAAATTGACAAGAAGGTTTATCCATCAGTCACCAATGTTGGAGTGAGACCAACATTTGAAAACCAGATGGATCAACCCAGGGTGGAAACCTTCATTCATGATTTTTCTCAGGACATTTACAATAATCAAGTAAAATTACATTTTGTTGAGAAAACTCGTATTGAAAAAAAGTTCGAATCAGTTGAATTATTAATCCAACAAATACAAAAAGATGTAAAACAATCTGAGGAGATTTTAAAACATGCCAATCAACCGCCAGGTCTATTTACTTGACCCCCACAATCTAACCCCAGAAACAATCGCTGTAACTTTTGCTAAAACATCTCGCTCCCCGCAAACATTCCAACAAATTGCAGATGAATTAACCGATGAAAAATCAGCTGAATTTCATGAAAAATGGGTTGTTGGTTATGGACATGCATCTGTTGCAGAACATGCAGTCTTGCATATTGCTGTTGAAAATGTCTCCAGATTGGCGGTTGAATGTTTAGAAAGCAATCGCCTGGCATCGTATACCGAGAAATCAACCAGATACCAAAAATGGGACGAAAACAGTTTTTATGTTCCGAAAGAATTAGATGAACGAACTGATTTAAAAGAAAAGTACTTGAAAACAAATCAGTTTTTATTTCAAACCTATCAGAAATCATTACCAATCATTCGCAAAGAAATAGAAAAACGAAATCCTCAAAAATCAGGTGAATCAGATCCTGCATGGGAAAGAAGAATTCGATCAGATTATGTTGATGTTTGTCGGTTCTTATTACCAGCATCAGCTTTAGCCAACGTAGGAATGACGATCAATGCAAGAGCACTAGAACATGCCATTAAAAAGATGCTTTCTCACCCATTAGATGAAGTTCAAACAATGGGAAAAGAGATTAAACAGGTTTCGAAAATAAACGTACCAACCTTAGTTAAATATGCAGATGAGGTTCCTTATTGGATTAGAGTAGCTCAGGAATTTAATACTGAAGCGAATACGATCACAAACCATACAGAAAATTCAGAATGGTGCAACCTGGTCCATTTTGAAAAAGATATGGAAAAAAAGGTTGTTGCAAGCCTTTTGTTTAAATACAGTCAGTTGAGTTATGAAGATATCTATGAACACATTCAAAATTTAAGCTCTCAACAAATAGAAACTCTCGTAAAAAGTATAACCAAAGATATAAACAAATTTGACATACCTGTACGAGAACTGGAGTATGCTTCCTATACGTTTGATCTCATTATGGACCAGGGTGCATATTTTGAACTGAAAAGACACCGAATGATGTCTCAGACAACCCAAAAGTTATCAACTTTAATTGGATACACAGTGCCAAAAACAGTTGTTGAAGCAGGATTCGAAAAAGATTATCATGAAGCGATGAAAACTGCTGATCAAACATACAGAGAAATCGCACAATGGAATAAAGAGGTTGCCAGTTACATCGTACCGAATGGCTATAATCGCAGGTTGTTACTAAAAGCTAACCTGAGAAGCCTTGATCACCTTTTGAATTTACGCAGTGCACCAAATGCACACTTTTCTGTAAGAAGAATTGCACAAAGAATGGTTGATGAAATAAAGAAAGTAAGTCCATTTTCAGCCTACCTCATTCGACATAATACTGCTGAAACCTGGCAATCAATAGAAAATAGCTATTTTTCAACGACAAACCACAAATTATAACTATACGCATTCACTTTCAGATCAATAATTGGTATATCTCTTTTATCGTTTCTGATTGCAAATTGGTATCATACCAATTCCACATCTCATCCAATAGTTTATCCTTGTAGGGTGATTTTTTTTCTGTTTTTTCCGCTTCTGTTAATGTTAGATCATTTTGAATTTTTTCAAGCTCCGGGTTTTCCAAAATCCATTCATCAATCATTCTGTAAGCTTTTTTGGGTCTTTCCACCCAATGACCACGCTTCGAAAAGTCTTCATTCATAACCCAACAAATAGGAATATTGACCAGACCTTCTGATGCAAAATAACTTGCCAATGCTGCATTGTTGGCCCTATTAAAAATTCTTAATTTTATTTTCTCCGAAGCTTCTGCAATTTTAATAATAATTGGCAAATTCATCAGGCTGTCTTTACACCAGGGTTCTGTCAGCACCAATAGTTTTCGCTCTTGATCAATATTTTTAATTCGATCAAACTCAGCTGAAGTAATCCGCAAGTCATTTATTCGTTGCTGCATTTCCTTTTGGTTAGTATCCATTTGAGAAACATATTCGTCAGAGGTCATTCCATTATTCCAAATTTTTTCCGTTATCATTCTCCCTCAACATCTTCTCTATCAAGTTATTTATACATAATTGGATTATGCATTTACCAAATATTGACAAAAATCTTTTTCACTTTATAATCTTACCTAATAATCGAATATTAACAAAGACGATGAAGAGGACGAGTAGTTAGTGTCAAGTCGGAACAGAGAGCAACGTTAGGTGAAAAGTTGCCCGGACAGCATTAATAAATGGACCTCAGAGTTGCAGGGTGAACGAATATTCAAATAGCCCGCGCCGGAATTGCCACCGTTATCAGGGTAAAGGGTATCGCATCAGGCTGTACCCGAAAGAGTGAGGCTGGCTTTTTTATCCCTTTGTTTCACAAAGGGATTTTTAATTAAAGACAACCTAACAGAGGTGGCACCACGGACACAGCGTTCGTCCTCAGGCGAATGCTGTTTTTTGTTTAAAACATGCTTTCGCAGAACAGAATACATTCATTATTGGAGGAAACCATGTCAACACAAAACCGTTTTATGCTTAGTGAAAATGATATACCAACTCATTTTTACAACATCGCTGCTGATAGTCCTTTAGCACCGACTGCCGTACTTCATCCGCAGACAAAGCAACCTGCAACGCCAGAATTTTTGAGTGCAATCTTTCCGATGCCGATTATCGAACAAGAAATGAGCTCTGACAGATTTATCGAAATACCGGAAGAAGTTCGCGAAATATATAAATTATGGCGCCCTACTCCCCTTATACGAGCAAGAAGATTAGAAAAAGCATTGGGGACTCCAGCTCATATTTATTTCAAATATGAAGGTGTATCACCTTCTGGAAGCCACAAATCCAATACTGCAATTGCCCAGGCATATTACAACAAAATTGCAGGAACGAAAGCGATTACCACCGAAACAGGTGCAGGACAGTGGGGATCAGCACTCAGCATGGCTTGTAACTTCTTTGATATGCAACTGGAAGTTTACATGGTAAAAGTTTCTTATGATCAAAAACCATCACGAAGATATCTGATGGAAACCTACGGTTCAAAAGTTTTTGCCAGCCCTAGTGATCAAACCCAAACGGGAAGAAGTATCTTAGCAAATGATCCGGAAAATCCTGGTTCGCTGGGTATCGCGATTTCTGAAGCTGTCGAAGTAGCTGCCCTCTCCAATGGTTATAAAAAATATAGCTTGGGCTCAGTGCTTAACCATGTTTTATTGCACCAAACAGTGATTGGTGAAGAAGCATTAAAGCAAATGGATATGACCAACGAGTATCCAGACGTTGTAATAGGTTGTGTTGGTGGTGGATCTAACTTCTCCGGTATTGCATTTCCATTTCTACGCGAGAACCTGAAGAATGGACAAAGAACAAGATTGTTAGCGGTCGAACCTTCATCCACACCTTCATTAANNGGAAAATGCACACACTCGGTCATGATTTTATGCCACCAGCCATTCACGCAGGTGGATTGAGATACCATGGCATGGCACCACAATTGAGTGCCTTATTTGATGCCGGATTGATTGAAGCTGTATCGATTGGTCAATTGGAAGTATTTCAAGCAGCAACATTATTCGCACAAACTGAGGGGATTCTTCCTGCACCAGAATCATCACATGCCATCCGAGCTGCGATTAATGAAGCAGTAGAAGCAAAGGAATTAGGAGAAAAAAGGGTAATTCTCTTCAATTTATCCGGTCATGGACATTTTGATTTGACATCATTTCATGCATACAATTCGGGAAAATTAGAAAATTACCAATATCCAAATGAAGCCATTGAAATAATTAACGACCACCTGCCAAAAATAAATTTACCAATAAATACTCCCTAAAAGTAAATTGGAAAATTAATTTTCAAGCAAAGGCACTACAATGTGAAAAGTAGTGCCTTTTTCTATTTCACTTTCAAACCAAATAGAACCGCCCATCATTTCAATTAAACTGCGTGTGATATTTAAACCCAATCCGGTTCCTGAAATTGCCCTTACATTTTGATCTTCAGATCGGAAAAATTTTTGAAAGATCGATTTTTGGTCTTCTTCCGATATGCCAATTCCAGTATCCTCAACCCAAATATGAGCCATAGTATCAGATTTTCCATTGCTATCTGGTTTTTTTATTTTTTCAGCATAGAGAGAAATTTTTCCATTTTCCTTCGTGTATTTATTGGCGTTCGATAGTAAGTTTATCAAGATTTGTGTTAATCGAATTGGATCTACCCAGATTGAAGGTATGTCATTTAAGATGTTTACAACCAGATTCTGATTTTTTTGGTCAATTTGCTTTGTAATGGAACGAACAACATCATCAAAAATGTTTTCGATTTGTGTTGGTTTATATTCAAGGTGAATATTTCCGGTTTCTATTTTTGTAAGATCATTTAAATCAGAAACAAGTGTGTTCATCCGATCAGTATTATTACGAATAATGGACAGGAAGTATTCCTGAGTTTCTGAAATCTCCCCAGCGGCACCTGTTGTGAGCAATTCGGTGTAACCTTTTATGGAAGTCATCGGGTTTTTTAATTCATGGGCTACCAGGGAAACAAATTCACTTTTTGCTAAATTGGCTTTTTGAATTTCTTCATAGAATAGACTATTCATCAAAGCAATGGAGGAATGATCACTCAAGCGTTCCAAAAATTTCTTCTCATTGCTGGTAAATGGAATTTCATTGAACATTTCCAATACGATAACAGCTACCAATTGTTCTTCCCTGAAAATTGGTGAGAATATTTGATTTTGGGTTGATGGGTGAAATTTCTCTATATCCCCACCGGATAATTTTCTGGGAGTTAGTTGATTTCCAATTTTTAAATTTTCTACTTTTGACAATGGTTGGGTTTTTGGTAATTCAAAATTGGTCTGATTTTCATAACCAGCCTGTTTGATATCTGTTATCCATTCATCTTTTACCAAACCAATCCATCCAGCTCCAGCATTTAACCATTTCATTGCCCAAGAAAGTGTTATCTCCATCGTCGTGTGAATATCCAGGCTCGCATTCNNCATCGCTCGCATTCAACTCTCGATCAATTTTCTGCATCGTTGATAATTCCTGAACACGGTCAGCTAATTCCTGATCAGTTTGTTGGTACAACCTGGCATTTTCCCAGGTGATCGCAGCTTGCGCGGCAAATGTTTGCATCAATTGTTTATCATTCTCAGAAAAAATGTGATCATCGGTTCGGTTGATCAATTCAATAAATCCAAATATTTTTTCTTTAATAATCAAAGGAATGATCATCAACGATTGCAACAAAACATCTTGTTTTCCGTAATAAGCGTATGAAGTATCGTCTATGTATGAGTTTTGATCTAAAACCAAAATGGTTTTTGTGTTATTCACCTCTTCGTACAACTTATAGGATAAAGAAAACTTTTCATTTTTGAGAGGTAAAGATTTTTCACCTTTTACTTCCCGATATAGAAACTGCGATGAATTTTCATCCAGTGTGATTAATCGAGATTCCTCAAATTCGATTAACTCATTAGCAAAATCCAGATAGGATTTCAATAAAAGGTCAATGTTGATAATAGAAGAAAGTTTTCTTAACAAATCATTCAGAGCAGTTAATTGATGCGCATATTGTTGGGTTTTATCCATTAATCTTGCTTTTTCAATCGCCCCGGCAACCATATCAGCAATTGATTGCAACAAATCTAAGTGCTCATTTGTAAATTCATTCTCTGAATTTCGTTTTGCAAGGAAGATACAGCCAATTGTTTTATCGCCTGTATTTAATGGTGCAACCATCGCATTTTGGATGTTCTCCCGGTGAGGGTCCAATTTTCTAGATTTACAGAAATCCAGATAATTATTCGCCACTACCCCTCTACCACTCTTGATCACATCAGCTTCCAATGAATCAGATAGAAGGATAAATTGGTTTTCTTGGTCGTGAATTCGTTCTTCTTCCTCAACATAAAAAACAGAACGAAGTTTTGATGAGTTCTCTTCTTTCAGAATGATAAAGAAATTATCCGATTGGATTAACTGTGATGTTTGAGCAAAGATGAGTTCATAAATATCATCTAATGCCAAAGTGTAATTAACACCCTGAACAATTCTTGATAGGACATTAAAATTTTTCTCTCTCAACTCTAATTTCATTTGATTATCCAATTTCTTTAATTGATGTGCATACTCTTTAATCAATGGTTGAATTTTGTTCGTCTTATTCTGTACACTTGCTAAGTCATTTTCTTTGAAAGTTAATGAAATCCAACCGAGCAATTGTCCCTCGGATTTCATTGGAATAAATGCGTCTGCTGCTAATAACTCCAGCATTTCTTTATCGTCAATCAACTCTTTTCGATAAGATTCATCATGATTAATCATCAGTATTTCATCTGAATTATTCAAGGTTTCAGCCAACCTGGACTCTTGAGGAAATGAAAGATTACTAGCTGGAGCGTCTACAAATTTGTTGGGTTTATATAAACGGTTTGTTGGATCCAGAACAAAATGAATATAGTTTGTTGGGATTAATTGGTTATTGATCGTTTTACGGAGTTCTGCATTCAACTCTGCTTTTGTGTCGAATTTTGAGAGATCAACGGTGTTATTTTTCTGGTTATTGGAAGTGGATCTGGTGTTAGAAATAAACCAAAACAAATAAACAAAATAACCAAAGGAGAAAACAAAAACATAAAAACTAATTATTTTTGCGATTTGGATATTGGGAAACAAAAGCGCTTTTTGGAAGTACAAAATTACGTACATTAAAAATCCAGCGATTGAACTGAATAATAAACCAAAAGATAACCCTCTCATTTCTCTAAGTTTTCCAAGAATAGGATTTTTTTGAAAGGAAGTCAAAAAGATCGCAAACCACAATAACCCAAATAGCATTGGGATGAATATCCACTTTGAAATAATTTTATTGAAATTAATAATCAGCCAAATGCCCAATGGCAAAAAGCTAAACAAACTTACAGGTGTATAAAAATCTACTGAGGATATTTGCTGATTGTTTTTTAATTTTTCTTTCTTGAAAAAAACAAAGAAGAACGAAAATAAAAAAAGCACCCCAGACCAGAAATTCAATAAACCAATTTTTCCAAAATTAACCCAATCGATCCCCAATAAATTTAATATCAATTGGGTCAGTAAAATCAGACAGGATAATAAAATAAGGACAAATTTTGCTGAGCGGATGGCAATCTTATTCTTTAAATTGGGCAATTGAAGATCAATCAGCTGTATGGAGAGAATCAACAGCAGCCCTGCTCCAACCGCATTCATCCATTTTTCAAACGTGTGAAATATAGAAGATACCAAGAATAAAGCAATTAACATAAAAATTAATAAAATTTTCTTGGCATTGGATTTATTTCTTTCAATCCGATATACCAGATAACCAATGATTAAATACAAAACTCCTAAGAGTAGTGGGAATGCAAAGCCAATAAAATCTTGAAGGATTGATGAGATGGAATTGAAAGATATATCAAACATAGTTCAATTCTCTAAGGATAGATCGCAAGACTGGATTGGGTAAATAAATGGATTTAAACAATGTTTTTTCACTTTTCAAGAATAATCTCGCCAATCCAAAAAAACTTCACTTCTTCTTTTTCTTTTGAATTTGAGAGATTTCTAATTCAACCGGAATGTAGTTGTCACTGAGCATTTTTAACAAAATCCGAGCTCTGTCTGAACCAGCTAACCTTGTATCAAAGATACCTTCATATCCCTCAAAAGGGCCGTACTCAACCAGAACGGGGGCTCCACTTTGAATTTCTTCTTTATACTCTAAAACCGAATCCCCATCTCCAATTTTGAGTTTCAACGCATCTATTAAAGTAGATGGCACAACAGAAGCTTCTCCTCCAAAGGAAACAATTCCCTTTGAGTGCGGAATCCATTTCAAAGCCGAAGTTTCGATTGCTTCCGGATCAGATTGAATAAAGAGGTAACCAGGAAAATATGGGCGTATCTTTCTTGAACGAGGATTAACTGGTTTTACACGAATTCTTGGAAAGAAAACCTCAATATCCAGCAATTCAAGTTGTTTGAATAACATTTGCTCTTTGTTAGGATGACTTTGGATAACGTACCAAAATTTTTCCATAAAAAAACCACCACACCTTAGGTTGTTGTCTCATTAAATTATACATGAAGGTCTTTTTAGTGAATGTTATTCTTTTAAGGTCCGTTTTATCTCCGGAATCATGATTAAACTAAATATCAACGTAATCGCAACAAAAATAATTAATCCAACTTCCGGTTGATAGTTATTAATTGTGAAAATCGCAGGCGATGGAATGGCAGATTCATTGAAAGTCACCATCGATGTTGCGTAAATATTATTAGCGAAATGTAACCCCAAGGCTATTTCTAAGCCTTTTGATCGAATTGAAAACCACCCTAGCACCAAACCCATACCAATATAAAAAGGCATTGTCGTCAACAATCCATATGCCGTAACTTCAGGATTTGCACCATGCAACAGACCAAAAATAATTGCTTGGGCAACGATTGCAATCCAAGGAAAGCGAAACAATCTGGAAAAGCCATGCAAAAAGTAGTGTCTAAAAAGCACTTCTTCGGCCGTTATTTGTAGTAACACCAAAAAAAATGCCATCAGCATATAGGGCAAAAATTTTCCAATATTAAATGTAAAAACATAATTTCCCGGTTGCAACAAAGCCAGGAAAATATCCGAGATACCAGATAAAACAAACCATAAAACAAAGGAAATCAGCAACAACCTCTTATTAAAGGAACCTTTTTGAGTGAAAATAGATTTCACCTTTTGATGGTGAACAAAAGGAATACCCAGGACCAGAAACAACAATAAAAAAGCAAATGGTAACATCGAAACCCACAGCAAAGTCATTGAGGAGTATTGCATAACATCCAAATTACCTTCAAAAATCGAACCAATAAAAATCAGAATTAATTGCGAAATTAAGGTAACACCAACGATAACCACTGTTACCAATAGATAACGCCAAAACTGATATTTTCCAGTTAATAAATTTGGTTTTTGATCATAATCTAAATCCATTTTGAAACCTCGGCGAGAAATCATAGAATTTTTTATTGAAAATCATTTCCAGACTTCAAAAAATTTGCAACTTGATCAAAAAACCTCCACAAATTTTCAGACTTCTAGACAAATCAGATGAAATTATTATACTGAATATATGGACTTTGGTAAGCCACCATACTTTTCAGGTAAATCTCCCACTCCTCCAATGATTTTGGATCGGTATTTACCTCCTTATCCAAGCGGAAGTTTACTGGATATGCTTCAGTTTAGCGGTATACAGAATGGATGGATATTGGATCCGATTGGAAACCAACCGTTAAGTGCGATCGAACTAGCACAAGCTGGATACAAAGTTTTAGTAGCATGCAATAACCCCATTGTAGCCAGGATAATGGGTGTAATTTGTGCAGCTTACCCTTTATCTGTTTTTAAAGCCGCAATTGCTGATTTGGGGGCTTTAAAACGAGGTGAGGAACGCCTTGAGAACCAAATAAAGAACCTTTACATCTCTCCGTGTCCTAATTGTTCGTCCTCGAAAACAATAGTTCGATATCTCTGGAAAAAAAATCAAAATATTCCTTTTGCAAGAGAAGTTACCTGCCAGGAATGTAGTTTTAGCGGAATAACAAAAATTTCAGAAGTTGATGAAGAAAACTTGAAAAAGATTGGAAACATTCAATTACATAGATCCAGATTATTACAACGGGTTCTCCCAGGCACATCCACACCATCCATTGCAATCAAAGAGGTAATTGATTCCTATCTTCCCAGATCGATCTCTGTAATTTCTTCCCTGGTAAATAAACTCGAAAGCATCAATACAACCAAAGAAAAAAAAGAAATAATTGAAGCGCTATTAATTCAGGTTTTCGATAATGGAAATATGCTTTGGGGAATTCCTAGCGGTAGAGCACGACCAAAACAAATCTCTATCCCCGCGGAATTCTATGAATTTAATTTATGGAATGTGATTGAAAATGCTATAGCTAATTTGCAAATTCTCGATAAACCAATCCCATTTCTACAATACCCGGACATCCCTCCAGATTCCGGCGGGATTAGTTTTTATTCTGGCAGAATTCAATCAATAAATAAAAAAGAAGAATTGCCACAATTTTCTGCCATCACTACTGTGCTACCCCGTCCTAACCAGGCAATGTGGACATATAATGCCGTTTGGAGTGGCTGGTTATGGGGTCATCAGGCAACCCAACGTCTTAAAGGAGCTTTGGAAAGACGGCGTTATGATTGGATTTGGCACTCCCAAGCAATCAGCAAAACATTTGAATACACATCTTCATTTAATGTTCCGTTCCTGGCAATAGCGCCAGAGCTGACAAACAGTTACATCCTGGCATACCTTACCGCTGCATCGACCGCAAATTTTTCTTTAGAAAATGCAGCCTACCATCGCGAACAAAAATTAGCCCAATTTTATTGGTTACCCTCTGATTACAAATCCATATCGAAATCAGTTGCTCAAGAGACTTCAAATCTAAAAAAATATTTAAGTCTAAAATCAGAACCAGCGGATTATCAAGAACTTCTTTCAGTGTTTTTTATTGCTGAAACGATAGATAAAAATGAATCTCTATCATTAAAAACTTTCGACAATAATTTATTGATAAATGCACAATCTCAATTTGACAAACAACTCATGAATAATGATGAATTTATTCAGGTAGATGAGGATCAATTGGAAAATGGAGATTTTTGGTTAACACAGGATCCTTCAATCTATCAACCCATCAGTGACCAGACCGAAAAAGAATTCATCCGTGTAATTCAAAAACCAGATGATTTCACTTTAGAAGATGTTGCATTAAAAATAAATTTAAATCGACCTGGAATTTTACCAATCTCATTTCAACAACTTCAACGATTGCTTAATTCATATTGTGAACCACAAGTGAATGCAACTGACAGATGGAAAATAAAAAACCAGGAATTAATTATCTCAAGAAAAAATGATGTCTCTGAAATTAAAAAGATCATTAATGAAATTGGTGTTAAACTGGGCTATTCCGTCACCGGAGACAATCCTATTTGTTGGGTTTCTCAACAACAAACCTTGAATTACCAATTCTTCATAACAGCATCCAGCATCATATCTCAATTTCAGGAAAAATTTGAACCTGAAAATTTTGAGGTCGTAATTCTTTTCCCTGGTAGCCGATCTGACCTATTAAGTTACAAGCTAAAAAATGATCCTATATATAAACGCAGGTTTGGAAAATTTCACTATGTAAAATATCGGCACATTCGGTTACTACATGAGAACCCAGGTCTTACTCAACATGCCTGGGTAAAAATGTTGGATAGTGATCCTGCTGTGTGGCAAGAAAGCAGTCAACCAGTTCTATTTTGATTAATCACCTTCATTTGTAGGAGTTGGTGACGGCGGAATAATGACAGCTGTAGGCAACAAAGTTGTTGGTGTCTGTGTGGCGGTTGGCGGAGTTGTATTCGACGGCGTTGGAGTTATGGTTACTGTTGGAGTGAATGTCGGTGTTGCGGTCACAGTCGAAGTAGGTGTTACCGTAGGTGTCGGGGTAGCCACCTGCAAATTGACTCGAATTTTCTTCTCTGCATAACGACCATCTTCCGTGGAATCCACCCGAATTCTCAGTGTTATTTCACCCGGTTCAATCTCTTCTTCAAACAAATCCCAGGTGTAAATTAAATCCACTTCACGATAATTACTATTGGTTTCAAATAATAGCTCCCAATTTGATGGATCAGAACCACGACCATACTCCAATTTCATATTTTTGTAATTATGAGACGCATCGACTAAAGCGTAAATATCAAATGGATTGACAGTTATAGCCTGACCATCCGAAAGACCGGCAAATATGATCTTTGGTTTTGGGTCATCCGCCTTACATTCTCTTTCTGGTAAAAACAAAACGGGTAAATNNAAACCAAGATTTTCAGCCCAAGATTTTCCTTCACCAGTATCTTTTATCCACTTTACTGCCCGCTTTTCGTTTACATTCAAAACAAATTCCTCTTTGGTGAATTCGCTACAAGCAGCAGAAGCTCTCAATCCAGTCCAGGTATCAATATTAATTTTTTTCCAAAGGTCTTCACTGGCAGGTAAAGGTAATTGATCAAATGCAAATATTTCATTTCGTTGATTTGGACACCATTCTGAGGGTTCAGTTCCAGAAATGGAGCAAATTATCTTATCTACTATACCTGCGGGACGTGCAAAGTTGGAAGGATTATTGTTTGTCACATGAGCAACACTAAATTGCATCGCTTCAGCCCAGATGGGCGCAGCCCCGGTTAATCCACTCGTATCAACCATAGGGGTGTAATCTGCATTACCGACCCAAACACCCACCGCAAGATCAGGTGTATAACCAATTGTCCAATTGTCACGAAAATCGTTGGTTGTACCAGTTTTTACAGCCACTTGAAAAGGTAAATTCAACACCGAATTTGCACCAAACATAGGTGTACGCGATTGATTG
>NPIE01005938.1_pt1 | contig 16541 bp, 11 predicted proteins | sample 8637661 | NCBI WGS metagenome assembly NPIE01 (sample SAMN07420842, study PRJNA396082) | bioreactor metagenome | isolation source: sample BA12 brine-fed electro-methanogenic bioreactor BA | place: Japan: Kochi | collected 2016-12-09 | reverse complement strand
ACCGCCTCGCGGACCACCAGGATCGGTTTGATCTGCTGGCTTTTCAGGCGGTCGATCATTTCGCTCAGCGCGAACAGGCCGGAGAGGTCGAAAAAGGGGACATCGAGACAATTGATGATGACCACCCTGGTGCCGATCAGCGTGCTGACCTGTTTCTGCATCTTGGCGGTGGAACCGAAGAAAAAGGCGCCCATCACCGAGATGGTGCGGATCCGGTAATCGGTTTCTTCCTCAAGACTTTTTTCGAGATCGCGCTGCCACTCGTGGTGGGGCACTCCCATCACTTCAATCCGCGCCTGGTTGGCGAGTCGGTAGGTGATCATCAGCGAGGCAAGCGTAACGCCGACGCCGACGGCAACGATCAGATCGACGAAGACCGTGAAAAAGAACACGGTCAGCATCACCAGCAGGTCCTGGCGCGGGATGCGCTTGATCAGCCGCAGCAGCCGGTAATCGAGGATGTCGACGCCGACTTTCATCAGGATGCCGGCCAGCACCGGCAGCGGAATCAGCGAAGCGTAGGGGCCCAGGCCGAGCAGCACGGCCAGCAGGAAAACGGCGTGAATCACGCCGGAGACCCTGGTCGTCCCCCCGGTCTTGATATTGACCACGGTGCGCATTGTCGCTCCCGCCCCGGGCAGGCCGGCGATGAGGGCGGCGGCCATGTTGCCGAGACCCTGGCCGAAGAGTTCCCGGTTGGAATCGTGCCTGGTCTTGGTCATCGAGTCGGCGACCACCGAGGTCAGCAGTGAATCGATGGTGCCGAGAATGGCCAAAGCCACGGCCAGGGGCATGATCTTCGGCAGCAGCTCGAGCGGGACGAGGGGCAGGTCGAAATCGGGCAGCCCCGAGGGGATCTCACCGATGGTCGCCACCGGCCAGGGCAGGATCAGGGCCAGACCGGTGCCGGCCAGCAGCGCAATCAATGGTGAGGGGACGACGCGGGAGATCGGTGCCGGAGTGAAAAAGACGATGATCATGGTGATCAGGGCCAGCAGCAGACTGGCCGGGTTGATGGCGGCGATGGCCATGGGCAGTTTGAGCACCGCGGTCAGCGGCGAACCAACGGCAGGATTGCCGAGCAGTGGATGCAGTTGAATGAGGATGATGATGACCCCGATACCGCTCATAAACCCGGAGATGACCGGGTACGGGATATAGCGCACGAAGACGCCGACTTTGAGGAAACCGAGCGCGATCTGCATTATCCCGGCAAGGAAAATAACGGCAAAAACGGGCGAGATGTCGCCGGCAAACGAGGTGATGGCGGCGGCGACGATAACCGTCATCGGACCGGTGGGACCGGAGATCTGTGAGGGCGTCCCGCCAAAGAGCGCGGCCAGCAGGCCGAGGGCGATGGCGCCGTAGAGGCCGTTGACCGCGCCGATACCGCTGGCCACGCCAAAAGCCAGCGCCAACGGCAGCGCGACGACGCCGGCGGTCAGGCCGCCGAAAAAATCACCCTTGAGCAGGCGAAGGGAATATCGTGTTTCCATAGAGCAGCCCTCTGGCGAATTGATCGCTTCTCTTGTGCATCGGGCCAGGAGCACATCGGTGCCCGGTCAGAGATCAGCAAAATCGATTTTCCGGTCGCTGGCAAGCGGTATCCGGTGCAGACAGGTGAATGTCTCAATAACAAATAAGAGGTAATTCCTTGACTTGAGTCAATTGCGAGCGGACAATACCGTAGTACCGTACTGTTACGGCTACCCTGAAAGGAGGTATTTCCCCGCGATCTCTGCGTTCGTCTCGGTCTTGGATGGAACGTTGCATCTTATACGGTAGGCCTGAGCCATAAATGGTAGCGCGTAGTGGCTCTGACGGTTGGCTGGGGAAACTTCGAGGGAGAAAGATTTCATGAAGACAAAGAGCGGCTTCGGTCGTATCGCACTGATCCTTGCCGGTCTGGTTGCCGGAATCGGATTGTTGGCGCTGTTTGTGGCCAATCGCAAGACGCCGACCCATGACGAAGCGAGCCTGTCTGTCCCGCCGGTGACGGTGATAGAGGCCCAGCCGGTACCCTTTCTGATAGAGGCCCGCGGCTACGGTGTTGCCCGTCCCGCCGAGACCTGGCGTGCCGTCGCCACTGTCGGCGGCACGGTGATCGAGCGACACCCGGAGTTGGAGAGCGGTACCCTGCTGCCGGCCGGTACGCTGTTGCTGGCCCTTGATCCCAGTCGCTATGAGTTGGCTATCGCCGCCGCCGAGGCCGACCTCGCCGGCCTGGCCGCCGAACAGGAGCAACTCGACACCGAGGAAGAGAACACCCGGCTGCTGCTGGGCATGGAGCGGGAACGTTTGTCGCTGGTCGAGCGGGAACTGGCGCGCATCGAGACTTTGGCCGGCAGCGGCGCCGTGTCGCAGTCGCAATTTGATGAGCAGCAACGAGCTGCGCTCGTGCAACGCCAGGCCGTGGTCAACCTGGAAAACCAACAGCGGCTCATCCCGACCCGGCGGCAGCGCCTCGAAGCGCAGATCGACCGGGTCGCAACCCAGCTTGGTCAGGCGCGCCGGGATCTGGCCGATACCCGTTTCACGGCACCCTACGACGTGCGGGTCGGTGAGGTGGAGGTGGCATTGCACCACCAGGTCTCTGCCGGACAGCACCTCTTTCAGGCCGACAGCATTGAGGCCGCCGAAATCGAGGCGCATATTCCGCTCACCATGCTGCGCCGCCTGATGAGCGTCGTACCGCATCCGCAGCGCATCGAAGACGCGCTGGACATCGGTGAACTGTTTGATTTTTCGGCGATCCGGGCGGAGGTTGCGTTGGTTGGGGTCGAAGGCGCAACCTGGCCGGGCCGGGTCGATCGGGTGGCAAGCGGCCTGGATCCCCGGACCCGCATGGTCCGGGTGGTGATTGTCGTCGAGCAGCCCTATCGGAGCGCGGACCCGCCGCGGCGACCGATTCTGCAACGCGATATGTTCGTCAGTGTCCGTCTGTCGGCCGCCAGCCCGGAGCCGCTGCTGGTGGTTCCGACCGCTGCGGTGCATCACGGTGAAGTGTATATCGTGGACGACCGGCAGCGACTGCAGCGTCGCCGGGTCGAAGTCGCCTTCGACCAGCGCGATCTGGCCGTGATTACTGAGGGATTGGCGCCGGGCGAACGGGTGATCGTCGACGACCCGGTGGTGCCGCTCGGAGGCATGAAGGTGAGTCCGCATCTCGATGAGGCACGGGGGCACGCCTTGCAGCGCATCGCCGCCGGAGCATCGCCATGATCCGTTGGTTCGCCGCCCATCCCACCGCGGCCAATCTGCTGCTGCTCCTGCTGCTGGCTGCCGGACTGGTTGCCGCGCCGTCGCTGCGGCGCGAGACCTTTCCCGATTACCGGCCGGTCGAGGTTCGTATCGAGGTCGAGTATCGCGGTGCCAGCGCCGCCGACGTCGAGGATGCCGTTTGCCGCCGGGTCCAGGAAGCCCTCCAGGGCGTCGATTTTCTCAAGGAATTAATCTGCGTGTCGCAGGACAACCTGGCCAGTGCCACGGCAACCATGGCGGCCGGTGGCGACGCGATCCGCTTTATCAACGATATCGATACCGAGATCAACGCGCTGACCGATTTGCCGGCCCGGGCCGAGCGTCCGGTGGTGCGCGAACTGCATCGCAGCGATCTGGTGGCGGCGGTTGCCGTCAGCGGCGACATGGCACTGCCCGCGCTGGAAGACTACGCCATGGCCCTGGAAGAACGGGTGCTGCGATTGGCCGATGTGGCCGATGTCACCATCCGCGGCCTCTCCCAGCGGCAGTGGCAGGTCCAGGCGGATCGCGATACCCTGCGCCAGTACGGGATTTCGGTCCGCGATCTGGCTGCGCTGGTGGCCAGCGGCAGCGTCGATATGCCGCTCGGCACCCTGGAAACGCGGGACCGGGATATCCTGTTGCGCTTCACCGACCAGCGCCGGACACTGCAGGAATTGGCAGCATTGGTGGTGATATCCGGTGCCGACGGCGGCGAGTTGACCCTCGGCGAGCTGGCGACGATTCGGGAGATCGGTGAACGTCAGGAGGAGCAGATTTGGTTCAACGGCGAGCGGGCCCTGGTGCTGGAGGTCAGCAAGACCTTGCGCGGTGACGCGCTGGATGTGATGACCGAACTGGCGGCACTGGTGGCGTCCGAGCGGCGGCGGCTCGACGACGGGATGCACCTTGCCGTCACCCAGGATATGACCAGTATCGTTCGTGACCGGCTGCAGATGCTGGTGAGCAATGGTTTGACCGGTCTGGTGCTGGTGGTGCTGGTGATGAGCCTGTTCTTCCGCCCCCGTTTGGCGCTCTGGGCGGTGCTCGGGTTGCCGGCGGCGTTCATGGGCGCCTTTGCGATCATGGCTGCAACCGGCTTGTCGCTCAACATGATCACGCTGGTGGCGCTGTTGATGGCCATCGGTATCGTCATGGACGACGCCATCGTCATCACCGACAACATCGCCGTCCAGTCCCGGCAATACGATTCGCCGCTGGCCGCCGTGGTATCGGGAACGCGCCAGGTGCTGCCCGGGGTGCTGTCGTCGTTTCTGACCACTGCCGCGGTCTTTCTACCGCTGTCTTTTCTCGCGGGTGACATGGGCGCCGTGCTCGAGGTATTGCCGGTGGTCTTGATTGCCGCACTGGCGGCCAGCCTGATCGAGGCCTTCCTGATCCTGCCGCACCATCTCAAGGGCGGCGTAGCGCGCCTGACCGAGGATCGGCAATCACGGTTCCGAGCGGCATTCGAGCGGGGTTTTGCCGCTTTTCAAGAATGGGTCGGGCGCCTGGCCGATGCGGCCATTCGCCTGCGCTACCTGGTGCTCGGCCTGGTCTTTACGGTGTTGCTCGGCTCGGTCGGTTTCATGGCCGGTGGTCACATCGGCAGCGAGGCGATGCCCGATATCGACGGCGACGTACTGGAGGCGCGTATTCTGATGCCCCAAGGGACCCCGCTGGTCCGGACCGAAGCGGTGGCACGCCGCGTTGAGGCGGCGATGCGCCGACTGGACAGCGAGTTGACGCCGCAGCAGCCGGACGGGGCACCCCTGGTGGAGTCCATCCAGGTCCGGTTCAACCACAATCTCAGCGCCCAGGAGTCCGGCGCCCATGTGGCCACGGTCATGGTCGATCTGCTGACCGCGGAGCGCCGCGCCGTTACCCTGGATGACCTGACCTCGGCCTGGCGCGAGCAGATCGGCGATATCCCGGGGATCCTCAGCCTGATCATTCAGGAACCGGGTTTCGGACCGGCCGGCATCCCGATCGAGATCCGGTTGCAGGGCGAGGATCTTGACGCGCTCAAACAGGCCGCCGTGGATATGGCGACATACGTGGCCGGCTATACCGGGGTCTACAATGTCATCGACGATCTACGGCCCGGCAAGCCCCAGCGGCGGTTCTCGCTCGCTGAGGGCGCCCGGGGGCTCGGGGTGACTGCCGAGGAAGTGGCTGCCCAGCTGCGTGCCGCAATGCTCGGGCAGATCGCCGCCACCCAGCGCATCGGCGAATGGGATATCGAGATTCTCGTCAGCCAGGCCGATCAGGATCGCCGGAGCCTCGATGACCTGGCCGACCAGATCATCCAGCTGCCGGACGGCCGGCAGATCCCGCTGGAAGTGCTCGTCCGGGTGGAAGAGGATCGCGACTGGGCGCGGATCACCCGGATCGACGGACGCCGTACCGTGGTCGTCAGCGCCAATGTCGATGCCCGCCAAACGAGCGCCCAGGCCGTCGTCAAAGATATCAAGGCGTCCCGGTTGGCCCAGTTCTCAGAGAATCACCCCGGTATCTCGGTCGTTTTCGAAGGTCAGGTGGCCAACTCGGCGGAAACCGGGAAATCGATCGGCCGCGGGCTGCTCGTCGGCCTGCTCGGGATTTTTATCATTCTGTCGTTCCAGTTCCGCGGTTATATCGAACCGTTGATCGTCATGTTGTCCATCCCGCTGGCCTTTATCGGCGCCATCTGGGGGCATGTGCTGATGGGCTTCTACCTGTCGATGCCGTCATTGATCGGCGCCGCCTCGCTGGCCGGTATCGTCGTCAACAATGCCATCTTGCTTATCCAGTTTATCAAAGCGCATCGGGAGCAGGGCTTAGCGCCGGCCGCCGCCGCCGGCCAAGCCAGCCGTGACCGGCTCCGGGCGATCCTGATCGGCACCGGCACCACCATTGCCGGCCTGCTGCCGATATTGCTGGAGACGAGCACCCAGGCTGCGGCGATCCAACCGGTGGTTATTTCGGTAGTGTTCGGCCTGCTGACCTCCACCGTACTGGTGTTGCTGGTCATCCCGGCTCTCTATGTGCTCTTCGATGACTGGGGGCTGGCCGGCCGGGTCGGCAAGACGATTGGTGGATAGGTTATCCCGCCCGGTGATGATCGGCTTGCCTTTGCCGATTTGCATTCCTATCGTTGACAGTGGTGGTGTACTGAGACTGAGCCGGTTCGGATCGCTGGAGAACCACAATCTGCAATTCTATTGAGGAGCGGCTATGATCAAAAGACAACTGCATGACAAGGTATACTGGCTGGGCGCCATCGACTGGGACCGGCGCCTCTTCGATTCGCTGATCCCCCTTCCCGACGGGACCTCGTATAACGCATACCTGGTGCAGGGCAGCGACAAGACCGCGCTACTCGATACCGTCGATCCGGCGATGGCCGAGATGTTTTTAGCCCAATTGGCGGACGTGCCGCGTATCGATTATCTGGTCTGCCACCATGCCGAGCAGGATCATTCCGGGACGATACCGCTGGTGCTCGACCGTTACCCGGATGCCAAGGTGGTGACCACGGCGAAGGCCAAAACATTTCTCATCGATTTGCTGCAGATCGATGAGCAGCGCTTCATCACCGTGGCCGACGGCGATTCGCTGGACCTGGGTGATGCGACCCTGACCTTTATTCATACCCCGTGGGTGCATTGGCCGGAGACCATGGTCACCTATCTGGCCGAGGCGAAGATTCTTTTCTCCTGCGACTTTTTCGGCTCGCATATCGCCACCAGCGATCTCTTCGTGACCGACAAGGGCCGCGTTCACGAAGCGGCGAAGCGTTATTTCGCCGAGATCATGATGCCGTTTCGCACGGTGATCGGGAAAAACATCGAGAAGCTGGCACCGCTGGCCATCGAGATGATCGCGCCGAGCCACGGCCAGGTCTACGATCATCCCGATTGGATCATCGATGCCTATCGCGACTGGACGGCCGGCACGCCGCACAACCTGGTCTGTTTCCCGTTCGTGTCGATGCACGGCAGTACCAGGGTCATGGTCGACCACCTGACCGCCGCCCTGATGGAGCGGCAGGTGCGGGTCGAACTTTTCAACCTGCCGGTCACCGATATCGGTAAACTGGCCATGTGCCTCGTCGATGCCGGCACCATCGTGCTCGGCACGCCGACCGTGCTTACTGGCCCGCACCCGATGGCCGCCTACGCCGCTTTTCTGGCCAATGCCCTGAAACCCAAAGCACGCTATCTGTCCATCGTCGGCTCGTACGGCTGGGGCGGCAAGACCGTGGAGCAACTGGCTGCGATGATTCCCAACCTCAAAGTCGAGGTGCTCGACCCGCTCCTGGTCAAGGGGCACCCGAGGCAGGAGGATCTGGCGCAACTCGATCGGCTGGCGGACCTGATTGTCGAGCGTCATAAGAAAGACGAGTTCCGCTGTTAACAGGTACTGCGACAAGGCGTGCTCTTTCGGTTGTCGCCCTGAAGCCGGCGCCCTTTGACTGCTGCACGATCACAGGTATGGCGGTTGAAGTATGCACGAGCGTCAAGCCCTGACGCAGAGGAAGAACCGATGGCGCTCCCGTATTTTCACCTTATATGGGGGAGGTACTATCTGCTTCTGCATAACGGCACGTTGCCGTGGACGGGGGGCGGGGAAGGAGTGCTATGATGATGCCAATTTTTTTTTTTTGGAGCGGTATTTGGAAATACGGTGAAAATGGGCGATAATGACGGGAGCTAAATGGTCCCCGATGAGATCGCCCGTGAGAAAACTCCTGCCAACTATGTGATAGGCTATGCCATATTCGCTCGGAATAAGGGAGAAACGTCGGCTCACCAGAGTAGAATACGGCGCTCACGCCATCATTCGATCGGACAAGAAGGAGAGAACGATCGAGGCGATTGTCCGAGATATCAGCATTGAATCAATCTATCTGTATTGCCGGCTAGAATTTCATATCGGCGAACGGGTCAGCGTCAGGATCACCCTCCTGGGTCAGGAGAGTGAGTTGGTCATCAAGGTACCTGGCAAGGTAAACAGAATAGATCAGCACGGGATTGCCGTCGCATTTCACCGCCCCCTCGACTGGTGGCCCGTTTTCACCTATTTCCCGCTACACAAACTGGAAGGAGATACCGCTGAGTCGCTGCCAATGGACGAGGGGCCAGTCGTTTCGTAACAGTGCGTCTCTCCGGTCACGGGTACAAACCGTTTCTGCCGGCCTCAGAGGTCGGACGATCGGGCCGCAGCGCAGTCGCCGGCTATGAGGTGGTCAGCCGGTGGTAGCCGGCACGCAGCAGGGAGTCACGGCTGATCATCCCGGTAAAGCTATTGTTAGCGTCGATCACCGGTAGCCGCTTGAGCCGCTGCTCGGTCATCAACCGGACGGCATCTTCGATCAGCATGGCTTCACCGGCCGTCGGCGGATCGGTGTGCATCACGTCGGCGGCCGTCGTCGATGCAATGCGCTGCTGGATGTCACCGCCCGGTGTCTCACCACCAAACGCACGGGCGAACCGGGCAAAAAGGTAGCCCAGTCCTGCCCGATCCGGTTTGAAATAGCGCAGCAAGTCCTCGTCGGCAATGAGGCCGAGAAGGATGCCGTCGTCATCGACCACTGCCACCCGCTGCAGATCGTTGCTGTCGATGAGGCGGATCATCTGGTCGATCGGTGTGTCCGGCCGGACGGTCAGCGTGTCGCGGCGGGTGATGTCGGCGACGGTACGGAGGTTGCTGAGACTGATCTGCTGTGCCTGGAAGGCTTTCCAGTCGGGCGCCTCACGCATTACCGTCCGGAAGATGTCGAGCCGGGAAAGCATGCCGACGAGGGTTCCTTCTGGCCCGGTGACCGGCAGTCGCTTCAATCGCCTGGTCAGCATCAGGTCGACCGCTTCGCCTAGCTGGCGGTCGGAGCCGACGGTGACGGCAGGGGCGGTCATTGCTTCGGCGACCCGTTTGCTGGCCAACGAGTCTGTGATCGCGTCGAGCACCTTGCTCTCTGATTCGGCCAGCAGGCCGAGACGCAGCGGCAGCCCGCCGCGGTTCAGTAAATCTCCCTGGGTGATGACGCCGATGGGGTGCTGCTGCCGGTCGATCACCGGCAGTCCGGTGTAAACCGAAGAGAGCAGCAACCGGGCCGCGTCGATCAGCGGACGTTCGGCCGTTATCGTCTGCGGCTTGGGGGTCATCACGTCACCGACGGTAAGCTGGCGTGGGAAAAAGGTGGTGGCCGCCTTGTGATTGATCACGGTCAGTTCGTGCACGGCGATGATGCCGTCGCTGACCAACTCGTCCAGGCCGGCCAGCACCCGATCGAGTGCCGCCGCCGGCAGCAGGATATGGATACGGATCGGCAGGTTGTAGGAGAGGATCTCCAGCCGACCGGTGGCGACCTCACCGCTTTCGTAACAGCCGGCGATGCCCCGGAAAACGCTGCAGCGGGCGGCGATTTTCAGGTCCTTGATATAGTTCACGACGGCGTCGGCCACCGGTTGATGACCGGAGCGCGCTTCTTCGCTGGTGAAGATCTCGATTGCCCGGTAGTTCAGCATCGGCTTCCTCCTACCTCAGGCCGCCCAGTCGCAGTCCCAGGTAGGTCAGCGACAGCCCGCCCAGGTTGTTGAGCAGGATATTGGTCAATGAATGGAAGACGAGGCCGCTGCGACCGGCGGTAACCGTTTCCAGCGAAAACGTCGAAAAGGTGGTCAATGCCCCGAGATATCCGGTAATCAGTAAAAGCCGAACATCGGGAGTAAGCAGTCGGGCACGGTCGGCCAGGGCGAACAGCAGCCCGATGAAAAAACAGCCGACCAGGTTGACCACCAGTGTCCCCCACGGGAAGTGGGCTCCCCAGATGCGCGCGGTCAGCAGGCCGATGCCGTAACGGCTGGCGGCGCCGAGACTGCCGCCGAGCATGACCAGCAGCCATTTGTATCCCCAGATCATCGTTTTTTGTCTCCTGGATGAAAAAACGGTTGTAACCATCTGTCGAGATAAACGATTCTTTCCTGCCTGATTACGGTAGCACATCAGGATGTATCGGCAAGCGGGAAACTCGGCTTGGCTTTCTTTATGCTGAAGTTTTTCGTTTCGGCTTGGCGTTGAGGGGGGCCGGGTCATGACAAGAGCATCAACTCCGGGAGGGACTGCTTCCCCGGTTTCGCTGGCGTACCTATGGTATTGAGGGAGACGTCCTCTCTGCGATACAGATTTTTATCCTTGACGCCCCTCTCGATACTCTTATAATTTAAACGTGGGAAGCGTATGCGTGAACGGCAGGTCAACATCGTCGGTGGATTGATGGCGACCCGAGATAACGAAACAACCCCTGAAAACGGCAGACATGGGCAGACGCTACGGTGCATGCACCGTTCGAGTAAAAAAGAAAGAGCGTGACCAGCACCCCGAGGATTTCAGTTTGAAACAGGAAGCGGGCAAGCTGGGCCTGGTCGGGTTTGTCCTGACGATCACCCTGGTGGGCGGATTGAGTTTGTTTACCCTGATCAGTGGTTTTTTCAAACTTATGATCAGATAATGCCGATTCGTGGTTGCTGTCCGCTTCTTGGCCGGTCTTCTCCGCTCGTCCCTCGGAACCATGGCGGCGCCCCCGTTTTCAAATATCCTCGCGTCATCATCGACGGACATATCTTCCTGACCGTATGAGAAAGAAAGTATTTTATCTGTCGGTTTTTTTCACCATGGTTACGGTGCTTGCCGGCGTGGCTTTCTTTATTTACCGCATGGAAACCTACAAGCCTTCGGTAGGTTACGGCCAATTTGTCGAGATGGTGGAAGCAGGCGAAGTAACCGGAGTTGAAATGCGCGGCGGCAGCATCGTCTTCTCCACATCCGCCGGCAGGCGCTATCAGACGGTTGCTCCCAGCCCCGATCGTGCCGTTGCCCTACTCGAACGGAATAACATCGTCATCACCGCCAAGGAGAATCGGTACAGCCCGCTGTGGAGTTTGCTTACCATTACCGTACCGATCATCCTGACTTTGTTTATCTATTTTTATCTGACCCATCATCGTCATCCCGGTCAGGCCAAGGAAGAAAACGAACTGGCTCGAAAACGCGTGATGCACATTGATCCGGCACGTCGAATCACGTTTGCCGATGTCGCGGGTATTCCTGAAGTGCTGGTCGAGGTCAAGGAACTTGTTGACTTTCTGAAGCATGTCGATCGGTTCAGCAAGCTCGGGGCAACCATTCCCAAAGGTGTGCTGCTGCAGGGCCCACCGGGAACGGGGAAGACGCTGCTGGCCAGGGCGATAGCCGGTGAGGCTACCGTGCCGTTTTATTTTTTCAGCGGTTCCGATTTTGTCGAAATGTTTGTCGGGGTGGGCGCCAGTCGGGTCCGGGATTTGTTTGCCGATGCTAAAAAGAATACCCCGTGTATCGTTTTCATCGACGAAATCGATGCCGTCGGAGCCCACCGTTCGTCCGGCGCCGGTCTCGGCGGGCAGGAAGAAAGGGGACAGACCCTGAACGCCCTGCTCGTGGAAATGGACGGTTTTTCCAGGGATGACGCGATCATCGTTCTGGCCGCGACCAATCGGCCCGATATCCTTGATCCTGCGCTACTGAGGCCGGGCCGGTTCGATCGGGTCATCACCATCCTGCCGCCTGACGTCAAGGGGCGCCGTCGTATTCTCCAGATCCATGCCAGTAAAATCGTGACCGAGGAATCGCTTGATCTCGACGAAGTCGCCCGGGCAACGCCCGGTTTTACCGGTGCTGAACTTGCCAATCTGGTTAACGAGGCGGCCCTGATCGCCGCCCGTAAAAACCAGGATGCCGTCGGGGCCAGTGCTTTTCGTGAGGCCCGGGATCGACTCGTGATCGGGGTCGAACGCAAGGGATTTGTTCTGTCCGAGGATGACAAGCGGACCATTGCCTACCATGACGTCGGCCACGCCATTCTCGCCAGGTTCCTCCCCCATGCCGACCCGGCTCAGAAAATCACCATTATCCCCCGGGGTAAGGCAATGGGGTATATTCTGCAGCAGTCGCTTTCCGATCGACAAGCGTACACCAAGGATTATCTGACCGATCGATTGACCATTCTTCTCGGAGGACGAGCCGCCGAGGAAATCGTCCTCAAACAGCAGTCCACTGGCAGCGAGGACGACCTGCTGAGAGCCACCGAACTGGCAACGCGGATGGTTTGTCAATGGGGGATGAATTCGGCCCTTGGCCCGATTGCCTATACCAGAAATAGTGAAGGATTTATCGGTGGAGCCAATATTTCCCTGTTTCACAGCCCGCATACCGGCCAGCACATAGACGCCGAAGTCCGCAAGCTTGTGGACGGTTGTTATCAGGCGGCTGTAGACCTTCTCGTCAAACATCGGCATTATCTCGAGCAGTTCGCCGAAATCCTGCTGCAGACCGAGACGCTGGACGAAGAAGAAATGGAGATCATCTTCGAGTGTTCCCAGAGGGAGCTTGAAGCCGTTCACGAAGAGTGTGCGTCCTGCCCTGCGAAGGGACAATGTTCATATTCCCTCACCCCGGATAAGCGTCTCTTCCCACCTTACACGGAGAGTGAACCCGGTGGGCCGGTCGGTAACGATCATTGCCACACCCTTTCAGTTGCTTGCTTCCCGAATTGACTGCACATTTCACTACCATTTTGCCTTGCTGCATGATACATTGTGACATCGCCGGTGCAGTGGGAACGGCGATTTACGTATTGTAAGACCTTTTGATTTCTGAATATTGAGGAGAATTTTGCGCCGGCAGGTCAGGTGCTCAAAAATACTGTTTCCCCAGGCTTTCGGGAGATGAAGGGAATCACTCTTTTTTACCAAGGATGCAGGAGGATGGATTGTGACGAAACTCACTGATATTGCAAAAGCGTTCATCGTCGGGATTGTCAGAAGCAAGCTGTCGCTGGTGGGCGCCACGATGGTTACGGTTGTCTTCCCCTTTATGATGGTGGCTATTCTTCTGGAATTACAGGGGGTGTTTCACAGTCCTTATTTCGGTTTTGTACTGTATATGATTATGGGGCCGATCTTTATCCTTGGCTTGATCCTGACGTTCGTCGGACTTTTTTTTCTCCGGGGCAAGGAAGATGTCGGTCTGTTCACCTTTAACTATCTCAGGGAGCAGTTCAACCGACCGGAAGGCTTTCTGAAAATCCGCAAATTGATCGCTCTGGCGGTGGGGCTTACACTGGTCAATATCGTCGTCATCATGCTCCTTTCATATACCGGATATCACTATACGGAATCCAACGAGTTTTGCGGCACGTTGTGCCATACGGTTATGGAGCCGGAGTACACCACCTACCTGCAATCTCCTCACTCCCGTGTCGATTGCGTGTCCTGTCATATCGGCGAAGGGGCCCAGTGGTTTGTCAAGGCCAAGATCTCCGGTACCCGACAGCTCGCTGCCGTGGCGCTCAACACCTACAGCAAGCCGATTCCAACCCCGGTCCACGGGCTACGTCCGGCACGCGATACTTGTGAGCAATGCCACCGCCCCGAGTACTTTCACGGCGAAAAACTGAAGATCATCGATAAATATCGAGAAGATGAAGAAAATACCCATGTGCAGACCGTGCTGGTCATGAAGATCGGCTCGGGTGGTTATCTCGGGTCGAAAGCGCATGGTATCCATTGGCATGTCGCCCCGGAAAACGACATCACCTATGTTCATACCGATGAGGCCCGGGAGGAAATAACCGAGGTGCGATTGACCAATGCGCAGGCCGGGGTCGCGGTTTATTCAAATGGTGACGGCGATAGCGACAGCCACGGCAAAACACGGCAAATGGATTGTATCGATTGCCATAACCGGCCAACCCATGTCTATCTCGAACCCGACCAGGCGCTTGATCGTAAAATTAAGCTAGGAACTATTCCGGACAGCATTCCCTATATCAAGAAAAAGGCCATGGAGGCAGTGACGAGGGAGTACGGCAGCCATGAAGAGGCGAAGATCGCCATCGCCGACGAGTTGAGCAACTGGTATCGCGAAAACTATCCGGACGTGGTGCAGTCCGCCGGTGGCGATCTCGACCGGGCCATTGCCGGAATCCAGGCCGCTTATACTGAAAATGTCTGGCCGAAGATGAATATTACCTGGTCGACCTATAAAAACAATCTCGGGCATCGAGATGAACTTGGTTGCTTTCGCTGCCACGACGAAGAACATGAAACCCCCGACGGCGATCTCATCAGCATGGATTGCGAAGCCTGTCACATCATCTTGGCCGAGGAAGAGAAAGATCCTGAAATTCTAGAAACATTGCTGGGCATTTGACCAGCTAACCGCTGGTCAGGCGGAGTGTTCCACCAGGCGCTTTCTCTCTGGTCTGGACGGCCTATCTTTATCAATCATGGAGTCTTGGGGATGCGCATCCGAGGACAGTGCGTATTTATGAAGAAGAGGGGTTTGTCAGGCCAACAAGCGTTATTATTCTGAAAACGATATCCGCTGGATAAGATGCTTCAGGGATCTCATACACGAGAAAGGCATATCCGTCCCGGGCATCAAGATGCTGCTGGATCTTTCACCGTACTGGGTGATTGCCAAATAATGTCCCCCGGAAAAACGGGAAACCTGTTCGGCAATCATAGATCGATCCATAGCTTGTTGGAAAGTGCTCAAGAGGAACTGTAGCAAAAACATGGATACCTCTCAGCAATGCATCGTCTATCTTCAGGCCATGGATCTGGCCAGAAAGACCTCAATAAATTGATATGGTTCATCGCCATTGAGGTGAAGACAGTCGTTTCGACGCATCTTGACATCTCTGATTGTTATCATTTCGGTAACCCACCGTGATCAGAATCAGGAGTCGCATAATTTCCGTTATCTGCCTGAAATTAAACAAACAAAGGATAAAAAGTACACTCAATCCTGATGAGCCTAAAAAAACCTTGAAAAGCGAATTCGATTCTCTTACAATGTAGCATATATAGGATATATCGCACATGTTGCACATGTTGCACATAGCAGTCAATCCTTACGAAGAGGCCAACATGGTATCGAATCAATCGAAAGCTCAGCAAAGACAAGGCCAAGGCGCATTGGTAACCGATGGGTTGGGAACCGCTCTTTTTGAAGGAATTTTCTACGGTATCGGTCTGCTCGGTACTGCGATGGTCGGAGCCTGGGCGTTGAGCTGCCTGATCGCCGGCATGATTGCCGCAGGAGGCCCGGTGAAACTCGCGATGAGCTGGTTCCAGGCAGTTACCGGGATGTAGCAGACGTCCGGCCCTTTCTCCTGACAAGGTGCTGGCAGCAGCGCCTTGTACCGAAACTCCGGAATCAAGAGCCCACATTGATCAGACATGGTGCGGGTTCTTGAATCTGTTTTTCATCTCTGCCTCCACTGTTTTCTGAACTGATAGGCGACGAGTTCTCCAGTTCCCCTGCCTCGCTCCAGAAGTGTCGAAAGCACCCTGGCCGCCCCGAGCGATTCATCGGTAAAACTAGTGCTATGTAACAATCATAACTTCGTATAAAGCCGTTTCGGCTTTATACGTGCATCAGCGGTTGTGAACTGCCAATCAATCTTCTTCATCAGGTTGTTTCGAGCGTGCTGCCAATATGTAACCTCGGCCTGCATTGTGGCTATTTGGCTATCCGGCGGTCAAGGCATTGGCCTTTCAAAACACTGAGCTCAATTTCTGCCATGTTGAGCCAACTGTCATGCTTCGGTGTGTAATGGATATCCAGACGCTCGGCCAACCGTCTTGCTTCACGAGCGGGAAAGATCTCTTAGAGAGAAGCCACTCGATGCGCATTCAGGTTATCCATCACCAACCGAACTTTAATTGCCGCGGGATAGCGCTCATCAAGCATCTGCTTGGTCTGCTTTTTGCCCAGTCTTGCCTCGTGCGGCGTTTCGCTCCCGCCAGATGTCGTCCGCCGGCCAGCGGTTCAACTTCAACGGAATATTTCCGCCATATCGTTTCGCACATATTCATCATCGATGTGGGCAGGCTGTCCCGGTTTGCAAGGAACTGGCTGGCGAACTTCACCAATCAGTTGCTTGCAGGAATCATTCATGCATACCACCGGATAATCCAAGTCATTGGGCAGATGATACACCTCCAACACATCTTCCATCGCCGCTACAAAGATCGAACTGCCTTGTGGCAGGATTTCCAGTATTTCAGGAGGTGAGGTTTATATTCGTTTTTTTTAGCCGTGGTTTTGCATTTTCGGATCAAGGTCTCCAATTCTTTTGCGTTCATCTTCAGTCAGCGTAACTCGATACCGTGGTGACATGGCAGCCTCCTGGAGGATGTTACTGCCCTTATAGACGATTCGACATAAATACGAACTATTGAATGTTACATCTGAAGATTAGAGTTTCACGATCC
>NPIE01026590.1_pt1 | contig 16574 bp, 19 predicted proteins | sample 8637661 | NCBI WGS metagenome assembly NPIE01 (sample SAMN07420842, study PRJNA396082) | bioreactor metagenome | isolation source: sample BA12 brine-fed electro-methanogenic bioreactor BA | place: Japan: Kochi | collected 2016-12-09 | reverse complement strand
TTGAAAAAGAAGGCCGGGGGCGCTATGATGTAAAAAAGACGGTACAGTCATATTTGCAGTATAAACTCGATGAAATGAAGACCAGGCAGTCAACCGGTTCCCTGCTGGAAGAAGAGACGCGATTGAAGAGATTGAAGGCCGATCTGGCACAGCTGGAACTTGATGTAAAACTGGGTGAGCTCATACCTGTTCACGAGGTGAAGAACGTCTGGCAGAAAATTGTGGCCGCCGCCCGTACCCGCTTACTGGGTATACATTCAAATATAAAAACAGAACACCCAGAGATCCCCACTAAGGTGGTGGTCTCCATTGAAAAACGTGTGCGTGACGTCCTCGAGGAGATGTCACACGATGAAGTACCTGAACGCTATAGAGGGACTGTGGAATGATGTAACGCGGATATGGACGCCCCCGCCGAAAATCTCGTATTCACAGTGGCTTGATGATTATTACTATATACCGCCGGGTGGCCCTTCGTCCGGTAAATGGCATACACTCCCGTATCAGCGGGAGATAGCCGACTGTATGACAGATCCCCTGGTTGAAAAGATCACGTGGAAGAAATCTGCTCGAGTCGGGTATACACTTTTGATCACTGGCCTTTTGGGTTATTATGCCCACCAGGATCCTCGAAACGTATTGGTTGTCCAGCCCACCATTGAGGACGCCCAGGGGTATTCAAAGGGCGAGATTGCCAGCCTTTTTAAAGATATACCTGTCCTTGAAGAAATACTTCCAGAAACGAAAACCAGGGACAGCAAAAATACCATACTCCGCAAAGAACTACCAGGTATGACATTGTACATCATTGGTGCCAATTCCGCCAGGGGATTCAGAAGGATCTCTGCGGGGACTGTGATTTTTGACGAAGTGGATGGGTACCCAGCTTCAGCAGGTGCAGAGGGCGATCAACTGTTGCTTGGTTACAAGCGTGCTGAATGGTACTGGAACAAAAAATTCATTCATGGATCTACTCCCACAGATAAGGACGCGTCAAAGATTGATGATCTTTTCGAGGAATCAGATCAACGGTTTTATAATGTCCCCTGTCCTTTTTGTGAACATAAACAACCATTGGAATGGGAGTACTTTGATTTCAGTGATCTCGGTACTGTTGATGATCCGGTATACCGCTGTAGATCATGTCCAAAGCCAATTAAATACGAACATCACAGATGGATGATGGAAAACGGTATCTGGATCCCAACAAAAGATTTTGAAGGGCATGCCGGTTTCCATTTATGGGCCGCGTATTCATATTCGCCAAATGCAACCTGGCGGCATATTGTTAAAGCATTTATGGAATCAAAGGGCGATCCGTTTAAGTTGAAAACATGGGTTAATACCTGGAGAGGTGACTCATGGGAAGAAGAAGGTGAAAAGTTTGATCCCAAAACATTGATGGATCGACAAGAATCATTTGACGGTATTATGCCTGAGGGTTCAGCCATACTCACCGCAACGGTAGACGTACAAAAAGATCGTCTTGAAGTAATCCCCAAGGCCTGGGGCCGTGACGAGGAGAGCTGGACAATAGAAAGGATTATCATGGTAGGGAATCCCGCGAAACAGGAAATATGGAACAAGCTGGACACATTTTTAACAACGCCGTATCCACATGAAAACGGTAGTCAGGTGCAAATACACTGTACACTGATAGATTCAGGTGGGCATCATACCGATCAGGTATATAAATTCGTAAAAGACAAAAAAGCCAGAAACATTTATGCCCTCAAAGGTGCAAAGGCACATGATGCACCGATCTTATCACGTCCGAAGAAGTCCAGCAAACGATCAAAAGCGTATAAATACGATGTAGATCTGATTACCGTAGGCGTTAATGTCGCAAAAGACCTCGTCTCAGCCAGAATGAAACTGGAAACACCGGGGGCCGGATATGTCCATTTCGGTAGGAGATTAACCTCGGAATATTTTGAACAGCTGGCATCTGAAAAAAGAATGCTGAAATATATCCGTGGCCGCAAGTATCACCGGTGGGAACCTAAGCGACCAGGTATCAGGAATGAATCGTGGGACCTTGAGGTATACCATGTAGCTGCTGTTCGTCTTGTCTGCCCGACGATGTCAATTCTCAACCAGTACGTGGAGAACATGGAAAAACACGGCATGGTTAGCCGACCGATTGCTCACAGACGTCGCATTATATCAAAGGGGGTAAAGCTTGACTAATCAGCTATCTGAAATAATTAAAGAGTTAGAAAAAAATTGTCTTGACGTAATGAGACATAATAACTATACTGTCGGTACAATTGAGGTAAATGTAGACCTCCGAAGGGAACGCGCAAAAATCAAGATTCATCGGAAGAATTCTTTTCTTGAAAGGGGTCATCAGAAAAAGCTGACGATAACTGAAGATCTTAATTGATCTCTGACATAAAACCCTCCGGGGTTGCGGATACACCGATACTAAGGCCCGCGTAGACACATGAGCGATCATGCTTGTGTTTCTGCGCGGGCCTTTTTGCGTTGGAGGCAACATGGCAGGCATCACACTGGCACAGGCAGAAGAAAAACTATCAGCATATTTAAGCGCACTGGATGCAGTGCTGAAAAACCAGTCCTATTCAATCGCCGGCAGGTCATACACCCGTGCGGATATAGAGGCGATCGAAGATGGTATTCAGATCTGGGATAGGCAGGTGAAGCGCCTGTCCAGGGGCGGATTATATGTAAAGCGGGTTATCCCTGAATGAACAAGCTGCAGGTACATGAAAATGTCATAGACAAGGTGGTTGGCTTTGTCGACCCGGTGCGTGCGCACAGCAGAATGCAGGCCAGGGCGCGAATAGCCATCGCCAAAATGGCACTTAACGGAAAATATCATGGCGGATCACGCACCAGGGGAGGCCTGAAACGCTTTTTACCGGGTAACGGATCCCCGGATGCCGACCTGAAATATGACCGTGAAGACCTGGTTGGGCGATCTCGCGACCTGATACGCAACAATCCAATAGCAGCCGGCGCGATAAATACCAATGATATCAACGTAGTGGGAACGGGACTAAAACCACGGCCGTCGATTGGAGAGCGGGACAGGAAGTTCCTGGGCATGACCGACGAGCAGGCCGAAGAATTTGAAGACCGCGCAGAGCGTGAATTCAAACTCTGGGCAGAAAGCCAGGACTGTGATATCGCCAGAACCTTGAATTTCTATTCAATCCAGAACTTGGTATACCGGCAGACTAATGAAAACGGCGACGTATTTGTCACATTTCCCCGCCAGGCAAGGGCCAGTTCACAGTATACCCTCCGTCTCCAGGTAATTGAGGGAGACAGGGTATGCAACGAAAACAATATAACAGATCGAATGCTCGAAAATGGGCGCAAGCTGGTATCCGGTGTAGAGAAAAACAGAAACGGCGCACCAGCCAGGTATCATATATGTAAAGAACATCCCGGAAACCTCACATTTACCCATAAAGAATGGGTAAAAATTCCCGCATTCGGCGAAAAAACCGGTCTCAGAAATGTGCTGCACCTGTACCATATGCTCAGGCCAGATCAAACCCGGGGTATCCCATACCTGGCCCCGGTCATTGAGCAGCTGAAGCAGATATCCAGGTACACAGAAGCCGAGCTCATGGCCGCGGTTGTGCAGGGCATGTTTACGGTATTTATACAGTCAGAAACAGACCCCGATCTCGATCCCACGGGAAAACGCCCAGAGGGCGCTGAAGAGGATGAAGAATATGGTCTCGGCTACGGTTCAGTGGTCGGTCTGGGTGAGAATGAAAAGATAGAAACAGCAAACCCAACCCGGCCAAGCACCGCATTTGACCCGTTTATGCAGGCGATATGCCAGCAGGTGGGGGTTGCCCTGGGGATCCCCGTTGAAGTGCTTTTGCTCCATTTCACCTCTTCATACTCTGCAAGCCGGGCCGCGCTTCTTGAGGCATGGAAATTCTTCCGAACACGCCGCCAATGGCTGATATGGACGTTTTGCCAGCCTGTATACGAGATGTTCATGTGGGAAGCCGTAGCCAGGGGCACGATATACGCCCCTGGATTTTTTGACAGCCCGGCAATGAGAAAAGCATACCTGTCTGCCCGATGGGTGGGTGACGGCCGTGGCCACATCAACCCGTCACAAGAGGCAAACGCGGTAAAAACAAGAACAGAGATCGGCCTCACCACCATGGAGCAGGAAAAAGCAGAATATAACGGCAGCTCCTTTGAGCAGGATCTCCCGCAAATCAGACGAGAACGCCGTGAAATGCAAGGAGAAGAAAATGCAGTTGCAAAATGAAATTACAATACCGGTACGGGTGAAAATATCAATGTCATGGGTGGATGTAATAAAATACCGGATTTTGACAGGAAAACGGTGGAATCAAAAAGCCCGGTGTACCGATTCATACCGGAATTTCAAGGAAAGAGAGGTTCAAAATGCAGCTAATTGACCTTATAACCTCCCCCTGGGCAATCAAACCCGGGCACCTGGAGCACATCGGCGATGTTTACAATCAGCATATCCGCGGCCCGAAGCTCGACCTGAAGGCCATGGAGGCTAAGCTGATCTCATTCGGTGATATCGATGAGGCGAACTTTGACATTATAAATGGCAATGCGATTATACCCATAAAAGGGTCTCTGATGAAAAACCCTTCCGCGTTCTCCAGAATATTTTACGGGTCCCGCTCAACGAAGGAAATTCAGAAGCGAATCGCTGAAGCTCTTGAGAATTCCAGTGTTGAAAGAATTATTCTCGATGTCGATTCCCCCGGCGGAACGGTAGACGGTATACAGGAGCTTGCCAACTTCATATACGAGAACCGTGGCAAGAAGCCAATTATTGCCTATTCGGACGGTATAATATTCTCCGCGGCTATGTGGGTCGCCTCTGCAGCTGATAAACGCTATATATCAGGTGATACCGTGGAAGTCGGATCAATCGGCGTCTACATGATGCATACTGATTTTTCGAAGATGGATAAAGAAATGGGCATCAATATAACCGAGATTTACGCGGGAAAATACAAAACCGCCGGAAGTCCAAACAAGCCCCTCGATAAAGAATCAAAAGAATATATCCAGGGACAGATCGATTACCTCTATTCAATTTTCGTTGAGGACGTGGCACGGAATCTCGGTGTATCCGTTGAGACCGTTCTCTCAGATATGGCAGACGCGAAAATATTTATCGGAAAACAGGCTATAACAGCAGGTCTGGTGGACGGTGTTTCCACCTTCGACCAGCTGATACGCGATACAACGTACTCTAACAAGTACGGCACTGCAGCAACCAGCACGCCCGGTGTAGGCGGTAAGGTGTCCGGTGATGACAAGACAGCTGCGCAAAATTTAAACCAGGAGGAACGAACAGTGAGTATAACTGTTGAGAAACTCAGGGCAGAACACGCTGAGGTATATAACCAGGTTTTTGAACTCGGCAAAGCCGATGCGTCAAAAGAGTTTGAAAGCAAACTTGAAACCGAGCGTGAAACAGCCCGAAACGAAGGAGCCGAAAAAGGCGCCCAGGAAGAGCGATCCCGCATTGAGAAAACCTATGGCCTGATGAACGCGGGAAACAGGGAGATGGTGGAAAAATACATGTTTTCTGAACCTATCCCCGCGGGTGATGCCGCGCTGGCAGTTAACCAGGCAGAAAAAGAGCGGCTTGGTAAAGTTGCTAAAAACCTCGAAGCCGACGGCAAGGGCAACGAAATACCCGCGTCCGAAGGGCATAGCGAACCCCCGACCGATAGCAACGAGGATCTGCCGGTTGAAGAGCAGGCAAAAGCAACATGGGATTCTGATTCCAAGATTCGCGCGGAATTCAGAAATGATTACGACTCGTACCTGGCATATTTCAAGCATGACAAGGCCGGCCGGGTCAGGATACTGGGGAGGTAAGAGATGGCAACACTAAGCAGCAATAAAGTGCGTGAATTTGGCCTCGACGGGTTTAACGAGCTGCCCGTTGTCGCGAGCGACATCATATATGAGGGTTCCGCGGTAGGTGATAACGGCAGCGGATACGCCAGGCCGCTAACGGCAGGTGACCCGTTCAGGGGATTTGCCGACCGAAAGGCAGACAATTCCAGCGGATCGGCAGGTGATGTAAATGTCAAGGTTCGCCCCCGGGGCCTGGTAAAGCTGGCTATATCCAGCCTCGCGATCGATGACGTGGGTAAAGACGTGTATGCCTCTGATGACGATACATTCACTCTTACCCAGGGCAGTAACACAAGAATCGGGTATGTGCACCGTTGGGTTTCTACCGGCTATGGCATTATCGCCTTCGATGAAAATCGTGGTGTTGAAGCTGAGCTTACCGACGGATCAACCGGTACCGCATCAGATTCTATTGCTGAAATCACCGATACGGCCACCAAGAATGCCGTAGCATCTCTTGTGGCAAAAGTAAACTACCTGCTCAGGAAGATGGGACAGTAAAGGAGGAAACAGATGGGAGTTGAAGCACTATCCAGTAGAGCAATAATAGGGGCGTTTTACAACCGCCTCGAGCAGAACCCTGGCTCCAAGTGGATTGAAAAGGTGTCAATGCTTTTTCAGTCAGACCAGGCGAGCGAGGAGTATAAATGGCTGGGCATGAGCCCGGTAATGCGTGAGTGGATCGGCGAGCGTATGGTGAAGTCTCTCAGGGATCAGGGAATAGAGATCAAGAACAAAGATTTTGAAGCAACCCTGGAGCTTGGTAGAAAAGAGCTGAAGAGGGACAAAACCGGCCAGGCACTCATACGAATAATGGAACTCGCGGACAGGACTAATTCTCACTGGGCGTCTCTTTTGTCGACGCTCATGATCAATGCCGAGTCTGCCGTGTGTTACGATGGCCAGTATTTTTTTGATACTAACCATGTTGAGGGTGATTCCGGAACACAGAGTAACGACATCGAATCAGACATTTCAGAATTGCCAGTAAACCAGCATGGATCTACTACCGCACCCTCTGCGGAGGAAATGGAGCTTTCTATTCTTGACGGCGTGGAGCAGATCCTGAGTTTCAAGGACGACCAGGGCGAACCCATGAATGAAGGGGCAAACGAATTCCTGATTATGTGTCCGATCCCGTTTATGAAATCTGCACTGGCAGCAATCAACAATCCGGTGCTGACATCTGGGAGAACGAATACCATAGCAACTTCAGATTTTTCGATTGTTCCCATGGTAAACCCAAGACTGACCTGGACAACCAAGTTCGCCGTATACCGAACTGATGGCCTGGTTAAGCCTTTTATTCGCCAGGAAGAAGAGCCGGTGACACTCGATGCTATCGCCGAAGGGTCTGAACTGGAATTCAAAACAGGCAAACACCAGTATGGTGTAAAAGCCTCTCGAAATGTAGGGTACGGGTACTGGCAGCATGCATGCCTGGTAACACTTACATAGTAGAGAGTAACGTAAAGTAAATCACAAATCTACCGGGGCCCCGGCCCCGGGGATTTTTCGAGGTGAATTATGAAACAGTACGAAGTAACAGGGGTCAAAGCCGGTTTTTCTCCAGGCATGGTCCTCAATCTTACGGATGAACAGTATCAGCCGCGGGCCCATTTGCTGAAAAAGACAGGCAAAGACAAGTATGAAGTTATTTCACGCGTTGAATTTAAAAACGGTGAGAGGATAGGCGTGGTCAAGGGTGAAGTGGCAAAGGTCGATTTGCTGGATCTTGATAAACCGCAGGAAGATAAACCGCTGGCAAACATGTCGAAGGACGAATTGGTTGAAGCCGCGAAAATGCTTTTAAGCGACGTTGATGAGTCAGAACTGAAAAAGCTCAAAAAAGAAGAGCTTATCGACCTCATCGAGGCCGGAGAAGATGTGGACGATGATACGCCACTGGAAAGCATGTCAAGAGAAGAGCTTATCGAGCTGGCCTGTGAACTGGATAAGGATCTCAACGAGAAAGCCTGTGCCGGGCTTGAAAACGCTGAAATAATAGAGCTTATCGAATCTTTGAAAGAAAATGAAGATTCTGAAAACGGAGGTGAGTAGTGAGCACATTCCACGAACAGATGGCGGCAGATCTCCCGGTGTTTCTGGCTGATTTTGGGGTAGATGCGGTATGGAAAAAGGTTGTTGATACTGGTCCGCCCGAAGTAACCGAGGACGTAGAGTTTAAAATGTTATTTGATAAACCCTACGACAGCGGAGAACTGCAGCAGGGAGTTGACGGCCGGGACATGCAGGGTAAATGCATCGCGTTAGATGTTGACGGCATTGCCGAAGGAGCAATTGTCGAGGTTGAATCCAGTCAGTATGAAGTTGCAGGTCCTCCACGGCCGGACGGTACCGGGATGATCGTATTGATACTGATGGAGGCAGAATGAGTGTCAGGCAGAACATAATCACATCAGTAAAATCTACATTTCAGAATATAACCATACTCAATGGGTATAACACTGATTTCGGACAAAAGTTGTACGAGTGGAAACACGTCGATGTTGCATCAGCTGACATGGACTGCATTATTCTGCGGGACAATCAATGCCTGTTCGTGGATCCGGAGGAACCGGATGATAACGTGCAGAACCGTCAGTGGAAAAAACTGACACTGCAGGTAATAGTCGTAACCTCTGGTAAAACATCGTCTGAGACACTCAGGAGGGTGGTTGCTGATATCTATAAAGCTATCGGAACAAACCCCACCTGGGACGGCAACGCGGTGAGAACCGAGGTTGACGGTGATGAAATGGAGCTGGATCAGCTCAATAAAATATTCGGAGCAACCATTATTACCGTGAATATAACCTACGTCACGGAAAAATGGGGTGATTAAGTAAGGAGGCAGAAAAATGCCAGAATATCAGACCACAATACAGGACCTTGGGGCGATCTTGAGGGGCAGCGGCAAGCTGGAATTCTCGCCGTACCAGGCATCACCGTCCTGGACTGATGCCGGTTCCCTCTCTGGACTCGAGGTCGAAGAATCTCTCGAAGTAAATAAAGAGGAGAATGACAACGCTGATGCAGACGAGCTGGTAACGAAACAGGAAGTAGTCGTAAAAGCAAACCTGCACGAGTCTCTCAGGGCTTCAATATGGGACATCTTGAGGGACAGTTTTGATACAAAAACTGTGACCAGCGGTGCACTTGTATCTGGTGCCACACAGACCCTTGACGCTAATGAACATTCAGCTGGTCCTATCTACCTGTTAACAGGCCAGAACGGCAGCGGTGCAAAACAGACGATCAACTCGGTAACACTTGATCCATCGGGAACACCGGTTACGCTGACCGAGGGTGATGATTATGCGCAGGTAAAAAACGGTGCCGGGGAATGGGGACTGGTTTTCATATCCGGTGCAGGGTATGATCCCACGAAAGAGATCGAAATTGACTACGATTATACTCCCGCAGCCAGCGTGAAATACCAGAGTGGCGATCAGTCAGAACTACCATGGTTCATGGCTCGAATTACAACCAAGAACGACGGCAGCGCACACTATTTTGTCGGGTACAAGTGTAAAATCAGGGCCGGTAAAAAGTTCACATTTCCCAAGGACGATGATACCGACCGAAGGGTAAAGGTACCCATCGAGATAGTCTGCAAACCTGATTCCACATACAACAGCGGCATGATTTACGAGACTGTTCAGAGTGACGGATACTAAGCATGAACACGGATCTTGACATACTCATGCCCGAAGACGATTTGATTGAGTTCACCGCTGCTGATGGACAGCGGTACTCAATCAGGCTTTTTGTTCCATTCGCTGTTGGTGCATATCTCCTTGATAACGCTGATGTGATTGCCCAGGTATTTCCCCAGGACGGGAAGAGGCCAGTGGTTTCAAAAACAACATTCGAAGTTATCTTGAAGATTCTCGGTCTCATGTTTCGAGAACAGTATCCGGAAATGACTGATGAGTGGATCAGAAAGAATGTTTCACTCCCCAGGTTGATTGCAATTGTGATCAGGGTTGCAACTCCAATATATGAGTACGTGACATCCCTGGGGATCCTGGAGACGGTGCAGCCGATAAAGGAGCCGGACGGGGAGAACTGAAATACTCCCGCGTAATGAGTGCGATAATGGCCGCCTATTCATGGACACCGGATTATATCCTTTGGCGGCTATCATTCACACAGGTCATGTTGTGGTATGAACGGGCCATCGAGATATTAACCGGTGAGATTGAGGATAAACCCGAGGATCATGGGCCTGAAGATGAAAAGTTTACCTGGAATGAAGAAAAACAGAGGTGGGAATAAGTGGCACAGCCGGGCAAAATAGCAGTTGAACTGTCCCTACTGATGGACAAGTTCAACCAGGCAATTCTTGAATCAAACAAGAAGCTGACCGGGCTTGGCAAGGATTTTGACCAGGTGGCCGCACGAATGCAGAAGACAGCCGACGGTTTGCGAAATGCCGGCACGAAAATGTCAATGTATCTCACTCTTCCAATACTGGCTATTGGTGCAGCATCGGTTAAAACCGCTGCTGATATTGAAATGCTTCAGGCCCAGCTGACAACACTCCTTGGAGATGCCGAACAGGCAGAGCGTATGCTCAATACCATTCGTGAAGTTTCAGCATCAACGCCGTTTGAGACACAGGACATCGCAACAGCGACACAGACCCTCCTTGGATTTAACGTAGCAGCTGAAGATGTTATTAACGTGGTGAAAATGATCGGGGATGCCTCACAGGGGAATGCCGAAAAACTGAATTCAATTTCCCTTGCTTATGGCCAGATCATGGCCCAGGGAAAGGCTACGATGCAGGATCTCCGGCAACTTATAAACGCTGGTGTGCCCATTTTCCAGGTTCTTGAACAAAGTACAGGTAAAACAGTTGGCCAGCTCATGGAAATGACATCACAGGGAAAGATCACCTCAGATGTCATACAGCAGGCTTTTGTGAATATGACCTCTGAGGGAGGGAAATTTTACAAGGGGATGGAAACAGCGTCTAAAACCACCCTGGGCACATGGTCAACTCTCGTAGACCTGGCAAAGCAGATGGCAGATTCATTCGGCCAGATCCTTTTACCCACAATAAAAGATATCATGCAGACCATCATTGAATGGCTAAAGTGGTTCACCTCTCTTGATGAGGGTTTCAAAAAATTCATTGTTGCTGTGGGTCTTGCCGCCGCAGCATCGGGTCCTCTTCTCACGGTTTTCAGTAAGCTTATCACTGCGTACCGGGCATTCTTCATCATTAAAGCTGCTGTGACTGCCGGACTTGCCGGGCAGGCGGTGGCCGCAGGTTCAAGCACTGCCGCGCTAATTGCGAATAAGGCGGCAATCGTTGCTGTAACAGCAGTAACGAAAATATGGAACCTCGTTCTTATGGCAAATCCGATTGGACTGATAATCGGTGCTATAATTGCCCTCGGCGCTGCAATTTATGGATTAACGAAGTATTTCCAGAACAACAAAACCGAGGCGGAGAAGGCCGCTGAGGCACAAAAAGAGCTGAAAGATGCTATGGAGGGGGTGAAAGAGGTATCCCAGGAGGTGAAACAGGAGGTTGATGCATATACACAGTCCCTTGCCGGAATGAACAGGCAGGAACAGATCAAGCAGCTGAATGAACTTTTTCAGTACCAGCGAAACCTGCTCAGAAAGATGTCCCTGGAAGACGAACGGAGGGAAAAGACCTTGCAGCGGATGAGCGGTATCCAGCAAGAGATAGCCAGGCTTGAAAATGAACAGTTGCGTCAGCAAAGGCAGGAGCAAAAAGCCGCGTCAGAGGAATGGCTCAAGGACCGTAGGCGTGCCAGGGAGAAATACCTGAAATACAACGAAGAGTTCGGAAAAACAGAGGCACAGCTTGAAGAGTTACGGTATGAACGTGAGCTCGATGAACTGAAAAACGCGTTACAGCGAAAGCTGATAACCAGGGAGATGTACGAAAAGACCGCGCAGAATATGTATAAAGAACATCAGGTGAAATTGTCTGAAATTGCCGAGCGGGAAGAAAGGCGACGCCAGCAGATAATGATGGGTGCTCTTGACGGCGTTAAAGGAATGGTGAGCCAGCTGGGTGAGTTGTACTCGATGTATTACTCAAACCAGAATGCTGTCCTCGAGAACAGAGAACGGGAACAGATGCTCCGCATCGAAAAGGAATACAACGCAGAAAAGGCGGCAATTGAGGCTACTATAACAGATAAAAAACAGCGTGATGCCGCGCTGGAAGCTCTTGACCAGAAACGGGCACGGGAAGAACGAAAGCTGACCGAAAAGACCGAGAAGGAAAAACGGAAACTCCAGAGAGAATCTGCCATCATACAGAAGCGAATAGCAATATTTGAAACACTGCTGGGGATCCCCAAGGCGGCGTTTGACGCGTTCAGGTGGGCGGTAAAGATCGGCGGCCCTCCACTGGGTGCCATCATGGCGGCAATTGCAACAGCCTTTGGTTTTGGAAAACTGGCACTCATACAGGCACAGCCGCTTCCTGCACTGGCATCCGGCGGTTTTTTCTCGGGTCCAGCACTCATCGGAGAAAAGGGCCGCGAGTTTGCATTCCCCCTCGATTCAACCGAGGGATTGAAAGCGATGGACATTCTGGCCGACCGGCTTCTTTTTGCCCTGCAGCGAAAACTTGAAAAGACCAGCACCAGGGAGGCAACAATAGAAACCGATGCTTCCCGGGATAGAATTATCAAGGGAGATGTATACCTCGATGGGAACCGTGTAGGTGAGTTTATCAGCGACGGCACGGCCAATGGCCAGATTTTCATACACGAAAGGGCTGTGATCTAATGCAGATGTTATGGGATAATAAGTTGCTGAATGCAACGCTTGCAAGGTCCACAGAGGCCCCGCGGTACCCGGTAGAAAGCCTGCAGGATACACGTCTTTCGCGTGTTTTCAGGACAGCCGATGTCAGTGATGAATATGTGAAGATTGAAACTGAAATCACCGCTTCGCGTCTTGCGATTCTGGCCCATAACCTTACCTCAGGGGCCACCATTACGCTGCAGGGTAATAACACTGATTCGTGGACAACACCGGCGTTTTCTCATACCTGTACATGGAAAGAAGATATCATCCTGGAAAAATTCACCCAGGCAACGTATTCATACTGGCGTCTTTATATCCACGATCCTGCAAATACTGACGGCTACATTGAACTTGGGGGACTTTTCCTGGGCACTTATCTACAACTTCCAAATATGAGCATTGACCAGGAGATCCCCGACGTTACAACCTCGGAGGCCTCAGAATCGGCAACAGGCCAGACATACGGAGATGAGGGATATATATACAGAAACCCAAAGATTAATTTTCCATCGATAACGCATACACAGCGGGGAAATATACGAACCATGTGGCGGTCGGTAAAGAATGTAACGCCTGTTATCACTGTTATATGGGCCAACCGGGAAGATATTGAAACCCCGATTTACGGGAGAATAGACCAGGATGATCTGGTATTCAAACGAACAGAGAACCCTGTCGCACCGTTCAGCACATCAATAAAGATAAAAGAGGTATTCTAATGCCAGGAACAAAAATAAACGATTATTCAATAGGTGACAGTGACCTTACTAATATGCAGCTTACCCTGGATGCCATTCGCAAGGGAATGCACCAGGTATCATTGACCAATGATGATACAACAGACGTCCCTGCTATTGCAGCCGGTTCTGTCGTTGAGATCAACGGCGGTTATTTCAAATTTCCAACAGAGGAGTCTATAAGCGGCAGCCCTTCTGATGGGGATGTATATATAAAATGCATTCCGTCAGGTTCTTCGGTCACCGCTGAATTCACCAATACAGAACCAGAATGGAGCCATGTAAAACAGGGGTTTTATTCACCCACCGCGGGAGAAGAAAACCACCGGTATATAGGCGGCTGTACCAAGTCTGGAACGTCCTACGCTATGAAATATCTCCTCTTATCAATGAACTCCCTGGGAGTTAAAATTTTCAGTAACAAAATTCAGTTCGCATTCTTTAACCAGGTTGAATTCGGCGAACTTATCATGGGGGACCTTAAAATGTACGGATATGGTGATCCTTTAGTTATATATGATACAAGTAGTGCTGGCTCGATGACGAAGACATTTGTAATAAAAAAACCATGTTTCGTTTATGTATATTGCGTTTCTCGTATTGAAGCCAGAATTGATTCCACCCAGGTATCAACATGGACTTCCCTTGCGCAAGGTAGTTCTGGGCCGTTGTCAACATTTCTAAACTTACGACCTGGAAATTATAGACTGATAAATGGTTCGTATGGTGACATGGTGTTATCAATATTATCAGTTGAAGGTGTAAATGAACTCAGTTCATCAAACCAGAGTCTCTTTTTTGAGGAAATATGAGTTTCACCACCTTTAAAAATAAGCCTATCTCCAAGAAAATCATACTGGCCGAGTTTGATATACCAATTGAAGGTGATGTCCTGATCAATTATGAGGCCGGTATCTGGCATATGACTCTTACTCCCGGTGTGGTCACGATAGAAGGGGAGAGCGGAGAGATCGGCTATTATGAGAACCAGAACGAGATCGATTACCTTGATATATCTTCGCTAAAGGTCGACGACGATGATTTTGTGAAAGTATATAATTTCGCGAATCTGAGAACGCAGGAAGGTTCTTTTTATTACGAGAAGTTGACTACGAAACTTTACATCCATTTTTATGATTTCGATTATCCGCTGAATAAAATAATAATACCGGGTGTAGTATACGGTTTCTGCGATAAGGTAGACCGGATAAAAGGGGCATATTATAACGACACCTACTATGAACCGAGAATCGAATCTGTCCCGTCCATAAACAAAAGCAAAGACCCACTTTTTTTCGGTCTCATGCGCTTTGAAGGCGGCAATGTTGTATTAAATAATAAAGATGGTTATTTTGATAAATTCAAAGATGCAAATATGTACCGTCAGGCTGCCAGAATCAAGTTCGGGTTTGAAGGACTTGATTATGATGAGTACAGGACGGTATATACCGGATACATAGAAAAATATAACTGGAATTTTAAAAAATTCACCGTTGCCCTCCAGGACATACGAAAAGGCCTGTCAAGGAGCCTCCCGGTCAATTTTATTACGAAAACCGACTACCCGAACCTGTCAGATTCCAATAACCACGCACCAAAGCCGCTGATTTACGGTAAAGTCTATAATGTTCCTCTCATGTGCCTGAATGAAGAGGACGGTAGCGCAACAAATTATGAATTTCTCATCATGGATACCGAGTATCACAATGTTACCCAGGTACATAATGTATATATAGACGGTGAATTGCTGGATCCTGCCAACTATTCTGTGAACGCTGCAACAGGGATCCTCACCATTGCATCCACCTATGTATCAGATGCCCTTTCGTCGGTTACTGCTGATGTCACCGGGGCAAATATTAAGAACGCCCTGGCGGTTGTCCGGGATATCTTGCATAAATATGATGCAAGGGCATTCATTACACCGAATTTTAATACTGCAGAATGGAACCTCGCAGAAGCTGATGCCAGGAATATCGGCATATTTATCAATGAGGATAAAGAAATACAGGAGATCATCGAGGACTGCTGCAAGGCATCTGATGTACAGGTGATTGTGCAGGATGACGGGAAATATACTGCCAGGATGTATTATGAAGACCGAACGCCGGTACAGACCATTCACGCGGATGAATGGCTGGGAGAACCCCAGGTGCAGACAGATGAAACGAAGTTTTTGAGCTCATGTGTCGTGAAATATGCGAAAAACTACGATGACGATAGCTACCTGCAGTATAGAAATACTGCATATGAACAGGAAGTTCTCAAGAGGTATAAGTCATACCAGGGTAAAACCTTTGAGACAATACTTGCTGATGAGGCCGGCGCAATTGCCAAATCAGAAGTTGTTATGCAGCTGTCAAAGAAGATCACTGATATTGTGAAACGAAAAGTCAAAACCCAGCATATTGACCTGGAAATAATGGATATGATCATAGCATCACCGGCCACCAGGCCGGAAGGAGAAGAAACAAAGGGTGTATGGGAAGTGATCGGCATCAATAAAATACTCTCAAGAGGTGAACTGGAGCTTTCAACTCGTTTCGTGAAGAACTATATCCCGTTTCCTCTCCCTGAATACAGCACTGGATATATATATAATCATTACATGATCGGCCATCACATGCACGCGGTGGCATATCTGTGAGGTAATCTATGGCAAGCTATACGATATATGATAACGATGGGAATGTACTGAGAACCGGATCCACCTATGTGGATGAACAACTGGTAAATCTGAATAAAGATTACCCGGCTGAATTCACCGATGAAGAATATTTAAATGTTGGCTCTGACATTTTCCAGCTTGGCGAGATTAAAAGGGGGTTCAAAGGGGGAACCGATCTCGTGATAAGGACTGCCGCTGCAGGTGGTGGCACCCTCCTGGTAGAAGGGACTGATTACGAGGTATTGAATGAAGACTATGCATATACCGAGGTTGCCGGATATCATGTGTACACGGGTATCCGTATACTCACCGCTGGGTACCAGACAGGAACTCTCTATATATCGTATAAATGTACCGGGAGTTATACAGATGCGGAGTTTTTCAATGAAATAAAAAACACATTGCGCTCATCAAATTATAACGTAGGCGACACAAAAACCCGTGAC
>NPIE01000691.1_pt1 | contig 16578 bp, 19 predicted proteins | sample 8637661 | NCBI WGS metagenome assembly NPIE01 (sample SAMN07420842, study PRJNA396082) | bioreactor metagenome | isolation source: sample BA12 brine-fed electro-methanogenic bioreactor BA | place: Japan: Kochi | collected 2016-12-09 | reverse complement strand
CTAAGTTTTGCAAAAGGCTCAAAGAAAACCGGGATCGATCAGCGGCGGGTTGCCGCGGCTCCCCGAACATCGGTGGCCTCTGCCTCCCGGCGGCACAATAATGCTGTTTCCGGCGGCACGGCCGACAGGGACAGGTTCAGTTGCCGGAGAAAGACGCTCAACTCGGCAAAGCTGCAATTGATGCCGGAGTCGTGCCCCTGCTTGCGGTCAGCACAGTGCGCCGCCAGCAGGACGAGCAATTGCGCGGCAACCTGCCGGCGCAGTTCCGGACGATCAAACCGTTGCCGCCGGCAGAACTGCCGATAGCGGTGCCAGTTGATCATTGCCCGCCGCACGCCGCGGTAAGCCGGAGACGAGCGGTTGGCGGGCAGCAGGTCACGCATGATAATCTCCCGGAAACGCTCCGCGGCGGCCTCGATCAAACGGCGGCACTGCTCGCGGGTCAGGGTCAAGCGCGGCCCACTTTCATCCTCACCGAGATAATAGAAGGCCGAATGCAACGCCACTTCGGGAAGTTCTCCGGAATACCGGACCGCATACCACTCGTCTTCAAGCGGATCCGTCATTGCTGTTCCCGGTCCCTTCATTGTCGTCTTGGAGGCCAAAAACCGTTCTGACCATATCGATTTTGGTATCGTCTCCCGGCCGGCAGGATTCGCTTTTCAGAAAAAGCAGCGGATCATGAAGTATCTTGGCGCTGATTGCCTGAGCCAGCTTTTCGACCTTTTGCCGGTCGGCCTCGCTCAACTGCAATTTCGGCAGCGTCCGTTCCAGCTCCCGGCGACAAATGTCGTCGGCTTTCCGGCGGAGCGCGGCGATGGTCGGTGTAACGGCCAAGCCAGCCTGCCAGTTGCAGAACTTCAGGGTTTCTTCGTCGATAATACGCCGCGCCTTGATGGCTTCCTTTTCCCGTTCGGCGCGGTTTCCTTCGACCACCTGGCTAAGATCGTCGATATCGTAGAGGAAGACATTGTCGATGTCGTTCAGGGCCGGGTCGAGATCGCGAGGCACGGCAATATCGATAAAGAACAGCGGCCGGTTACGCCGGCTGCGCATCAGCGGTCGAACGTCTTCGCCGCGGAGGACCAGATCCGTAGCGCCGGTGGAGGAGATGACGATATCGACCTCTTCTATCCTGCTCGTGAGCTCTTCAAGAGAGCAGGCCTGGCCGCGGAATCGCCGTGCCAGCTCGACGGCCCGGGACAATGTCCGGTTGGCCACGACCACTTTGCCAATTCCCTGGCCAAGCAAATGTTCTGCCGCCAATTCGGCCATTTCACCGGCGCCGATCAACAATACCTTTTTATCGTCGAGCCGGCCGAAGATCTTTCTCGCCAGTTCGACGGCGGCGCTGCTGATGGAAACCGCCGACGAGCCGATGCCGGTCTCACTGCGCACCCGCTTGGCGACCGAAAACGCTTTGTGCAGTAACTTGTTGAGCAGCGGTCCGGTGCACCGATGGGCGGCCGCATAACGATAGGCTTCCTTGATTTGACCGAGGATCTGGGCTTCGCCGACCACCAGCGAATCGAGCGAAGCGGCGACCTGAAAGAGGTGGTTGACCGCTTCACCATCTCGGTAGCAATAGGAATAGCGCAACCGCTCCGTCTCATCGATAGCGTCGCCGAACAGAAAATGAATCATCTGCCGCTCGATCTCTTCCTCGCCTTGAGAAGCAAAGAGCAACTCGACCCGGTTGCAGGTGGACAGCAGATAAAACTCGAGCCCCCCGGCAATCCGCTTCAGCTGGCACAGGGCCTCTTCGTAACCGGCGGTCAGGGCCATCCGCTCGCGAATCTCCACCGGAGTCGACTTATGGTTGACGCCAAGCAGGGTGAGGGATCTGCCGGCGATCATGCAGGTATTCGGTTGCATCAGGTGGTCACCCGCCACAGTGTCAGAATCACGACGATAAAACCGGCGACCATCATGTACGCCGCCCGACGGCCGCGCCAGCCGACGGTAAAACGCAGGTGAATCTGGGCCAGGAAGACCAACCAGATGATCAGCGAACAGACTTCCTTGGGGTTCCAGCGCCAATACGTCCCCCAAGCCTGTTTCGACCAGAAAGAACCGGAGATCATGCCGAGGCAGAGGAAGACGAAGCCGATCGTCAGGCAATGGGAGTTGAGTTGATCAAGTGCGTCAAGCGACGGCAAACGGTTGAAAAAATAGCCGAGCCGTCTGCTCTTCAACTCACGCTCCAGGAGCAAATACATCAGTCCGCCACAGAAAGCGAGCCCGAGGAAGCCATAGGCAATCAGCGAAAACCCGGCATGGACCGGCAGCCACCAGCTGCGCAGCGGCGGCTCGAGCGGGATGACCTCCCGAGAAACAAAAGATGCGGCCACCAGCAGGGCAAAAATGAGCAGGGAGACAAACGTGCCAAAGTTCTTGACGGTATAGCGCCAGCGAAAAGACAGGTAGGCAGCGGTCGTCGCCCAAGCGAAAAAAACCACCGTTTCATGGTAGGTGGTAACCGGGGTGTTGCCGATCAGCAGATAGCGCGAAACGATATACAGGGTTTGCGTGATCCAGGAGGCGAACAGCAATCGCCTCGCCCAATCGCGCGCCCGCTTGCGCTGGCTGACGAAGAAAGCAAGATAGCTCAGGGATGCCGCCAGTGTTATCCCCAGAACGCAGAGAAACAAAAACGAATTGAGCTGATGAAACAGCGGCTGTTGGAACATCGGCCGGTCACCTCCCCTTTACTGCTCGAATCGTTCTCGATCAACGAGTTGTCTGACCAATACATCCCCATCGATCCCGGTCGGCAGAACGCCATGCAAAAGCATGCGCAGGCCATCCCAATCACGCTCTCGGATTGCCTCGAGAATCGGCAGGGCCAGTAGATCATGAAACAGCATCCGGTTATCCGCCACGTGATCCCCGCCGAGGTCCACCGTCTGACGGACAGCCGCCATCAATTGGACGAGCAACGCGTATTCGGGGCCAAATTGCAGGGCCAGCTTGCGTTTCAACAGCGCCGACAGTGCCGGGCTGGCACCTCCCGTCGAGACAGCCAGCAACAAATCTCCGCGCCGTACCCGGGCCGGCACAAGAAAAGACGACAACCCCGGATTCTCGGCACTGTTGAGCAACACGTCACGCAGTCTGGCCTGCTCGGCGATTCTATGCTGAACAGCCGGTATATTAGTGGCGGCAAAGACGAGAAAGACGCCGGTCAGATCATCGTCTTGAAAAGCACGCTCGATCAACTCGACCCTACCTTCTTCCGCCAATCTGCGAACCTTGCCGCACGAATCGGGACTGACGACCCGCACCACCGCTCGACTCAGCAACAGTGCTGAAATTTTTCGAGCGGCTACCCGGCCACCGCCGACCACTAGGCACAACCGTCCGGAGATATCAAGATTGACCGGGTACCAGACACGAGACGTCGTTATTGCCTGATCGCTTCCTCCCATCCGTCCTTCCGCCCCTTACTGGTGATCACGCCGACGCTGTAATCGATTCACTAGGATATCGAATGTTTGCCCGTCTCTGGAGAGAGTCTGTTTGCGGCTACCGATGACAAAACGCTGTTGCGCCGCCCGGAGAAAAACCGGCAGGCATTGGCGTCGCACGTCATGAGCCAGATAAACGATACCATCGGGTAGCAGATAGTTATCGCATATCCGGAGCAACGGTTCAACGAATTCCTCCCGGAATAAGATCTCCGCCCCGGCAATCACGTTAAAACGCTCCATCTTCGGAGGATCAAGCCAATCCAACAAAACGCAACGCACGTCGGTCAAGCCGTTAGCGGCGGCGCTTACTCGCTGAAAATCGATGATGGACTGTTCATAATCGCTCAGGACCACCTGATAACCGGCAGCCGCGGCCGCCAGGCCTGGGGCCCCGAGCCCGGCGCCCAGTTCAAGCAGCCGCCCGACGGGCCGATCGGCGGTTGCAACGAGCACCTCGGCAAGCACCCGAGCCGCTTCCCAGAGCCGTGACCAGAACGGAAATCGGGATACGTCGGCGAATGGGTCTCGACCTTCGAGCAATTCTTCAAGATCTGAAGGCATCAACAGCCGCAGGGTGTGGCCGCCGAACCGCTCCCGGGAAAAATGAAGACGGTGACGCTGTTGCAGCTGGTTGAAGAGCGATCGCTCAGATTCGGGCAGCGTTCTGATATCCATGTCGTTACATTTGCAAGAATAAGGTCGTCAGTCCGATACAGGCGACAGCGAGACAATAATAACCGAACCAGGGAAGGCGGTTTTTCCTAATGATGTCAAGCAGTAAAACAATAGCCCCATAACCGGTACCGGCCGCCATCAGTGTCCCGGCAACCATGTAGCCCAGCGCTTGCGTTGACGGAGGGTGACTGATCACCTCACCCGCATGGAGGACAGCCGCTCCGAGAATAGCCGGCAAGGACATCAAGAAAGAAAACCGGGCCGCCGTTTCCCGGTTAATTCCGAGCAGCATTGCCGTGAAAATAGTGGTCCCGGAACGGGATAAACCGGGGACAATAGCGCAGGCCTGACCGACACCGATCAGCAACGCCCGCCACCAGGTGATCCTGTTGCCTCGGTCGACAAGCCGGGAAGAAAGGATCATCGTCACCCCGGTCACGATCAACATCAAGCAGACCACCAGGATCGAGGCGAAAAGCGTTTCCACGAGGTCCTTCATAGTCAAACCGACGATCACCGCGGGAATGGTTGCCACGACGATGGCCGCATCCCAGCGCAGAAAATGCGCCGTCTCGTCGGAGCGACGACCGGTTATCCAGAGCCAGGGAGCGATTACCATTTGCACGATGTCGCGGCGAAACACGATCAACACCGAGACCAGAGTACCGAGGTGCAACATGACATCAAAGGCCACGCTCTGACCGGAAAAACCAAGCAGATGTGAACCAAGGACCAGGTGCCCGGAACTCGATACCGGCAGAAATTCGGTCGCGCCCTGGATAAAACCGAGTAACAGGGCCTTGATCAGTTCCACACAGCCGCTCTTTTCCTATGGGAACATTGAAAAGGTGCCATTTCGTTCATCATAATCGCTGCGCAATAAAGATTTATCCTCGGAATATCGTATACATGGCCGAGGTTTTTTTTGCATGCCTCGATCTTGAACAAAACTTAGAGTTTTTCAAGCTCCTCTTATTGATCCATAAAAAACTGCCAGGATACATGTCGTCAATAAAAAAGGCCGGCTGACACTCGTCAGCCGACCCTTCAGAATAACGACAATCAGATTGGCTGTCAATCAGCAACCTTCAATGGCGCCCCCTTTCGGCGGAGATACGCGGGGTTTGTCACCGGGCTTCAACTGATCGGCATTTTCGCAGGTCATGGTGACTTTGTCGCCTTCAACTGAATCGACCGTACACTTCAATCGTGCAGCAAAAACGGTACCAGCGGTTGAAGCGACAAACATCAGGGCAAGTACTGTGGCAATAATTCTCTTTTTCATGACAAATCTCCTCTGTGTGCTAATGAGCAATTGCGCCGACCTCTTGGGTCCAGCCGGCAAAGTATGCTGATCACTGTATCCTTTAGGGTTGCCCGCCTCTTCGGATACATTTCGTCGTCGTTGCTCTCTGATCATTATTTAAGAGCACCCTAACATACCTGTCTTCCTCGCCTTTGTCAAGAACCCTCAACCAGAACTCTCAATCGATAATCTGTTCAAGATCCCGCACCAATACCGTCTGGGGAACATAGCCGGTATATTTTTTCACCACAGTACCACTTCGATTGACCAGAAATGAGGTCGGCACGCCGTATACGCCGCCGAAACTGACCGTCAGTGCATCGGTCGCCATCATTACCGGATAGTTGATGTCGCGCTTGGCAACCAGATCACGGACTACTCGCTTTTCTTTATCCACCGACAGCCCGATGACCGAGAAACCGCTCTGAGAGTATGTTTTCTGTAAATGGATCAGGGTGGCTATCTCCTGGATGCAGGGAGGGCACCAACTGGCAAAAAAGGTTATCAGCAAAGACTTTCCGGCAAAAATCCCACTGTCGATCTTTTTGCCGCTGGCTACCTCCTCCAGTTTAAAAGCCGGCATTTTCGTCGCCGCCATGGCCGGAACCACCGCGAAGCAGCCGGCGACCAGGAACCAGAGTGATACGGCAGCTACATAAAAGATCCGTTTAGACATGGTAAAATCCCCTTATCTTATGTATCATTGCGCCAGTGATGGCTCTTTTTAAGCCGCCTCTTAATTGTAATGCATCGACGACCGACCGTAAATAAGGTTTTGGTAAAATACTTGAACAAGGCACCCGGCTTCTGCTATTATCTCACTTTTTCTCCCCGGGCCTTGGGCTGCGAATTGACCGCCGCTCTACTGCAGCGCCGATAATTCACGGTCCCTGTTTCATTAACCCACACGATCCATCACGGGATAGAGCATGAGATTGTTTGCCGTCATATCACCGTTTTTTGCCTTCGCCTGCTGCCTCGTCGTACTCGGCACTACTGCAACCGACTGCGCATCCGAGATAATCGATAAAGTTGTCGCGCAGGTAAACGATGACGTCATCACCCTGTCGGAACTCGAAGAGGAAGGCGGACCGCTTTTTGCCAAAATCAGGCGAGAGGCCCCTGCCGACGAGCGGCAGGAAGCTCTCGAAATGGTCCGAAACCAAGTGCTCAACGCTCTCGTCAACCGCAAGTTGATCGCCCAGGAAGCTGCCAAGCAGGGCATTTCCGTCAGCGATCAGGAAATAGATGAAGCGTTCAATCAGGTCCTTGCCGCCAATGGTGCCACTAGCGAGGAGTTTCTCGGAGAGCTCGAACAAAACGGTATCGGCGAACAGACCTATCGCCGGAACCTGAAGAGCCAGCTCCTGCAGAACAAACTGCTGATGCTGGCGGTCCGCTCGAAGATCCTTATCACCGACGACATGGTCCTCGATTATTACCATGACGAGTACACGAAAAACGTCGACGAAGGAAGCTTCTATCTGCTGCAGATCGGGGTCGGTTGGGACGAGCCGGAAACTGCTCAGCAATCGACGGCGGAGTTGTACCAGGCCAAGCTCGATGCCCGGAAACGGGCTGAGCGCATCCATAAACTGGCACTGGCCGGACAGGATTTTCGTGATCTGGCGCGCCGCTTCTCCGATCTGCCTTCAGCCGAGGAAGGCGGCGATATCGGTATTTTTGCCGAGGATGAGATGGCCGACTACATGAAAACGGCAGTAGCCGGTCTCAACCCCGGGGATATCAGTGATATTGTGGAGACTCCATTCGGCTATCAGTTTTTTCAACTGCTTTCCGGCGGCAGCGGCGGCATCGTCAGTAAAGCTCCCTATGAAACAGTGAAAGAACAGATCCGAGAAGAGCTTTATCGTAAGACGATGCAGGAAGAATATGAAGCCTGGCTGAAACGACTCAGGGAAGCGGCCTATATCAGGAAATAACGGCACGAAAGCGACGTCACAGCCGCTCGCCGTCACCAACGGAACAGGGACCACGCCATGGAAAACCGCATCGACGACAACGACCGGGAAAGCATCGGGGCACTGTTCAGAAGATTACGCCTGGAGCGGTCTCTGGAGGTTGCCGATGTCGCAGCAGAGACCCGGATCACACCGGAAATCATCAGGGCCATGGAAGCCGATGATTTCACCGCCCTGCCGCCCCTGGCCTTTGCTCGTGGCTTTTACGGGCTCTACGCGGCAATGCTCGGCCTGGACCAGGAAGAAATCATCCATCGCTTCAGTGACGAGTACAAACGAACCGATACCGTGACCAAAAGCGGCGGCCTGACGGCACCGAGCTGGCAAGAACGACACGTCGGCAGCATGGCCTCGCCACCCTCCTACTCTTTCGGTACCATTTTCGCTATCGGCTTGCTGATCGTTCTGCTGATCGCCGCCGGTATCAGCTGGTATGCCGGCTATAATCCTGCCAGCCAGGCGAGCAAATGGCTCCGGGGGTTTCAGCAGCCGCCGGCCGAACAGAGTGTTACCGCCGACCAGCAAGCCTCATCGCCGCAAGCGTTACCGAACGAATCGTCTCCGGCCGGGGAGGCGGGCGTGGCCCCATCCGAACCGCAGGTACCACCGGCGACAACCCCACTGGCGGAAGGTTACCGCTACCTGCTGGTAGCTGAATTCCAGGAAGACGCAACGATTTCCATCGCCATTGACGACCAGACAAAAGAGACCGTTTCGCTCTCCAAGGGCACCATCAGAACCTGGCAAGCACGTGAATCAATCAGCCTGGAACTGCCGGCTGATGCCGTTGTGCGACTCTTTCTCAATGGCATTACTCTGCCGCTTCCGCCGGCAACGGATGGGACGATCTCTCTGACCATTCCGGAGTATCTGCTCGACTGACCGATGCCCACGCTGTGCGCCGCTGTTCCGGCAGTTGTCCTCGATTGTCTCGATCACGGCGAATCAGATAAAATCGTCACCTTTTTCTGCCGTGATATCGGTAAACTGTCGGCAATTGCCAAAGGGGCTCACCGCAGTAAAAAACGCTTCGTCAACAAGCTCGAACTATTCTCCTTCCTGCAGATCACCTGCAGCCAATCGGCACCCGACAGACTCGCGGTCCTTACCGAGGCCGATCTGATCAACGGCTTTATCGGGCTGCGCCAATCCTTTACCGCCTACCAGGCGGCCTCTATCGTCAGAGAATGCATCCTGCTGGCCAGCGGCGAAAAACAGCGGGACGACCAGTTATTCCAGCTGCTGCTCTGGACGCTGCATGCACTGAACAACAGAGACGGACAGAAAGCGGTCATCGCTTTGTTTCTGATCAAACTGTTCGACTGTATCGGCTATCGTCCCGACTTTTCGCTCTGCCAACGGTGCAGCACGCCGTGGCCTTCGGGTCAGCAGGGACTGTTCAGTCCACTGACCGGCGGCCTGATCTGCCCTGCCTGTCTGGCCGTCGCAGAGGCTGGCGGTAGACGATTGTCGGCAGGCACTATTCAGACCATTGCCATGGTCCAACGACAACCGCCGACCCGCCTCAACCGGTGCAAAATCGGTAGGGCCGTCCTCACCGAAACCCTCGACTGTATGCACCAGTATGGCAGGCACCTTTTCCAGCGGGAACTCACCTCCTGGAAGTGGCTGCCGCCGGACTGAGAGGCAACAGACCGTTCACGTCAGGTAGCGGATCTCACCGCTATGCTCGACAATCCGGCTGCCATCCGTCAACGTGAGACAGAGGCCGCCATCGTTGTCAACTCCGGTAACCACCGCCCGGTATTGCGGCCGACTCATCACATCGAAGCCATAGACCACGCTCCGCCCAATCGAATCGCTCAACTCCCGCCAACGAAGCAGCAACGGATGATCGGCGTCTGCATCGATGCGCTGGCCCAGCACATGATCTTCGTGATAATAAAGGAGTCCGATGTTAAACGTTAAAGCTGCCAGAAATCGGCAGCCGAATTCGCTGAGATCAACCGCAGTGCCTGCCGCCAGGCTGAGCGAGGTGGCATCGCCTTGCAATTCGGCGGGAAAGGATTCGTTATTTACATTGATACCGAAACCGATCAGGCAAAACTCCTCCCCGGACCTCTCACCGATAAAGCTCTCGCAGAGAAAGCCGGCGACTTTGCGGCCACCGATCAGCACATCGTTGATCCAGCGGACGGTCGCGGCCGGGCAATAGTCACGCACCGCCTCGCAGCAGGCGATCCCGGCCACCATGGGCAGCAACTGAAACGAGCGGGGTAGGAGGGTGTTGACAACGACCAGCGTACCCCACAGGCCGCCGGGAGGGGCGTGCCAGCTCCGGGCAAATCGCCCTCGGGAACCGGTTAGCGAATCAGCGATAATGGTCGTCCCCGAAACCACCGATTCGCCAGTCCGCTCCCGTACCGCGATCTGCTCGCGGGCCAGAAGCATGGCCCGTTCCAGACGCTCATAACGCTCGATAACGCTGCCGACAAAAGCGCCATAACGCATAATCTCGTCGGCTGCACGGCCCAGAGGCCCGCTGCGACGCGTCGGCAACTCGACATCTCGACAATAGGAACGAAGACGGGCGGCGGTGAGACCGGATGTTGACGTCATGCCCGGTCGACAGGAACAGGGCTCGGCCGTATCGAGTTCCACGGCGGCTGGCGACACTCCCGGGCCATCAGATATTATCCCACTCGGCTTTGACCCGGGTAATCACTTTCTGGATGAGCGGCACTTTGTCGGCACCGCAGACGCCGATTAACGGCTCTCCCTGGTCGACCGAGATCCCAGGTTCGAAATAGACCGAGTGGATAACGCCCTCCTCGCCGACGTAATATACCGGTGTATCCCGTTTCATCAGCGACATGGTCAGAATCTCGTCGCCGGGCTTGATGGTGACCGAACGTGCCCCCTTTTTATCGATCCGGGACTGAACATCCAGGGCAAAAAAATATTTGGCTTTCTCCGGCGCCCTGAACAAATAGAGCACTTCTTTTAGAATATTTTCAATGATATCCTTTTTTTTCAGCGGGTAACGAATAGTCATCAACTTTTCCCCGGCCTCGACAAAGCAGCCCTCCAGTTCCGCCTTGAGTTCCGAGACGATACCGGTAATCGGCGAACAGAGCTGCTTACGGTTTTTTTCCCGAGTTATCTCAAAGAGCGTCGTACCGGGGATATGCTGCCACTCGCCACTCGGTGCGTCGACGGCCTGTCCCTTATCGACCCGATAGTTGATCACCCCGGTGTGCGGCGCCCGCACCTGGATATAGTTGTAGGGATCGGAGCGGTACTTGGCGAGTATTTCATCAAAATCAATCTCGTTTGACATAGCTGTCCAGCGTTCTCTGCACGTTCTTCCCAAGCCTCTTGCTTCGCGGAAGAACGAGGTTAATGGTTATGTCGATTCTGCTCATGAACCACGAGCGGTCGGGCCGGGCCATGGATATCGACAATCCGGCAGGTCACGGCCGCAGGGTCCACCAGATGGGAAACATAGCTTTGCTTCTCAAGCACATAGCTCTCTTCGCCGCGAGCCGGCACCGTGTCGTAGATCACCCAGCGGTCGACGCCTCGCCGCTCTCCGAAGCGGTCGAAGAGCTCACAGCCGATAACCGGATCGCGCAACTGGCGATCGCCGTTATTTGCCACGGTGAAGACGGCTTGCACCCGGTTGCCGATCTGATGCAGGTCAAGACGATAATCGACGAGTTCCAACTGATCACCGATCGTCGCGACGCGTGGCCCCGGCACGACGCTTTGCTCGAACAACCCGACGATATCCGGAGCCTCTGCAATGCGTTTGATCCCGTAACTGACGAGAAACAGGATCACCAGGCAGAGGACGATATTAGCTCCCGGTTTCAAGCGATTATCAGACCGGCGTGAAAAAGTTTCGGGCGATTCCATCATATCCTCCTTGACAGAAGGTTAGGCGATCAGGCAACAGCCGGGGCATTTCTCCGAGGCGCAGCCACTGCCATGTGCTCTGCCACCGTGGTGTTACCATCATCCCGCCAGCGTAGCTTTATACTTACATATCTACCCGATGGCAACCCAATTTTCCAGCACTTCCGGGCTGTCGGAACCGCGTCCGAGACGATTGCCGGAATACATTTTATCTAGGCATTTTGGGCCGATTCATATACCCTGAAAGCGGCATCGTCGATGTTGTCGGTCATCTTGGAGCTCTCTATCAACGCATCACTGAAAAGGCCATGTCAAAATTACTCCGCCGACTGGCCGCCGCCCTGGCTCTTGCTGCGGTCGCCGTCGCCCTGCTTTTTCTGCTGGTCCCCTTCGCGCTGAATACCTGGTTGCTGCCCGCGCTGCTCGATGGTCTGCCGAACAGTGAGCGGGTATTGAGCGTCGACCGGCTCACCCCGTTTTCTGCAAGCGGCACCCTGCACCTCGGCGAGCCGGAGAAACCGGGCATTGCCGTACCCCGTTTGGTTCTGACGTTTTCACCGCTTGAGTTGCTGAAAAAACGGCTCCGCTCGATGACTATCGATCACGCTGTGCTGCATCTTTACCGTACTAATGATCGCATCATCATACCGGGGCTCTCTTCGGCAGGCACCATGAAAGATAGCCGACCTACCGTCGCCCCGCTCGCCTTACCCCTTATCGTCGATCATCTGATAATCAAACAATGCAGCCTGATCCTGCACGAAAATGGGCGAACACCGCTGCGACTGAATGTATCGGCAGATCTGACCATTTCCTCGACACGCGACGGTAACGCCACGTACCGACTGGAAACGGCAGCCGGACGGTTTACCCTTGCCGATCTGATCCAGGCTCGCGGCACGGTGGATCTCAGAGCCGGCGACAACGGATACCTGCTTTCGCTGAACCTGGAGCACGGCGAGGGCGAGGTGCCGGCACGCATGGTTCCGCCGTCGTTGCAGGGGTCACGGCTCGGTCCCGTGAGCGCCACGCTTTCCCTGGCGCTGGCAGAGGACCTCACATCATCGACTGCGCTCGACCTGCGGGCCTCCTTTACCCAGCCGTCTCTAACAGTCGGTCCGCTGAAGGTGACGGGCTTCGAAGACAGCGGTACGGTCCGACTGAACATGAACGGCACACCGTCTGCCCTGCACTTCGAACTCTCTCCGCTGCTCCTCTCTTCACCGGCGTTGAAATTGGCGGCAACGCCGCGCGGTTCCCTGTCCATCGGCCAAGACGGCATCACCCTGACCGGCGACGTCGATATGGTGGCGACACGGACTGCGGAGCGTCTTGCCTCGACCATATCCTGGCGCGGTAGCAGGCAATCGGACGGCAACTGGCAGCTGACTATCGACGGTCGGGCAGGCGGTCAAAAACCGCTGACAATCCCCGGCGTGCCAGCGACCATCAACGTGCCGGAAGCGAATCTGCACGCCGATCTGACGGGACGCCCCCACCACCTGACGGCCCGCTTCGACCTGGAACTGCCTCAGATCGAGCTGATCCACGATGCCATCACGACGAACCTTTCCGGTACCACCGTCCGGCTGCTCGTTGAGCACAGCGACGACAAGACCAGCGGAGACCTGCATGGTTCAGTGAACCGGGTGGTGCTGCCCGGGCAAGCTATGGAACTCGGTGGCCTCGAACTGAGGCTGCCATACATCCTTGCCCCGCCCGATCTAACCGGCGACGAGGTTCCCCGTGCCGGCTCGTTTGCCATCGGTTCCATCAGCAGGCAGGATACGTTGCTGGGCGCTTTTAGCGCAACACTCCATCAACGCAATGCCTGGATCGATCTGGATGGCGCGCTGCAGGCTGCCTTACCGCCCCGTCCCAGATTGTATCTAACCGGTGCGGTCCGGCCGGCCGCCGGGACGTTCGAACTATCCTGGCAGCTGCCGTCGACGGCTGTCGATGCCGCACTGTTGCCGAACATCGCCGGGATCCCGAAACAACTCGGTTTTACCGGCACCCTTTCGGCGGACGGCTCGCTGCAGCGACACGCCGGCCGCCTGGGCGGCTCGCTGACAGCCTCGCTTCGCGACGGAACCCTGGCGCAGGACGAGCGCCATCTCAACATTACCGACCTCGACTGTTCCTTGACGCTGCCGCATCTGCCGGAGATCCGTTCGGCACCAAGTCAGCGGTGCACCGCCGCCCGGATCGACATCGGTACCTTGCATTTTGGTGCTGCCGATATCAGCTATCGCCTGGAGGACCCGCGCACTCTCTTTATCGAGAAGAGCCGGGTCGACTGGTGCCGGGGAACTCTGGAATCGGGCAGTGTCCGGCTTTCGACGATCAATCCGGAAATCGATACCGTCCTCTACTCGAGCCGCATCAATTTCGCCGAATTGCTCAACCAGTTCGGCTTCGACCAGACCGAGGGCGACGGTGCCCTCAACGGCAAACTGCCGGTCAAATGGTCTGGCAACCGACTCCACATCGATGACGGTTTTCTGTTTTCGACCCCCGGAGCAGGTGGTATAGTACGATTTACCAACACCGACCTGCTTCGTCAGGGAATCGGCGCCGTGCAACAGGCCGGCTCCCTCGGTTACTCGCTGAAAGCGCTCGAGGACTTCGCCTACAACTGGTCAAGACTGTCGTTCAACAGTTTCGGGGACGAGTTGCTGCTCACCATGGAACTCGACGGCCGGCCGCGGACGCCGTTGCCCTATGCGTTCAAAAACGGGGTGCTGGTTGAAGCACAACAGGGAAAGCTGGACTACCCGATCAGACTGGATATCAATCTGCGTCTGCCGCTGGCCGAGTTGCTGCGGGTCGGCTACGACGTCAAATCGATCATGGGAAACAAATGATATGAAACGGTGTCATGCCTGCCTGCTGCTGGCTGGTGCGGCCTTGTCCGGGTTGCTGCTGTCATGCACCAGACACGAGGTCGAAGTCAAGCCGCTGGAAATCAAACCGATCCACATCACTATCGACGTCAATGTCAAAGTTGACCGGGCCCTCGACGATTTCTTCAGTGATATCGACGAGGTCGCCGAGGACGTCAGCCAATAACCCCATCCGAACCGGAGGTCTTGCATGCGTTGCCGACACTGCACCGCCATCGTTTTCACATTCCTGATGACCCTGCTCTGGTGTGCCGCACCAGCCACGTCCGCCTCGATCAAAGACCGGATGACAGCGCGGATACCAACGATTATCGCCCTGAAAGACCAAGGTGTGATAGGAGAGAACGCCCAGGGATACCTCGAATATCGCACCGGCAACAAGCCAGATCAGCAGGTGGTTGAGGCGGAAAACAAGGATCGCCGGCTCGTCTACGCCCAGATTGCCAAGAACCAGGGGGTCGACATCGCTCTGGTCGGTCAGCGACGAGCCAAACAGATCGCCGAAAAGGGCAGTCAGGGACACTGGTTCCGCGCCGCCGACGGCACATGGTACCAGAAATAATAACCTTGCCATGTCGTCGTTTTCATCCCCACCTGCCGACCGATTGTATCGTACTGACACCGTACCCGAGGATTTTGCCTTCAGCGACCGGGTCGTCGAAGTCTTTGACGATATGCTCGACCGTTCGGTGCCGTTTTACCAGGAGGTGATCAAGGCTACCGCTCACCTGTTCCGCCGCCACTTGCAGCCGGGGGACACCGTCTGCGACCTCGGCTGCTCCACCGGCACCTCGCTGCTGCAGATAGCCAGGCTTCTCGAGGGACAAGATCTGCGCCTGGTCGGCATCGACAGTTCACCGGCGATGCTGGAAAAGGCCCGGCTCAAAGCGGAGATGTATGGTCGGCAACACACCATCGACTTCTGTCTGGAAGACATCACACGGTTACAGCGCCCCGGGACCGCGGCCTTTGTCGTCAACTATACGCTGCAATTCATCAGGCCACTGTTGCGGCCGGCCCTGGTTGAGAGGTTGTTTGCCAATCTCCGGCCCGGAGGACTGCTGATCGTCAGTGAAAAGACGATCCTGCCAAACGGTAGCCTGAACCGCAGTTTTATCGACATCTATCACGACCTGAAGCGGGAGCGCGGCTATTCCGAGTTGGAAATCGCCCGCAAACGTGAGGCCCTGGAAAATATCCTGATCCCGTTCTCCGTCGAAGAGAATATCGCCCTCTTCGCCAACGCCGGGTTCCAACCGGTGACCCCTTTTTTCCAATGGTTCAACTTTTCCTCCTTTGTCGCCTGTAAACCGGTCTGACCGGAGACCGGTATGGATTATCTCGACCACCTACCCGCCACCGTTCGGCGTGCCGACATCGAGGCCGTCCTGCAAGACCGGCACCAATGGGCAGGCCAGCAGAAGAAGGGATTTCTCCGATACCGCCGGCCCGCAGAATTTCTTGCCCGTTTCCGGGCCGATAGCGTTGATTGCAGCGAGGACGTGGTACGCATCGGCCATGCCGACGAAGTGTCTACGCCAATCCGGCAACAGATCAAGGACCAGCTCAAGGCCTTCATGCCCTGGCGGAAGGGGCCGTTTTCCGTCTTCGGCATCGAGATCGACGCCGAATGGCGCAGCGAACGCAAGTGGCGCCGGATCCTGCCCGCTTTACCCAATCTGACCGGCGCGGTGGTTGCCGATATCGGGTGCAACAACGGCTATTACCTGTTTCGCCTGAGTTCCCATCAGCCGCTGCTGGCCCTTGGCTTCGAACCATCGGTCCACCATTATTTCTGTTTCCAGGCCCTCAACGGTATGGCCGGTCGTACCAACCTGGCCGTCGACCTGCTCGGCGTCGAACATATCGGTTTGTTTCCGGAAACCTTTGATCTCATCCTGCTGATGGGAATCATCTACCATCGCTCCTCACCGATTGAGGCCCTGCGCGATATCTATGCCGCCCTGAAGCCCGGCGGTCGCTTGATCGTCGAGTCCCAAGCCATCCCCGGTGACGATCCGATTGCTCTGTTCCCGCAAAAAACCTACGCCAAGGTTCCCGGCACCTATTTCGTGCCGACCGGCGCCTGCCTGATCAATTGGCTGCATCGCGCCGGTTTTTCGGCAGTGGAGCTGTTTGACGCACACCCGATGAGTTCGGCCGAACAGCGGCGCACCGAGTGGATGGTCTTTGAATCGTTTGAGGACTTCATCGATCGAAGCGATCCGTCCAAGACAGTGGAAGGCTACCCCGCCCCATGGCGAGTCTTTCTCAGCGCGGAAAAATGAGAACCGCAAAAAAGAACGAGCCTTTTGCAAAACTAAGATTTTCGTTCGAAACTGAAGTTTCCTAAAAAAGTT
>NPIE01003110.1_pt3 | contig 16597 bp, 18 predicted proteins | sample 8637661 | NCBI WGS metagenome assembly NPIE01 (sample SAMN07420842, study PRJNA396082) | bioreactor metagenome | isolation source: sample BA12 brine-fed electro-methanogenic bioreactor BA | place: Japan: Kochi | collected 2016-12-09 | reverse complement strand
GATTATTTATTTACAATCCCTAAACGGATAGCGGATGATGAACATTATTTAATTCGGAGGACACGCCGGTCCATTTTGAACCGGATGAACTCATAAAAGAGAGAGCTGAACACACACTAGGCCGGGTGGTTTACCACCGGCCTTACACCCCCGGATCTTAGCCGGATATAATGCCTCCCTTCCGGTCGACATAGCCCCCCTTCCCATAGTGGTGTGTTTTTTTTCTTTTCTTTCTTGATTGTTTGATCGATCGTGTAAGGGGAACAGCCAAGACGCAGTCTTTATATACACTCCGGTACAATTTTTATATTTCCGGTAATAAATGCAATAATATCAGGTACATTTATTGATGTGACGAAAGGTAAAAATTTGTTTGACCCCAGGGTCAAAACTAATTTTACGGAATTGTCAAAACTAATTTTAGTTTTGACCTCGCCCACCTGCGTGCTCAACGTTTCCGGCTGAACTCATCTACGAGCATCGGTGCACACTCTGAACTCAAGAACGGAACATCCCGGCCGTTAAATGCAAGTCCGTCCGCTGCCGGCGGCTTTGATTTGTAAGCAATAGCATAGACAAAAGGGGTGCGCGGTCCCCGTTTTGCTAGTTTTACTAACGCCCCAACAGCTACAGCGCTCCGGAGATCGAGGCGAACTGTTTGTTCATCAACTCCCAGCAAGCTGCTTAGCTCCTTGGGATCTGGGTGAACGAGAATCCACCGCCTTCTACTGCGGACAATGTTCTCTCGTAAGTGTGAAATTCCTTGTGGCTTTTTGTTCTTCTCCAGGCCCGGCAAAAGAACTCGGCTTTCGTGGATCGACATCTTTCGATCCCAGAGGAGGTTCATCAGCGCAATAAATCTCTGGCCCCGTTTTGTCCCAAGCGAAGTGCGCAACGCCTTAGGCTCGTTCATCCATGCAGTTGGCCATCTGTCTTTGCGGCTGAAAGCGCCTGGGAAATGTTTTCGCGCCAGGCGCTTGATGTCGTCGAGTTCCCGCTGTTTGATCTTTAGGCGGTCTGCTACAAGCTCGTCAGCTTTGTATTGCAACTCCGGATCGAAAAAAACATTGGGATCTTCAGCCTCTAGCTCAAGCCCGTACCAGAGCTTTTCTTTCTCCAGGTCATCCTCGTATTCTTTCCATCCTGGAACGTTGCTTCTGAGATACTTCAGCGTGCTGTTTGCGCCTTTTCCGAAGTGCCTTATAAGATCCTGGGGGTCTCGGTCGATTTCAATCCATTCTTTAGCATCAAAAACGATGCTGTTCTCAAGTTCTGATTCATCTAGGCAGTCTAAACACCTATATTCTTCGCTTTGATCGAGGCTTTCGCCCGTTAAAAGTTTGTGAAGCTGGCTTTGAACAGTTAGCAGTTGTTCAGGACTCGATCGAACACGCCCGGCCGCACTTGCTGACCGGACTCCTTTTGTTCCAATCCTTTTCCGTCGAGGGCTGCTCGTTGCCGCTGTCGATGGTCGGTTAATCCTTTTCATTCGGCACCTCCCACAGGTGCGCCCTGGAAAAAGATTCTAGGAAGGCCAGCCAGGGACGCTGGCCTTGTCAGTTGAGGGGATCAACCTCAACCTATCCCAGAATCGTAGAGAAAACGTTTCTATATATGTTCAAAAACTATGCCCGGCACTTCTTGATCGGGGTGTTCTCGATCATGCAGGAACGTACCCCAAAATATATCATCAGGAATGCCCCTGTCTGGGAATGCCCTGCATCGAAAGCCTTCCCGGCCTGCACGCTCTTCTACGGTCTCGTCGTCGAAGAAGTGCTTGCAGTCGAAGCAAAGTGGTCTGGCACCTATGGTCATGGCCGACCTCCCATGTTTGGTGATTGAACTCGTCAACTGCTCCAAACTCTCTTGATCTCGCCATTAACTACGACTGCGAACAGCCACCCTTGTTCAAACCACTCAGGTCGATCTACATAGTCTAGCACACATTGTCCCAGCCAGGTCAGCACTTCCTGAATGTCCAGGCCTTCCACGTCGTCTCTGGCCAGAACTTCCAGTTGCCCTCTCGAATCGTTCAACGTCCATCGTCTCATGGCTAGCTCCGTTTACTTCTCTTGCGCTGTCGTCGTCATGTGCGCTTTATACGGCCTGTGACCATACAGTGCGCATGTCGTACTCGTACAAGTCCTGATCATGTGTTTCCAGCCTGGATCGGGCATGGTCGTGCCCGTCCCGCCCATGCATTGGAAGCACATTGCAGCAATGGCCCGGACCTTGCTGTTGGGATTGGCATGCGCCCGGCGCACGAGGTTGAACTCTTTTACAAATTCACCTGCTTCTCGCTTTCGCCTGGCCGCCTCGTGCGCGGCCTCAAGTGCTGTTGCCTGGTTTTTCATAGTTAAATCCTCCTACATTTAACGATCAAGGACAACCCGAGGGATTGGGCAGGCCGAGGCACGTTCTCTTGTTTCTCCTGGTTTCTCCTGGCAAGAAGCCCGTTGAAATCCTCCTTCCTGCATCAGGTCAAAAGCCGGGTCCCATCAAGGCAAACGAAGAAAAGAAAATGGGATTGTTTTTCTTTGCTGCGACTGCCCGGCTCAGCCCCAGGCCGTTCTCTCCAGGCCTAAGAGCAATTCTTAGGAGGTGGCTGGCAAACGGCTTCCAACGGGTTATTTCGATGAAGGCGGGACACCCGCTGGTGGTCCCCCCGGAGCGTGGAAAGGAAGCGAAAAACACGCTCCTGTGGTGCTTCCTATGCGGCGCGCGCCGCCCGTTTGTGCTCCCGGACGCGATCCAGATACTCTCGGAGCGTACAGCCAAGTTCGGGAACAACCGGCTTGTCGTCGGCGTCGTACTCAACGGCGTAGCCATCTACTTCGGTGTATACCCCGGCATATTTCTTCAACGACCCGCACATGAACCTCCGCCGCCGGTACTCACTGGTTTCTGCGTGCTCGATGGGCTCCAGTGCCTCAAGGCGTCGCCGGATCTCGTTGATCTCCGCCTGCAGGTGGTTGCACTGGGCGGTGCGCCGGGCGATCTTGTCCAGGAAATCTCCGCGTGGATCTTTCTCGGTCAGCTCCCGCATGGGGTCGGACTCCACCTGGGCCGCCCATTCTTCGCGGACAGCCTTTAGTTCGTGTTCCGCCCCGGCCAGACGAGCACCCAGCTGGGAAAGCAATGCTTGCTGACCAGCCCGGTCTGACGGCGGTGGTGTGTAGACCAGCGCGCCGTGTGGTGCTGTCCATTCCGGGTTGAGTATCCAGGAGTGCGGACGGAGCAACTGCTCGTACCTAGCAACCTCGGCCTCCAGTGGGGAACGACTGTCCCGGCGCTTGCGTTGGCTGATCAATTCGTATTTGTCCACGAACGGTGCCAGATCTTCCGGCTGGCACTCGACCTCATCCAGCGGCCTGACCCGGATGCGCTTGCCGTTGAGCACGAATGTATGGCTGCCGGTGCCGGGCTTTCTTTTGAATACTGGCATGGCTATTCCCTCCCAAGTTTTGACCGATGCTTGCCGGTGATCACATCTTGCAAACTCGGCGGCGTGTAGCCTGTCTCGATGGAAGCAGCTGTCGCTCCCGCCGGCCGATCAATGAGATCGTACGCGGTCCGCTCCGGCCGCTGGAGCAGGTCGTTCAGGGTCGGGGCGACATACGGTTCTTCGCCCGCTGGTTCGTCACCGCCGAGGGCGATACTGACCTGGTTGTACGGACGTTCCGCATACTTTTCCCAATAGCGTGTGATAGGTTCTTGCTTCATGATCTTACTCCTTTGAAAACTGTTGATAGATCTATGGCCCTTACCGTCAGATCTTCAGGCCCGTTTGCTCCTGGAAACGCCCTGCGCACATCCAGGTTTCTGTAGAGATTTTGACCATCGACAGTGGTAGATCCCCACGTGCCGACCCGCCGTATTCGACCGGGCATTACCAGCACACCGGCAACGGCATTTATCAAGTCGTCGTGTCCACCGGGGGGATGGTCGATGCTATCGCGCCCACCACGGGCTGTTCGCCGTTCAAGATTGCACAGTTGATTGACGACGGTTTCGTTGTCGAGCAGCTGGACTTCGCCAGAATTCAGCAACGGGAGGAAGTCCCTGTATATTTCGCTCTTGGACCGATCGGCCAGGATGTAGCTGATGCCGTGAACCCGTAGTCGTTCCCTCGGCCATTCGCCACCGAAACGATCCCCGACGACAGAGCGCACGCGGTAACGACGGAGCAGGGTCGTAAATTCTCCGACAGCGGCTTCCGGCGAGAACGGCGGGCGGATCTCCCGGACGGCATCGACAACGTTCAGCGGTCCCTCTTTGTGCGCTATGGCGAGGGTCATGCTGTCTGATCCGCTGCCGCCAGCGGGATCGATGAACGCACGATAAGCCAAGCCAGAAATCGGCGGCAGTTCGTATCGTCCGGGGGCAACAACGGCATCAACGACTTCCCGGCTAACAAATGTTTGAATGTCTGATCGGAACTCAGCATCGTAGTCAGCCTTGGCCGCTTCAGGATCTTCCTTCCGGGCCTGCTCAATGGCCTTCGCGGACAGCGTCGGATTCATCGTCGTGCTCGGTGCACGCCAGACGAGAACGGGCGATCCATCCTGGCCATAGTGTCGCCGGAACACAGAGTACAACTCGCCTTTCTTAGCGTATGGGCTGCCGATGCAGAGTAGGGGGCCGCCAGTTGTCAGCAGGCGACTGCGAAGAGCGCGAACGACCTCTGTGTCAGGGCGCGATCCCTCAATTGTCAGATACGCAATTTCGTCCACGATGCAGGCAACGGCTGTGAATCCTCGGATACTCTTGTAATCGCTGGACAGGACAGAAATCGCCAACTGGTTATCCAGCCTGATTTCCTCGGCGGTTTCGCTCTGCACATGACCGCGCAGTATCGGATGGTCGTGGAGGAAGCCGCTGACGTAGTTCTTGATGATCGTTGCTTGCTTCCGGGTCGGGGCGACAATCAGTACGTACCCGATTTCACCACGGTTCAGCCGGTATCGGCGGAAGAATGCCAGGAACACAGCTAGTACGGCGATCATGAAGCTTTTGCCCCCGCGCACTCCTATAGGCAGCCAGGCTTCTGTGGCTGGCGTTGTCGGCCATTCTGCACGCGAAGTGCACTCGGAATACACCCGCAAGTCACCCGATTCTGGCCGGAGCGCGAAAAACGCCCGGAGAAAGCAGAACCATGCCGCCCACGTTTGTTCGTCGTCGATGAATAGCCCGAGCAAGCGCCGATCGCGCAAGCACTCGATGATGTTCAATTCCGGTTGTTGGCGTCGTCTCTTCATGATCACACCTTGTCCAGCCCGGACAGGTACTCATCCAACGACGGTGGGCGGCCTACGCCTACTTGCCGGGCAAGTTCCTGCAGGTCCAGCCGCAACGAGTTCGACAACGGGAGAAAGTGAGCGGCTTCGAAATCTTTGGCGTTGTAAACATTCCGGGCCTGATACAGCTTGAGCCGAAGCAGTTTGTAAACGATTTGATCTATGAGCATGTCGGTGACGATCGTGCCTCGGCCGACATAGGCTTTCAACTCTGCCTTGACTTCCTTGGCGGCACGGCCCAGGCGCGTCCGACCGTCGAGCGTTTCAAGGTCGAACTTTCGATACAAGCCGTGGATTTCAGCCGTGCTGCCGTTGCAGCCGCCGTTAATGCGCTTCATGCTGGGCCTCCAATTTGTTGTGCGTTATCAACAGATTGACCGAGGCAGCCAGCGATGTGAAAGGGGAGAACTTCAGAGGGAAAACTATTTACGCGTTCTAAACGCGATGCATATCACCGCCTCGGTTTTTATCAACGACGACGAGGCGGGGTTGCATCACGACTATGAGCAGTGGCTGGAACGTTTGGCACCGCACGAGCCGGTCAATCAGTATCGACACAATGGCTTTGAGGACAATGCTGACGCTCATCTGAAGCGACAGATCATGGGACGGGAAGTGGTAGTGGCGGTTACCGACGGCAAACTCGACTTCGGCACCTGGGAACAGATTTTCTACGGAGAGTTTGACGGTAGACGACGAAAACGGGTGTTGGTGAAGATCATCGGCGACTGAATGAGCCAGCCGGTCGGAACCGGTTGGCTATCAACAAGCCGCAGGCAGGGCATCGCTGTGACGGCCGCGGAAAAACGGCATGACCAGTGCATCACTCGTCCGGGTCATTGCCGTTTTTCGGTCAATAACCGCGTGGCAACCGTTTTTTTCCAGCTCAATCAATTCCCAGCAGTCAGGCGCATCGGCAATCGCCTCCATAAAACCGAGATGCTGACTATGTCCGGCCTTGTATGCCGAAACGTGCCCGAGTAGCGGGCATCCGAGCAGGGTCAAATCACCGACCAGGTCGAGTACCTTGTGCCTGATAAACTCATCCTGGTAGCGCAGGCCGTCCTCATTGAGCACCGAGGTCCGGTTCCAATGAATGGCAATGACATTTTCCAGCGTTCCGCCGAGAGCGAGACCATTGGCCCATAACTCTTCCACCTGCTCAACATAACCGAAGGTGCGTGCCCGGGCGATTTCCCGGCAGAAACGGTCCGGAGTGAAATCGATGGTATAGGTTTGCGTTTTGATCAGAGCATCATCAAAACTGATCTCGCCGGTCACCTTGAACCCATTGTAGGGTGTCACGACGATAGTAGTGTCGCGGTCGCTATAAGTGATCGGCCTGGTGATCCGCAGGAGTTTGCGCAAGCCTTCCTGTCTGGTTTTCCCCGCACTCTTCAGAAGCTTAATAAACGGCTCCGCACTGCCGTCCATGATCGGTACTTCGCTGGAGTCTATTTCTATATCGACGTTGTCGATATCACTGCTGCGGAGCGCGGCAAGCAGGTGCTCAGTAGTGGCGACGACGGCCCCTTGCTCGCCGATGGTGGTCGCCAATCGGGTATCGACCACCTTGTCCATGTGTGCTTTGACAGAGATGTTGTCACCCAGATCGATTCTAAAGAATCGAATACCGCTGTCTACCGGAGCCGGTTTTATCGTCAAGTTGGCAGTACGACCGGAATGCAATCCGATCCCGCAGCAGCTGGTCGGATGCTTAATGGTGTGTTGATGAGGGTCAAACATATCGTACATATCGTTCAGTCGTATGTGGTCGCCGTCGGCGCGACGATCTTTGGAGAGATGGTATTATCCGATATTGTTTGCAAAAATCAATCCATGGCAAGGGTAGCACGGTCGAAACCGCGGTGACGAGTGACTATACATATAATTTCAATAAGATACACCTTAATCTCAGAAGCCACTGAGAAGAGGGGAGGCGTGTCGCAAAACCCACACAACGTGCAAAAGAGACACGTTGAAATCGTTGATCTCTACAGCTTTCTGCGGAGCATCAGCTCTTCAGGGCATCGAAAACCAATTCGTTGAGCTGCCGGTTATCGGGTATTTCCAGGATTGGGACAAAAATGGGAAGTGTGGCGCTCGGCACAAGTCTTTTGAGTTTCGTTATGTCTTTTTCCGTTGTCAGGAGCCCCTGGGCGCCCATTGCCACTGCTTTTTCGGTAAGGGCGGCGAGTTCGTTTTCACTGATTCGGTGGTGATCGGTGAACCATGTGAACGCGCTGATCTCGATATTCAGTGCGGCCAGAGACGCGGTCAGTCGCTCCGGTCTGGCTATGGCGCAGAAACAGGATAGCGGCCGGGGGATGTCGGCCAGATCAACGACAGAACTGCGAGGACCACTTGAGCTCATTTCATGGCGGACGAAGTGGGCGTAACGCCGGCTCGCCCGGATAACCGGTTTCCCGGCAAATCGCGTCGTCAGGAGGTGCGCACAGGCGTCGGCACGCTGCTGGTTGTCAAGCGTTACCCCGGTCAAGACAAAGGCATCGCAGCGGCGCAGAGCCGAAATCGGTTCCCGCAGTTCGCCACCGGGGAACACCCTGCTGTTGCCGGAGAAATGGTCGGCATCGAAGAGAACCAAATCCAGCGATCGGGAAACGGCCAGATGCTGAAAACCGTCGTCAAGAATGAGTACGTTGCACCCGAAATCATCGATTGCCGCACGACAGGGCAGGTGTCGCTTTTTCCCGGTCATGACCACCACATCCCGGAGCCGATCGGCGATCAGGTACGGTTCATCGCCGACCTGCTCCGGGTCGGCCGACAGGGACGTTCGGTCACAAACGATATTGACCTCGTGACGACTTGTCCCTTTATAGCCGCGACTGATGACCGCCGGCCGGTAGCCCCGTGAACGGAGCAGGTCGGCCAGGTAAATCACCAAGGGGGTTTTTCCGGTACCGCCCATGGTCAGATTGCCGACGGAAATGACCGGCACGTTGAAGTGATGCGTGGTCAGGACGCGACGGCGATAAAGACCGGCCCGAATCTTCATGGCCAGGGCATAGAGCGGGCTGAACGGCCGACCAAGGAAATAGGGCGGCTCCGGTGGTTGTTTCTTCATAGTCGAAAATCGATTGCAAAGTTCTGGTAAGACAATGTCGGCATCGGTCGGACAATCGACCGGGACGAGACAGGCTCCAGACGACCTGCCTGCTTTTAAACCGGATACGGCAGTTTTTCAAGCTCGTAGCACTTGCGCTTTGAGCGATATTACACTAAGAAACGTCATTCCTTTTTGCAAATTCATGTGGAAAAGGCTACTATCAGCATCTGCTGGTTACTGCCCTTACCATCGGAAGAAATAGCGTTTTCGGGGGGAGGGGTGATCGATTGTCAACTCAAGTGTATGTGGAGGGATTCATGAGTGTCAAGCTGAACAAGAAAATTGCTGCCGTCGCCGCTGGTTTCCTGATGACCGTCGCGCTGCCCGGCGTCGGTTTAACGGCCGATACCATCAAGATCGGCGTTGCCGGTCCGCATAGCGGTGATCTGGCGTCCTACGGACTGCCGACCGTCAACGCTGCGAAAATCATTGCCGACAAGATCAATGCCAGTGGCGGCATCGACGGGAAGATGGTTGAACTGCTGATCGAAGATACCGTTTGCAAACCGGAAATTGCCACCAATACGGCAACAAAACTGGTATCCGACGGTGCCCAGATGATTCTCGGCGGTATTTGCTCCGGCGCTACCAAGGCCGCCTTGCCGATCTATCTCGATGCCGGCTTGCTGGTCATTTCACCATCGGCCACCAATCCGCCGCTGACCCAGAGTGGCGACTATCCTAATTTCTTCCGAACGATCGCCCCCGACGATGCCCAGGCACAACTCGATGTCGACTTTGCCATTGAAACAATGGGTTATACGAAGATCGCAGTGATCCACGACAAAGGAGACTACGGCAAAGGATTTGCGGAATTTGCCAAACAATTCATCGAAGCATCCGGCAAGGCCGAAGTCGTTCTGTTCGAAGGGGTAACCCCCGGTCAAGTCGACTACTCGGCAGTTGTCCAGAAAGTCAAGCAATCGGGAGCCGAAACCGTTATCTTCGGCGGCTACCATCCGGAAGCTTCGAAAATCATCACGATGATGAAGAAAAAACGCCTTGATGCTACCTTTATTTCCGATGACGGCGTGAAAGATCAGACCTTTGTCAAAGTAGCCCAGGAAAATGCGGAAGGAGCCTATGCCTCAGGCCCGAAGGACACCTCCAACAATCCGCTGGCCCAGCAGGCCGTCCAGGAACACAAAGACATGTTTGGCACCGATCCCGGGGCTTTTTACGAGAACGCCTATAGCGCCATGCTGGCCATGACCAATGCTGCAGCAAATGCAGGTTCGACAGATCTGGCCGCGTTGAAGAAGGCCTTGCAGACGGTGCCGGTCGAAACACCGCTCGGATCGATCACGTTCGATGAGAAAGGTGATGCCATCGGTGTCGGCTTCTCGGTCTATCAAGTACAAAACGGAGAGTGGGTTGAACTGAAATAACGGTTACCCGCTGTGATATCCTGCCTGGGACTGAGTGCAGAGACGGCTCGTCCCAGGTAATTTTTTTGCCGATTCATCATCCCTATGGACTATTTTATCGAGCTTTTCTTCAGCGGCCTGTCGCGCGGCGCAATTTACGCGCTGATCGCTCTCGGCTACACCATGGTCTACGGCATTATCGGTCTGATCAATTTCGCCCATGGCGAAATTTACATGATCGGTGCCTTCACCTCGTTTATCGTTGCGACCATTCTGACCATTCTCGGTCTACCGGTGTTGGCAATTATCGTGTTGACCGGTATTGCCGCCGTGGTCTGGTCAGCGTCGTACGGGTATACCATTGAAAAAATCGCCTATAAACCATTGCGGCATGCCCCGCGGCTATCGGCCCTGATCAGTGCCATCGGCATGTCAATGTTTCTGCAAAACTATGTGCTGCTTGCGCAGACTTCTGATTTCCTCCCATTTCCAACACTTATTCCCGATTTTGCCTTCATGGAGCCCATCGCCCACATCGTCGGCTCCACCGATCTCGTGATCCTCATTACGACCACCGTATCGATGATTTTTTTGACGGTGCTCATCAAATACACCAGAATCGGCAAGGCCATGCGCGCCACCGCTCAGGATCGTACCATGGCCATGCTGGTTGGCATTAACGTCAACCGTGTTATCTCCGCCACCTTTGTCATCGGCTCATCGATGGCGGCGATCGGTGGCCTGCTGATTGCCTCCCACATCGGTCAGATCAATTTTTACATCGGGTTTCTCGCCGGTATCAAGGCGTTTACCGCCGCCGTGCTCGGCGGGATCGGCTCCATCCCCGGAGCGGTTCTCGGCTCCGTCGTACTCGGCTTGACGGAAAGCTTTGCCACGGGATATGTCTCAAGTGATTACGAAGATGTCTTCGCCTTTTCGCTGCTCGTTCTGATCCTGATCTTCAAACCATCAGGACTGCTCGGCAAGGCGGACACGCAAAAGGTATGAAAGAACCATGTTCACTTTGCAAGAATTGAAACGCTCCGCACTCATCTCTCTGTGGTTTGTTTTTTTGACGTTTCCGATCATGGTCGTCAAAGTGAACTCCATTGAGAAGACGGTACAGTGGCGCTGGATGAATGTCGTCTACGTCCTTGTCGGCAGCTTTATCCTGTCATTGCTGTTCCGCTATTTCCTGTACAGAAAAGAACAGCAGAGCGGCGAAGACGAGCAACAGGGCGACACAACCGGACGATCGCTCATCCACAGGCTGCTGATCGTGCCAAAGTATCGCAATATGATTTACGGGGTGCTGCTCGGCGCGGCCGTCGTCTTTCCCTTCCTGACTTCGAGCTATCAAGTCAACATCATGACCACCGCACTGATGTACGTGGTGCTTGGTCTCGGGCTCAATATCGTCGTTGGTCTGGCAGGTCTGCTCGATCTTGGTTATGTGGCATTCTACGCCGTCGGCGCCTATTCCTACGCCTTGTTGAATTATCATTTCGGTCTGGGCTTCTGGGCCGTACTACCGATCGGCGGTCTGCTCGCTGCGCTGTTCGGTATTTTGCTCGGTTTTCCGGTTCTGCGGCTGCGCGGCGATTACCTGGCCATTGTAACCCTCGGTTTTGGCGAAATCATCAGGCTGGTACTGGAAAATTGGGGCGACTTTTCCCAGGGGCCATCGGGAATCTCCAACATTGCCCGTCCCGGCTTCTTCGGTATCGAGCTATCGCTGGAAATGGCTATCGTCTATATCTATTACCTGATGGTCCTCTTTGTCATCGTCACCATCTTTCTCGTCAATCGGCTCCAGGATTCGCGGTTGGGGCGTGCCTGGATCGCCTTGCGTGAAGATGAGATCGCCTGTCAGGCAATGGGTATCGATAAGATTAAGACCAAGCTGGCGGCCTTTTCACTCGGCGCTTTATGGGCGGGCATCATCGGTGTCGTGTTTGCTGCAAAAACGACGTTTATCAACCCGGCAAGCTTCACCTTTCTGGAGTCGGCAATCATCCTCTCCATCGTCGTCCTCGGCGGTATGGGATCTATCATCGGCGTGATCATCGGTGCTCTCGTTCTGATCCTGCTCCCCGAATATCTTCGGGCGCTGTCGGAGTTTCGCATGCTTGCTTTCGGCGCCATTCTCGTCTGCATGATGGTTTTTCGCCCGCAAGGGATCATAGCCAGCATCAGGCGAACCTATACGTACAAACCCCGGAATCGCGACGAGGCTTGACGACATGAGCGAGACCATTCTTGAGGTACACGAACTGACCATGGACTTCGGGGGAGTTCGCGCGCTGAACAACCTCGATCTTGACGTCCGACGCGGTGAAATCGCCGCGCTGATCGGTCCGAACGGGGCCGGTAAAACGACGTTTTTCAACTGTTTGACCGGACTCTACCTGCCGACAAAAGGCGACATCCTCCTTTACCGCCTCGACTCAGGAAAAAAAATCAGCCTGAAAGGATTGAAACCCAATAAGGTCACTGAACACGGTCTGGCGCGCACCTTTCAGAATATTCGCCTCTTTCCGATGATGACCGTGCTGGAAAACGTCATGATCGGCCGCCACTGTCGGACAAAAGCGTTTGTTATCGGCGCGTTTTTTCGTGGTCCGAGAACTCGCCGGGAAGAAGAAGAAATTATTGAGATGAGCCACCGGATTCTTGAAAAAGTCGGATTGAGCCGTTTTGAAAACGATTTTGCGATGAACCTGCCATACGGCGCCCAACGACGACTGGAGATCGCACGGGCGCTGGCTACCGAACCGGTGCTCCTGTTGCTGGATGAACCGGCAGCCGGCATGAACCCGTACGAGACCATTGAACTGGTCAACCTGATCCAGGAAATAGCCGCGGACGGGCAGTCGATTCTGCTCATCGAACACGACATGAAACTGGTGATGAGCCTTTCCGACCGCATCTTCGTCATGGATTACGGCAAGAAAATCGCTCAGGGCCGTCCGGAAGAAATCCGCATGAACCCGGAAGTCATCAAAGCCTATCTCGGTGAAGAAGTAGATGCTTAAACTTGAAAACGTCCAGTCCGGTTACGGTAATATTCTCGCCGTACGCGGCATCAGCCTCGAGATCCACGAAGGGGAAATCATCACCCTGATCGGCGCCAACGGGGCCGGCAAGAGCACCACTCTGATGACGATCTCCGGTGTCGTTCGTTGCCGCGCCGGCAAGATCACCCTTAACGGCGAGGAAATCCAAGACCTCGATACCGACGCTATCGTCAAGAGAGGGGTTTGTCAGGTCCCAGAGGGGCGCCATATTTTCCCCCTGCTGACGGTTCGTGAAAATCTTGATATGGGAGCATTTCTGCGAAAGGACACCAGACAAATCAAACAGGATATCGACTATGTCTTTTCGCTCTTTCCGATTCTTGCCGAACGCCGCAACCAGGACGGCGGTACGCTGAGCGGCGGAGAACAGCAGATGCTGGCCATGTCTCGCGCCCTGATGGCCCGTCCGCAGCTGCTACTGCTCGATGAACCGTCCATGGGACTGGCCCCGTTGATCATCAAACAGATTTTTGAGATCATCAAGAAGATCAACGAGGAGAACAATACCACCATTTTTCTGGTCGAGCAAAACGCCAATCAGGCTCTACAAATCGCCGATCGTGGCTATGTCATCGAAAATGGAAAGATTTCCTTGACCGGATCGGCCCAGAGTCTACTGCAGAATACTGCCGTTCAGAAGGCCTATTTGGGTATCTGAACGGCACCTCGGTCACAGCTTCACCAACATTCGACAGGGCTGCTTTCTCCCGCCGAAACATGAGCATCGCGAACAACCTATGAAACAGATCAAGGCAGGGGTGATCGGGGTCGGCTATCTCGGGCGATTTCACGCCCAGAAATATGCGGCGTTGCCCGGGGTTGAACTCGTCGGAGTTGCCGACGTCGATACGGTGCGGGCGCAAGAGGTGGCCGCCGAAAGCGGGTGCAGTGCCTACACCGATTATCGGGAACTCGTGGCCGCTATCGATGCCGTCTCCATCGTCGTGCCGACCAGTCTGCATCATCCGGTTGCCAAGTATTGTATCGAGCGCGGGGTTGATCTGCTGCTGGAAAAACCAATGACTGTCACGCTGGCCGAAGCAGACGAGTTGATAGCACTGGCCGATCAACACAACAGCGTTTTCCAGGTCGGGCACCTGGAACGCTTCAATCCTGCGGTCATGGCCATCAAACCGTTTTTGACGACGCCGGTTTTCATCGAGAGCAACCGGATATCAACTTTTAAGCAACGGGGCGTCGATGTCGATGTCGTTCTCGATCTGATGATCCACGATATCGATATCATCCTGACCATTATCGATTCCCCGCTGAAGACCATTCACACCGTCGGAGCGCCCGTCGTGACCGGCACAACCGATATCGCCAACGCCCGCCTTATTTTCGAAAACGGCGCAACGGCCAACATCACCGTCTCCCGTATTTCGCTGACCAACATAAGGAAAATGCGCATTTTCCAACCCGGCTCCTATATCAACGTCGACTTCGCCAACAAAAAAGTCATGACCATCAAACTCGGTGAGGGGGTGCTTGCCAGCGGCATGCCGAAACATGACATAGAGGTCGAATCCTTTGCCGGGCAGGATGCGTTATACAACGAAATTGAACATTTCATCGATCATGTCCGGCGGCGGGCGACACCGATCGTCAGCGGTAGCGACGGCCGCAAAGCACTCGAGGTGGTTCTGCAGGTAATGGATCAGATCAGGGAGCATCAAAGCCTCGAATTGTTCAGCCGCATCAAGACGTCCGCCTGACCATGAGCACCGAGATCATGATCGTCGCCGGCGAGGCGTCCGGCGATCTCCACGGCAGCCGACTGATCAAGGCGATGCGGGCCCGACAGCCCGATCTCATGGTGAGTGGGATCGGCGGCGTCGAATTGGCGGCGGCGGGAGTCGACATTCTCTTTCCGTCATCGAAGATCGCCGTCGTCGGCTTTTTCGAAGTAATTTCCCATCTCGCCGATATCATCACCGCACAGAAACTGCTGCGCCGCCGTCTGGTGGAGCACCGGCCACAACTGCTCATCCTGATCGACTTTCCGGATTTCAATCTGATGCTGGCCGCCAAAGCGAAAAAACTCGGCATTCCCGTTTTCTACTATATCAGCCCTCAGGTATGGGCCTGGCGTTCGGGGCGCGTCAAGACCATCGGCACGGTGACCGATGCCATCGGTGTCATCCTCCCCTTTGAAGAAGACTTCTATCGCTCGCGCGGTGTCACCGCCCACTATGTCGGTCATCCACTCCTCGATTCAGTTCGGGCCGATATTTCTCGCGATTCCTTCTGCACGATGTTCGATATCGACGCGTCACGACCGCTGATCGGGATCCTGCCGGGCAGCCGTACGAAAGAGATCAGACAATTACTGCCGATCTTTCTCGAGGCGGCGGCGGTATACCAGCGACGTGCCGCAACCCGCCCGGTGTTCCTGATCCCCCAGGCATCAACCGTTGCCGAAGAGGAATTGGCGGACAACGGGGTCGACCGCTATCGCTCCATTATCGATATCCGAATCATCACCAGCCGGCGCTACGACCTGATGGCTGCGTGCGATGCGGTGATGGCCGCTTCGGGCACCGTAACCCTGGAAGTGCTGCTGCTTGGCACACCGATGGTGGTGGCTTATAAGCTATCTCCGTTAACCTACCAGATCGGTAGACTGCTGGTAAACATTCCGTACTTCGCTCTGGTCAACCTGATCGCCGGCGACAAGGTCGTGCCGGAACTGCTCCAGGATGAAGCGCGGGCCGACCGGATCAGCGACGAATTGTATCAGCTGGTGCACGACCCGTTGCGGCGGGCTCGAATGAAAGAGGACTTTGCCCGCGTCAGGGACCTGCTCGGCACTGCCGGTGCCTCCGATCGAGCCGCAGATCTTGCCGTCAGCCTAATTGGCGGGTCCGGTCGATGGACGGCTGAGGTACGGCAGTGACCTCGCCTGAAACCGATCCTGACGAGCCGGTTGCGATCGCCATTGACGGCACACTCGATCTAACCATTTCTCTCCGAAGGATTTTTCCACTCTGATTCCCGATTACCTTGAGCAATGTCGGTTTCACGGGATTTACGAAGTACGCCTGATCCACGGTAAGGGCAGGGGAGTGCTTCGTCGCACCGTCCACCATCTGTTGGGTAGGCTGCCGCAGGTTCGCTCCTTTCATCTCGCCGATGAAACGGGTGGCGGTTGGGGAGCCACCCTGGTGTTGCTCGACAGGTCTCCGGCAAACGAGCCGTGATCGAAAGGCGCGGAGTGATTAGAGTGAACCGTCGATCTGTTCCGCAGGCAACAGCTGTTTGACGTCAAACAGAACCGCCCTTTCTTTCAGCCAGCCCCTGATCTCTTCTATCGGCATCTCGCAGAATTCCCGGTGGGCAACAGCCAAGACGATGGCGTCATAGTCGGCCTGCCGCGGGGCAGTAACCACCGTTACCCGATACTCGGCTTCGGCTTCGGCGGCATCGACCCAGGGATCGACCACATCGACCGTCAACCCGTAATCCTTGAGTTCATGGATGATATCGATGACCCGGGTGTTTCTCAGGTCGGGACAATTCTCTTTAAAGGTCAGACCCATCACCAGGATGCGCGCCGAAGGCATTTCGATGCCGCGCCGGATCATCAGCTTGATCACCCGATTGGCGACATATCTGCCCATATCGTCGTTGAGTCTCCGGCCGGCCAGGATCATGGCCGGATGATAACCGACCTGCTGCGCCTTGTGCGTCAGGTAGTATGGGTCGACGCCGATGCAGTGGCCGCCG
>NPIE01005191.1_pt1 | contig 16624 bp, 15 predicted proteins | sample 8637661 | NCBI WGS metagenome assembly NPIE01 (sample SAMN07420842, study PRJNA396082) | bioreactor metagenome | isolation source: sample BA12 brine-fed electro-methanogenic bioreactor BA | place: Japan: Kochi | collected 2016-12-09 | reverse complement strand
AGCAGCCGGAGGCAGGACCGGCCGGCCCTTCCGACCAGGAGCCGATTTTCATTGTTCGCTGCGGGGGGATTATATGCCCCACCAGCGGCCGAGCGCGACGATCGCCACGCCGACCACCATCGACAGAAAAACGTTGCCCGTCTTGCAGCTGCACAGGCCGGTCGCCAGCGTGGCCAGCCAGCCGATCGGCCCGGCGGCCATTGCGGCCGGGACAATCAGAGAGAGGAGGATGGTGCCGGGCAGCGCATCCATGAACGTTTTAAACCGGCCTGATTTCGGCAAACGACCGGCAAGTAGCAGTCCGGAGATCCGCAGGCCGTAGGTTACCAGCGCCGCTGATCCGATAACGAGCCAAACGAGCAGTTCGTCAGCCATTGCCGTGTCTCCTGCCCGGCTCGGTTTCGCGCACTGCAGCTGCCAGTGCCCCGGCAACGCCGCCGCAGACGATATACCACTTCCCCGGCAGCAGGGCCTCACTGGCCAAGGCGACCAGTGCCGCAATCAGCCAGGGCAGCAGGTCGCGACGCCCCCTCCAGAAACTGAAAACCAGGGCGGTAAAGACCGCAACAAAGGAAAAGTCGAGTCCGTATCGCTCAGGATCGGTGATCACCGCGCCGAGGCGATGGCCGAGCATGGTGCCGCTGCACCAGGCGAGTTGAACGCAGAGACCGCCGCCGAGCAAAAACCAGGTGGAAACCCTCTGCTTGTGAAAACGGGCCATGGTGATTGCCCAGTTTTCGTCAGCAACCAGATGCATGAACAAAAAGCGATGGCGCAGGGATGTTCCCTGGAAGAGCGGACTGAGCGAGGCGCCGATCAGCAGATAACGCATGTTGATCACCAGCACTGCCAGCGTAATCTCGACGATCGGCAGCGGTGGCAGCCACATATCGACTATGACGAATTGCGCTGAACCGGCAAAAACGCTCAGGTTCATGACCAGCAACTGATACCAGGTCAGTCCTTTCTGGGCAGCGAGCAGGCCGAGAACGCTGCCGTAGGCGCCGACACTGGCGGCAACGACGAGGCTGGCGGTAAATCCCGCCCGGAGGTCGAGGTGCTGTTGGAGGTGACGATTTCCCATTTGTGGACCGGTGATCCGAGCGAAAAACGAAGATTATCTGTGGTATGTACCGTTGTTACCGCTGCGGCACCGATTATAATCACAGCTGAAGCATGATGGCAAGGGGTTCTGCGAAGGCCGTTTGGGGGGCCGCAAACCCGGCCTGCTGAGGAGTTCCCGTGGCGACGGTGTGCCCGCCGTCGCCACGGGCGATGCTACGTCGACCGGTCGGCACTATGGTGAGGGGTTAATCAGCTATTTTCTTGTTCAAAAATAGAAAGACGGCTATAGTCCGGGTTTGTATTTTGTGGACAAAGATTTGTTTTTCTGGGATGTTGCCTGGTGCCGCCGGAGCAGATCGATTGACACGGCACCACGATCAGGTGAGTGGATGACCCGAGAGGAGATCACCAGACAGCCATGATGACGATGCGTCTGAAATACACCAAATACTCTCAGCTGAAAATTTTCCTGATTGTTTCTTTTCTCGTCGGCGCCACCCTCTGCGTGGTCCAGTCCGCTCACATTTTCACGCCGTTCGACATGGCGCTGTTCAGGATGGATTCGCTTGAGGGGTATCAGCCGATACCCCTCAGTGTAACCGTGCTGATCATCATGTTTCACACCTTGTTTCCCGGTATCATTATTCTTGAGGAAGGGGTGGTCAAGGGCATGATTTACACGGTCATCGCCTGGTTTTTCTATGCCGTGCTGATCCACTCCTATTCCGCAGCCTTTCACCTCTTTATGCCGGTATCGGCCCCGCTGATCGGCACGCTGGCTGCTGTCATCAGAGTCCTGGCCTGGGGATCGACGGTGCTTGAAGAAGAGAAGAACGATATCAGAAACACCTTCGGGCATTTTGTCGAGCCGAGCATTGCCACGTTGGCCATCGAGAATCCCGGTCTGCTCAAGGAGGATGGCGTCCTCAAGACGGTCACCGTGATGTTTGCCGATCTCCGTGGATTTACAAAACTCTGCCGGGATATCGAGCCCGAGCAGGTGATCAAGATGATGCGTGAATGTTTCGGTAAATTGATTTCGATTGCCCGGGCCAATGACGGCGTCATCGATAAACTGATCGGCGACTCCCTGATGGTGGTCTGGGGGAACCCGGTGGAGCGGCCGGATCATGCCGAACGAGCAGTGGAAGCGGCGCTGGAGATGCAGGCGATGATGCGCAACCTGCGTCATCGGTGGCAGACCCGCATGGGCGTGAAGATTGATTTGGGTATCGGTATCAATACCGATCAGGTGGTGGTCGGCACGATCGGTTCCGAGGAGTATTGCGACTATACGGTTCTTGGCTATGGCGTCAATATCGCCTCCCGGATCGAGCGGGGCTGCCCGGGTGGAGAAATCTGCATTTCCAAGAAAACAATGGAATTACTGGGTGGGCTCTACCGCTGTGAAGCGATGGGCCGGTTCGAATATAAAAACGTCAGAGACAAGATCGAGGTGTTTCGGGTGCTGCAGGATCGTGATCAGGGAGAAAACACGTAGATCGCGCTGACACTGAAAATCCACATGCAGGCAACAGCCAGGGTTGCCTTGCCCTCGCTCAGCCCCTGTCCCGCCACCATACTTTTCTTGATCAGCACAGACGACCAGACAAACGACAGGAGCAGGGGCACCAGGAGGATGGACATCACCGCTCCATTCTCCGGCCGGAAGCGGATGGCATAGTTCAGCAGTGGAGCGAACAGCCAGAACGGCAGTGTTGCCAGGCCGACCAACTCGAGAACCAGGACCAGGCCGCCCGGACCGCCGAACGCCTTCGCGGCGGCCCAGTAAATAAGCGTCAGGCCGAAGAGGACCGCGAACATGGTGAAGATGCCGTAGAGAATGAGCAGAAGAAACAGAAGCAGCAGCATCCGCCCTGTCAACGCTTCGCTTCCGGCCTGACCGATGATGCCGATCAGATTGGACAGCCCGAACAATGTGCCGAGAATGGCAATATTGATCAGCATGACCGGGCGGGCCTTTCCCTCCAGGGCCAAGCGAAACACCTCTTCTTTGCCGGTGGCGAGGGCGGGAAGCAGATCCAGGTAGCGCGGCACGTCTCGTTCTCTCTTCCTGTAGAGCAAATGATCGGGATCGATCCGGGGGCCCCGTTGCCGCCCCCGGATCGGTTCGTGGTTGTCGGTTACGCCCAGCCGCCCGGCAGCACGGCGTAGATGCAGAAGAACAGACTGACGGCGGCAATGATGATGCCGGCCCTGGTGCTATTATACCGCTCGTCGCTGTATTCGGACCAGCCGTGGACTTTGTCGACGAGCATTTTATCCTGTTCGACGGGGATGCGCATCATCAGAGATGGGATACGCTCGGTAATCATCGATACCGTGGTCAGCAGGAAGAAGCTGAGCGGCACGCAGAACAGCGAACCGGACATGCCGACCTTGGCCTGCAGGCCGGTGGAAATGACTATATTTGGGAAAATATACGGTGACACGAGAATGTAGACGAGACCGGAGACGAGAATGGAGGTAAACGCTCCATAGCGATTGGCCGGTTTCCACCAGACACCGAGAATAGCCGCCGGGGCGACGGTAACGCCGGCCAGGCCGAAGGCCCAGAGAATACTGACCACCAGGAAGGTGGGTGGATCCAGCGCGATCAGGATACTGGCGGCACCGCCGCCGGCAATGGCCGCATAGCCGATGATTTTCATGGTCTTGTCCGGCAGGTTCGGCTTGATCGTGGCAATGATATCCTGGGCGATCATCGCGCCGATGGCCATCAGGTTGGCGCTGATCGTCGACAGACCGGCAGCGATGGCGCCGGCGATGACGAAGGCCAGCACCCAGGCCGGGTTGTAGACGCTGTTGAGAATCAGGGTGATCTTGTCAAAGTCGGTCGGGGCAATGGCCTGGCCGGAGGTTGCCTGGAAAAAGACGCCGGAAAAGCCCATGGTATAGGTGGCGCTGAAGACGATGCCGCAGAAGAAGGTGAACCAGACCATCGCATTTCGCGCGCTTTTCAGGTTCGAAGCGGTGTAGACCCTCATGCCGAGATGGGGCAGGCCCATGGCGCCGATGGTAAAGCAGGGGATCAGGGCCAGGTACCATTTGAAGCCGTATTTCATGTCGAAGAAATCCGGTACCGCTTCGAGCATGGCCGGAACCATGTCGCTGTAGAGCAGTGGCGGGAAATACCAGCCGGTGCCGCCCATCGCCTTCATGATCGCGCCGAGCGGAATGACAAAGGCGATACCCATCAGGATCATCTGGAAAGCGGCGTTGTAGCTGGTACCGTACATGCCGCCGATGGTGACGTAGCCGACAATCAGGGCACCGCCGCAGATCAGTGAGATACTGTAATTGAAGCCGAACAGTATTTCAAAGACTTTGGCGACACCGATCATCTGGCCAAGGGCGTACATGACCATGACGAGAATCATGAACAAAACGGTGATATACGACGTCGACAGACCGTAGCGTTCACGAACGAATTGTGCCGGTGTAAATGCGCCCAGACGCCTCAGTGGCGCCCCGTACCAGAGGGTGATCAACGGTATCGACAGGGAAAACTGAATCCACATATAGACAAACGGTACTTTGAGGTTCAGAATCAGTGCCGTAACGCCCATGAAGGTGGCCAGGCTCATGTAGCTCGACGCCATGCCGAGGCCGTTGGTGACTGCCCCGATACTGCGGCCGGCCGTCCAGTAGTCGGTCGCGATCTTGGCCCGTTTCTGTGAATACCAGCCGATCAGGTAGAAAATGACGAACGAAGCGCCGACGAAAATGATACCGAGCGTCGGGCTGGATAATACCCATTGTTGCTGTTCCATGATAATCGCGCCTCCTTACCCGACGTTCTCGGTTGAACCGCTGTACTCCTCAATCTCGTCGTCGAGATCGTTGGACAGCTTAGCCTGGAACCAGACGACTACCATCAGACCGAGCCAGCCCATCAGCACCGGAATGATATATTGTGACGGAAAACCAAAAACCATGTGGTTCTGCAGGCTCGGAAAAGCCACGAAAAATAATCCGAGATGCCCGCAACACAGCAATAAAACGCTGAAAATGAGGGTGTACCGAATTTCCTTCTTGTACGCGCTATTCATGCTCTCCTCCTTTTGAAAAACTGCCTTTTGGTTTTCCCTCGCCGTCGTTTTCCCGGGAGTCCGATCGATCTCGGCCAGGAGCCTGCGGAGGGGCGTTTTATCTGCGACAGGTCCGATGCCCTGCCGGTATCAGCAAGTAAGGAGCGGTGGTCGTCCCGGGTAGACGGGCGGCATGATCATCGTCACAGCCTCGTCATATATGGTGAACAGCCCGGCGAAACAGTGTTATAGCGCCGTCCCGGTTCGGGTCCGAAACAGATCGACCAATGGTCAGTGCGAGAGGGTCAATCAGCAAAGAGCGAGCGCTCGTTCGTCACCGGTGGCGTTGATTCCTCCCGCGCTCTGAGCTACAGGGGTCCGGAGGGATCGGTCAGGGGCGATCGTGAGGAGCTGGAAGGGGTATCTGCTCGTCCTTGGTGAGTGGAGGTCCTCCCGGAGTAGGAAAAATCATGAGCGCATTTACCGGATAACGATTACACTTGTGCTCATCCTGAACGAGCGCTCACTCTGAATACGCCTGAATATAAATTCACCGCATGGAAAATGTCAACGATTTTTATGTATCGTTTTTTTGGTGAGTTAGACAGTGCGTGCAGTGCGACAAAGAAGGAGTGATGGGGACGGCCGGTCGCTGCGGGACGAGCCGACGAGAATAGGGTTTGTCTGGTTTGGAAAAAACAATGGGTGAACGACATGACCGGAGGCGGGCGGATCATTATCAATACCGGCGATGGCAAAGGTAAGACGACGGCTGCTCTGGGACTTGCCTTCCGGGCGCTCGGCCACGGCCGGCGGGTATGTGTGATCCAGTTTATCAAAGGACAGGGGGAATATGGCGAGCGGCGTTTTGCCGAAACGCTGGCCGGACTCGACTGGTTTATCTGCGGCAAGGGCTTTGTCTTCAAGAAGGAACGGATCGAAGAAGATCGAACCGTGGCGCGCGCGGGCTTCGAACTCGCTCGCCAGAAAATTGCCTCTGACGCCTACGACCTGATCATTCTCGACGAACTCACCTATCTGCCGCAGTTCGGTTTTCTCGACGTAGCCGATATTATCGAGGTCATCTCTCAGAAGCCGCCGCGGCTGACCATTGTCATCACCGGCCGCAACGCGCCGCCGGAGTTGGTGGCTATTGCCGATACGGTGACCGATATGCAATCCGTCAAGCACGCTTTTGCCAGCGGGGTCAAGGCCCAGAAGGGGATCGAATTCTGAAGGGGGTTATATGCTGCCAGCAGCAGGGAGTATTACCGGACTGAAAGTGCTCGACCTGTCGCGGATGCTGCCCGGGCCATATTGTTCGATGATCCTTGCCGATCACGGGGCGGATGTGATCGCCGTCGAGGATCGCCGCTTTGCCACCGACAACCTGTTCTTCCCCGGTCTCTACCGCAACAAGAGGCATCTATGTCTGAATCTGAAAGACCCTGAAGGCAAGGAGATCTTTCTGCGTCTGGCCGAAGCGGCCGACATCGTCATCGAGGGGTTCAGGCCGGGAGTTACCGAGCGGCTCGGCATCGATTACTCTACCCTGAGTCGCATTAACCCGGGACTCATCTATTGTTCGATCACCGGCTTTGGACAGACCGGCCCGTATCGGCACCGTGCCGGTCACGATGTCAATTATCTCGCCGTTGCCGGCATTCTCGATCTGATCGGCCCGAAAGACGGCCCACCGACCATCCCCGGGGTACAGATTGCCGATATCGCCGGCGGCGGTCAGCAGGCGGTGATCGGCATTCTGCTGGCGCTGCTGGCCAGGGAACGGACCGGCAGAGGCCAGCACATCGATATTTCAATGACCGACGGCTTGCTCGGTCTGTTGGCCCTGCCACAGGAGTTGTGCGGAAGAAGCGGATCCGAGCCACGCCGGGCCGATGATCTTCTCTCCCACCGCTATGCCTGCTATAATGTCTATCAGACGGCCGATCAGCGCTATCTTGCGGTCGGCGCCTTGGAGCACCGGTTCTGGAAACAGCTCTGCACCCTGCTCGATATTCCCGATTATGCGGATCGACAATATGATGAATCGTGCCGGCAAGAGCTGATCGACGTGCTGCAAGAGGCAATTGGCCGCCGCACCGCGGCGCAGTGGGAAGAACTGCTGGCCGACCATGATGTCTGCTGCACGACCATCAGCAGATTTGCCGACATTTTTTCGCATCCGCTCTTTGTCGAACGCCATATGGTCGTGTCCATCGATGATGATGCTGGCGGCACGCAGCAGGTGCTCGGCATCCCGGTCAAAATGAGCGAAACGCCGGGCTCGATCCGTCGGCCGCCGGACCGATTCGGCGGCAGTTCGGAGCAGATCCTGGCGGACCTTGGCTTTTCGGCCAAGCAGGTGGCTGATCTGCGGCGCCGAGGGGTCATCTGACGGCATGGCCGGTCGGCGGTGCGCCTCTGCGGCGTGCGCACTGTAGGGTCGACTTCTGGAGAAGGTTTTATGAACGCTGATTATTCCGAATTTTTCAAGGTGTTTGCCCAGGTCAGCAAGGCCATTCACTCCGGCGAGAACACCACCGAGATCCTTGAGCATATCGTCAAAAACATCAGGTCGTTACTAGGGGCGAAAGGCTGTATTTTCTGGATTGTCGATCGTGGCCGGCAGAAGATTGAGACCATGGTTTCCGACGGCTTTCCTTACCGCAATCTTGCCGATGTCAACTATCGGGAACTCAATAGGATTTTCAATCCGACCGATGGGCCCTTCGTTTACATCGCCGATGCCAGGACGGATCATCGGATTCCGGAAGTCGATACCATCGGCAAGAAAAGCGTCGGCTCGATCGTCGGCATGCCGTTTGATATCGTCGGCACACACGCCGGTATCCTGGCCGTCTATTTCTATGCCTTTCGCGAAATGAGCGAGCGCGACCGGGAAATCATCACCGCTCTCGGTGAGCAGGGCGCCATCGCGCTGCACAAGGCCCTCAGCTATGACGAGAAGATGCTGCAGAACCTCAGGCAGGTCGTGGAGGTCCTGGCCTTGGCCATCGAAGCGAAAGACGAATCGACCCACGGTCACTCGGTACGGGTGGCCCGGTTTGCGAAAATGATAGCTGAACACCTCGGTCTGCCGGAAGCCGAGGTCGAGGCCATCCACCATGGAGGTCTGCTCCACGATATCGGTAAAATCGGCATGAATGATGATATCTTGGAACGGCTCGGGATCCTGTCCCGACGGGAAATGGATATCGTTCGCCAGCATCCGGTGATCGGGGCCAGGATCGTCAGTCCCCTGCGCTTTCTTGACGACGTGGTGCCCTTGATCCGTCATCATCATGAGCGTTACGACGGCAGCGGCTACCCCGATGGTTTGCAGGGCGAAGCTATTCCGCTGGGTGCCCGGATTTTGACGGTTTGCGATGCCTTCGAGACGATGTTGGCCGGCCGCACCCATTTCGCCCGGATGAAACTGGCAGATGCCGTGGTCAACCTGCAGCAGGGAGCCGGGCACCAATTCGATCCGGTCGTTGTCGCTGCACTGTTTGCCGCCCTGGCGGAGCATCCGGACCTTGTGGCCGAGGGGATTTGCGGCTCCGATCTGGCCTGTTTGCAGCGGTACCGGCAAAAATTGGCGGCCGGTGGGTCCCCGGCCGCACAGCTGTTTATCTAGCCCCATGACCGGGAGTTACAACGCAGTATGAAAAGTAGTACCACCACCGGAGCAATCAACAATGCAGCAGCATCTGGTCGATGAGCGGTCGGGCTCCTGGTTGAAGTTTGTCCTCGGCATTATTCTGCCGACGGCGCTCGTCATCATGATCGCTGTCGGCTCGATCTATGTGGTTATTATCCCGGCTTTCAAAGAGACCTTCCTCGACAGCAAGCGAGAGATGATTCGCGAGTTGGTCAATGTCGCCTGGAGTGTCATGGTGCTTTATGAGCAGCAGGAGCAAGCCGGCCTGTTGACCCGTACCGAGGCCCAGGAAAAAGCGATGGAGGAGATCGAACACCTGCGCTACGGCCGGGAGGGCCGAGATTATTTCTGGATCAGCGATATGTACCCCCGGTTGGTGATGCATCCCTATTCAAAAGAGCTGATCGGTGGTGATCTCAGCTCTTTTGAGGATGCCGGCGGCAAACGATTGTTCATGGAAATCAAGGAGGCCCTGTCCTCGGCGCAAAGCGGCTTTATCGGTTACATCTGGAACAAGAAATATGAAGAATCCATGGACGTCCCCAAGTTGTCCTACGTCAGAAAATTCGAGCCATGGGGCTGGGTCGTCGGCACCGGTGTGTACCTCGACGATGTTGAGCAGAAAACCGACGAGATCACCAGGCGCCTGACCCGGATGATCCATTTCGGCATGGTGGTCATTGCCCTGCTGTTGACGGTGACCGTGGTGCGCAGCCTGATCATCGAACGGCGGCGGCGGAGTGCCGAAGCGTCGTTGCGGCTGTCCCGGGTGAAATACAAGACGCTCGTCGAGGCCGCCGTGGATCCGATCATGATGCTCCACAATGGCTCCTGCCTCTATGCCAACAAGGGAATGGAAGAATTACTCGGCTACAGCGGTGCCGAACTGGAAGAGATGAATGTGGCCACCCTGGTCGCCGGGGAAGGCGACGCGCATGAACAGAGCCGGGAGATTTGGGAAAACGCCCTGCACGGCTACGTGACGGTCGGACAACATGAGATCGTGCTTAAACGCAAAGACGGCCACCCGCTGTCAACCATCGTCAGTTTGGCCCGCAAGGATCTGGGTTCTCAGAAAGTCGTCGTGTTGACTGCCCGCGATATCCGCAACAGCAGACGGCTCGAGGAAGAGCTGGAGCAAAGCCGAGAACGGTTCCGGCAACTGGCCGACCGTCTGCGGATCGGCATGTTCCGGACCGGGGCCGGCGGTGGCTTCAGGTTTCTCGAAGCTAACGATGTGACGAAGGAGTTGTTGCAGCAGCAAGGCGGCAGACCGTTGCTCGAAGCCAACCTGCTCGATTTTTTCCCCGATTCGCAGGAACGACAGGAACTTGTTGCTAACCTGCAGCAGGACGGACTCGTGAAAGAGAAGTCCCTCAGTCTCATGGATTCACAGGGCGGATCGCGAACCATATCGATTTCCATGGTCCTGGTCAGGGACGGGGACGGCACGCCCCTCTATTGTGACGGCCTGTTGGAGGACATCAGTCGCCGTCAGCAGAGCGAAGAGGAGCGGGAAAACCTGATCGTCGAGTTGCAGACGTCCCTGATGTTTTTAAACCAGCCGGTGCGCAGTTCACTGAGCGGTTATATCTCCTGCAACCTCAATACGCCGATCCGCACGGCGGCTGCCATGATGAGCGAAGCTGGTCGCAGTGCGATCCTGGTGACCAGTGAGTCCGGGGCGATGATCGGCATCGTCACCGATCTCGTCCTGCGTGAGCGGGTGGTCGGCGGTGCAGTGGCCATCGATGCTCCGGTCTACCAGGTGATGAGTGCCCCGCTCATTTACATCGACGATTCGGCCCTGATTTTCGAAGCCGTTCTGTTGCTGCAGGAGCGGGGCATCAAGCACCTGGTGGTCAGGGATGGTGGCGGGGCGGTAGCCAGTGTGATCAGCAACGAGGAACTGCTCGATGTGCATCGCTACTCGTCGGCTTTTGTGTTGGAACAGATCCGCAGCGCAGCCTCGGTCGGTGCCATCGGGGTCAGCCTGAAACGACTGCCGCGCATCATCAAGGCTTTGATCGATAGCGGTGCCCATGCCGAAAATATCACCCGGGTCGTCACCACGATCTCCGATACGGTACTCACCCGTCTACTCGATCTGGCCATCGTCGAACTCGGCGAGCCGCCGCTTCCGTTTGCCTTCGTCAGCGTCGGCAGCGAGGGACGCGGCGAGCAGACCCTGGTTACCGACCAGGACAATGCCATCATTTTCGCCGACGTGGCCGAGGAGCGGTTGTCCGGGGCGCATGAATACTTCCAGCGTCTCGGGACGATGGTCTGCACGTGGCTCGATCAGGTCGGCTACCGTTTCTGTGCCGGCAACGTGATGGCGATGAACCCCTCCTGGTGTCAGCCGCTTTCCGTCTGGAAAAACTATTTTTCCAAGTGGATCGGCGAATCCGGACCGGAAGAGTTGATGGAGGTGAGTATCTTTTTCGACTTCCGCTGTCTCTATGGTACCGCTTCCCTGACCGAGCAGCTTCGCGCCCATGTTTTCGCAAAAGGAATGAAACAGAAGGCCTTTCTGTATCAGATGGCCCAGAATACCTTGCTGTTCAAGGTGCCGATAGATTTTTTCGGCAAACTCGCCGTCGAGTCCGGAGGGGAGCATCCCGATACCTTCAATATCAAGCACGTAATGGCCCAGATTATAGTTTTTGCCAGAATTTATGCAATTTTCCATGGTCTGGAAAGCACCTCGACCCTGCATCGCCTGGACAGTTTGCTGGAAAAAGGGGTACTCGGCAAAGAGCGGCATGCGGAACTCAGGGAGGCATATAACTATCTGATGCAATTACGACTCAGGCATCAGCTAAAGCGGATAGACGAGGGAGCGGAACCTGACAACCATGTGCATATCGACGAGATCTCGCCGATGGAAAAGGAGCTTTTGGAAAAGATATTCGGCCAGATCAATCAGTTGCGCAAACAGTTGAGCCAGGTTGGTCAGAGCGAGATTTACTTCTAGTCTCCGCCTGCCGGCCGTGGCAGAGCTCCTCGAGATCGGACGGAGGCGGAGGGGAAATACGAGATCAGGGAGGAGACATGAGAGTTAGCGAGGCGTTGTCCAGGCGCAAGTCAACCCGGGCATTTTTGCAACAAGATATCGAACCGGAGAAACTGCGGCGCATTCTCGACGCGGCGCGACACGCCCCGTCAGGCGTCAATATCCAGCCGTGGCAGGTGGCGGTGGTGACCGGCACCGCCAAACAGCAGCTCCAGCAGCAGCTCGAGGAAGCGTTTCGCCGCGGCGAGGAGCGGCGGATGGATTACCAGTATTACCCGCTGCAGTGGCAGGAGCCCTATAAATCACGACGAATCGAATGCGGTCTGCAGCTCTATTCCAGTCTCGGTATTACACGCCAGGACAAGGAGCGGCGGCAGGAGCAGTGGGCTGCCAACTATCGGGCCTTTGATGCACCGGCGGCCCTGTTCTTTTTCATCGAGCCGTCTCTGGAAATCGGTTCCTACATGGATTACGGTATGTTCCTGATGGCCGTGATGTTGATGGCCGTAGAGGAAGGTCTGGCAACCTGCCCGCAGGCGGCGCTCGGTGAATATCCACAGCTCGTCAAGCGCGCCCTCGGCTATCGCGAAGACCTGCTGTTGCTCGGCGGGCTGGCCATCGGTTATGAGGATACGGCGGCCCCGGTCAATCAGTATCGTACCTCGCGCGAACCCGTCGAGTCGTTTACCCGCTTCTTTTCGGACGATGCTGTGTAAGACCGGCTCACCTACCGTTCTCCGGGCACGTACGGAACAGAGGATGCACCGGGTGGCGGCACGAATGATGATACTTCGGGATGACAGACATGGCGCACGTATTGCGTGGTGATTTTTCGAAAGGTAAAACGGCGCCCCGGCAGACCGGCAGCGATGGTGAGACGGCCCCCGATTACCGGCTGCTGCTTTCCGTCTGTTTTTCCGATCCGCTGATCTGGCGACGGCTTCTGGTGCCCGGCACACTGACCCTGGCCGATCTGCACCGGATCATCCAGATCAGCTTGGGCTGGTGCGATAGTGACGCACATCGCTTTCTCGTCGGCAAGATCTTTTACCAACCGCGACCACTTACCGCCGGACAGGAAGGAGCAATCGGCTATGACGAGGCGGCCGCTTCCCTGCATCAGCTGGAAGAGGGGATGCAGTTCATCTTCACCTATCTCTATGATGGTGGTCAGGGCTGGGAAATCGAGTTGACTTTGGAGGAGGTGATCAGGCCCCCTACCTCCGGTGGCTGTCCGATCGCCCTGGCCGGAGACCGGGGGTGCCCGCCCGAATCGATCGGTGATATCCATCACTATCAGGCCCTGCTTGCCGGATTGGACCAGGATCAACTTGACCGGGACACCGCTCGCCTGTCCCTGCCCGGCGCTCCTGACTTTGCCGTGACGGCTTGTGACATTTTTGCTATCAATCAGCGTCTTGCGCACCTATTTCCGGGCGGACACCACTGACCCGGCGCCCATGGTCCGGTCTGATCGGCGGCAATAGACTATCCGGCGACGGGTCCCCCAAACGCGCCTTCTCACCAGCTGATGCTTGGCGGGTTGGCCGAGACGTGGTATGGAGTGCTGACTGCCTACCGAGCTGCAATTCGGGCGGGAGCAGCGGCACCGGTCGCTGCCGATAATCCCCATTTCTGACAGAGTGTTGAGGTATTCATGTTTCGTTCCTTTTTCAGGACCAGGAAATGGTTCTGGTGGGCCTATGGCGGTGGTCTGGGATTGTTGATTTCCCTTTACATCCAGGTACGGCTGACGGTCAGGATCAACGAATGGTACGGCGGCTTTTACAATATGCTGCAGCGGGCCACCGAGCACCAGGTCGCCGAGTTCTGGGGCGAGATGATCAAGTTTGCCTGGATCGCCTTTCCCTATGTCCTGATTGCTACGGCGACCGCTTACGTGACCAGGGTTTACGCCTTTCGCTGGCGCGAGGCGATGACCTTTTCCTATGTGAGCAAGTGGCAGGCCGTCGAGCAGGAAGTGGAGGGCTCCAGTCAGCGGATCCAGGAGGATATCTATCGTTTTGCCCGTATTTTCGAAAGCCTCGGGCTCCAGGTGGTCAGGGCTCTGCTGACCCTGATCGCCTTCCTGCCGATCCTCTGGGCCCTGAGCAGCGGGGTCGATCTGCCGCTGGTCAGGGATATCCCGGGCAGCCTGGTCTGGGTCGCCCTGCTGGTATCGCTTGGTGGCCTGCTGATTTCCTGGTTCGTCGGCATCAAGCTGCCGGGATTGGAATACAACAACCAGAAGGTGGAGGCGGCCTTTCGCAAGGAATTGGTCTATGCCGAAGACGACAAGGTCAATTTCGGCAAGACGGAGACGCTGGTGGAGCTTTTTACCGGTCTGAAGATCAACTATCACCGGCTCTTCCTCCACTATGGCTATTTTGATATCTGGGTCAATTTCTTCGAGCAGCTGATGATTATCGTCCCCTATCTGATTATGGGACCCGGTTTGTTTACCGGACTGATTACGCTGGGCGTACTGGTCCAGGTCTCCAATGCCTTCAGCAAGGTCCGTGAATCATTTTCAATTTTTATCGCCAATTGGACGACCATCACCGAGCTGCGTTCGATCCATAAGCGTCTTCGGGAGTTTGAACACAATATCGGTTATTGACGGAAAGTTGCGGCGGTCATATCATCCGGGTAAACGGAAGCTTGAAAAATTCGGAATTTTTCAAGCTTCCCTAAAGAGGAGCACCGGCAGGACAACGCAAGAGGAGTATGAGATGACAATGGAACTGAGTAATGAGCAACGACAGCAATTAGAACAGTGGCTCGGACCGGAGCGCTTTTCCACCGGCCGGTCCCATCTTGAGTTGCACATGCACGATATTTCCCCACACAGCGGTGTTCTGCCGGCGGCGGTTCTCTGGCCGGAGTCGACTGAGGAGGTGGCGAAGATTCTGGCCTGGAGTTACGCCCAGGAAATTGCCGTAACCCCATGGGGGGCCGGGACGAGTACAGAGGGCAACCCGTTGCCGACCGTCGGTGGGTTGGTCATGGATATGACTCGAATGAACAGGATTCTCACGGTTCGACCGGAGGATCTGCAGGTCGATGTGCAGCCGGGGGTATTTCGCAAGGAGCTGAATGCCCGGTTGAGCAGCGAGGGATTGTTTTTTCCGGTGGACCCGGGGGCAGACGCGACCATCGGCGGCATGATCGCCAACAACGCCTCCGGGGTTCAGACCGTCAAGTATGGGGCAACCAAGGATTACGTGCAGCGGCTGACCGTGGTCCTCCCCGACGGCAGGGTTATCAGGACCGGCTGCCGGGCGCGCAAGTCGTCGTCGGGCTACGATCTGACGCGGCTGTTTGTCGGTTCCGAGGGTACACTCGGGGTGGTGACCGAAGCTACCTTGCGCCTGGCCGGGGTTCCCGACCGTCACCTGGCGGTTACGGTAACCTTCCCCACGCTGGAAGCGGCCTCCGAGACTGTCGCGCTGATGATCGGTTCGGGTATGGATCCGGCAGCCCTGGAACTGCTTACCGAGGAGATCATCCATCTGATGAACGAAGAAAAGGGGCTCGGCCTGGCGGAACAGCCGTCGCTGTTCTGCGAGTTTCACGGCGCCAGCGAGGCGATGCTGCAGGAAACGGTGGCGTTGGCCCGTGAGCTGTGCGAAGATTGCGGTGCCCTTGATTTTCGTTACGGTATCGACCCGCAGCAGCGGGCCGATCTCTGGCGGGCCCGGCATGAGGCCTGGGAAACGATCCATCGAGCCCATCCCGGCACACGCACTTTGATCGTCGATGCCGCGGTGCCGATTGGCAGCTACCCGGAAATGGTGGTTTTTGCCCGGCAGCTCGTCAGGGAACACGGTGTGGCCGGCTATGTCTTCGGCCACGCCGGCGATGGCAATCTGCACGTGGTACTGGCCGGCGATCCCGAAGACGACGTCGAGTGGGGCAAACTGGAGGACATCAACCGGCGGGTGGTCGAACGGGCCATCGAACTGGACGGGACCTGTACCGGCGAGCACGGCGTCGGCATCGGCAAGCGTCGGTTCATGCGGCTGGAGCACGGCGACAGTTATGATGTGATGGTCCAGATCAAACAACTGCTTGACCCGAAGGGGTTGATGAACCCGGGTAAGATCTTTCTTTAAACCCTTACCCCCGGGGCTTTCGGCAGCGGCTTATCGCCGTCTGCACGGCACCGGCCAGTGCCGGCCAGCAGGACGGATCATCGCGGAGCGGGCGGCTGATTTCCAACTGTACGCCGCTGCCGGTTAGTCCCCGGTTGCAGACGTTGCGCTGATGGCGGCCACTGTGGCGACCGGTAGCTGCGATGACCGCCGGCAGGCCGCGACGGTCCATTTCCCCGGCAATCAGGTCGCGTAGCCGGGTATCACGGCCGCCGATTATCACCACCGCTTCAACGGCCCGGCAGCCATGCACGGTGATCACCCGGAGCGAGCGCGTCACCAGGGCCAGGCCCGCTGGATGGTCCCAGCGATGGCTGGTAATGTGCAGGACCCCGTTATCGGCGCCTTTTGTACCGTTGAACAGGAAATAGTTGTATTCATCGCCGGCGATGAGCCGGGCGATGTCCGAGGTGTGCGGCTCGATCGCACCACCGTGCGGCGCCACAATAGTCGTCGTCGCTCCACGGTCGGCTTGTTCGATGACAAAGTCGTGTTCGTGCTGGAGCAACAGTGAAAAGTTGGGGTAGGTGTCCATTTGTACAAGGTTTTTTATATGAAATCGGCGGGACTGGTTTTAACCTGTCCCCCGCTAACTTTCAAATATGAAAATCGGTTCCACAGGCTGAACTTCCCGGGCTGGTTGGTTCTCCCGGAGGCTGCATCGCGTAGGCCC
>NPIE01004955.1_pt1 | contig 16630 bp, 8 predicted proteins | sample 8637661 | NCBI WGS metagenome assembly NPIE01 (sample SAMN07420842, study PRJNA396082) | bioreactor metagenome | isolation source: sample BA12 brine-fed electro-methanogenic bioreactor BA | place: Japan: Kochi | collected 2016-12-09 | reverse complement strand
GTACCAGATACCGGGTGCCGGGTTGGGATTTTGGCAGGTGTACAGCGGGAAAGGGAGATTTCGCTTATCAGAATTCGGTTTTCCGAAATTTGCTCTATATTTGCTTACAGCACAATGAACCTAAAATCTGTATCTATGAAAAAAGTAAGCTTACTTCTTATTGGATTGATATTCATTAACTTTTGTTATTCCCAGGATCAACTGGCCCGGGCCAGGGCCGACAAGGAATGGGGATACATCAACATGGAAGGAAAATGGGTGGTGAACCCGCAGTTCGATCATGTGAATGATTTCTTTGAAGGACTGGCGGCAGTTGAAAAGGATGGTGAATGGGGATTTATTGACAAAGAAGGGAATTTTAAGATCAACCCGCAGTTCGATGATGCCCGCGATTTTCACAAAGGCCTGGCCGCAGTGAAAAAAGAAAAGGAATGGGGCTATGTGAATGCCGAAGGCAAATGGATCATAAACCCGCAATTTGAAGATGCCCTGGATTTTCTTACGGAAATGGCTCCTGTACGTTCGGGAGGCGAGTGGGGCTTCATCAACAATAAAGGAAATTATGTGATCAACCCCCAGTTCGAAAAGGTGGAATACTTTAATGAAAAGCTGGCACCGGCCAAAAAGGAAAAGGAATGGGGCTACATCGATAAGGAAGGCAACTGGGTGATCAACCCGCAGTTTGAGCGCGCTTTTGATTTCGAAAAGGGCATGGCCCGGGTCCGCAAAGGAGGCGAATGGGNNTTTATCGACAGCAAAGGAACCTATGTGATCAACCCTCAGTTCGACGATGCCGAAGATTTCAGTGAAGGTTTGGCCGCGGTGCGGAAAGGCAAGGAATGGGGCTATATCGATGAAAACGGCAATTATATCGTCAATCCGCAATTTGTCAAAGCCCGCAGTTTTTCCGATAAACTGGCTGCCGTAATGAAAGGCAAAGAGTGGGGCTTTATCGATGGCAAAGGCAATTTTGTGGTCAACCCGCAGTTTACGGATGCCGAAGATTTTTCAAGCAAGAAGGCAGCGGTAAAAATGGGTAAGGAGTGGGGATACATCAATACCAAAGGCGAATTCATCGTGAACCCGCAGTTTGAGAAAGCCCGCCCTTTTAATGGTGTTCATGCCATGGTGCGCAAGAACGGCGAATGGGGCTGGATCAACCACGAAGGCAAATATATCATCAATCCCCAATTCCCGAATGCCTATCCTTTTGTGAAACTGGCCTGGTAAATAGGGTGCCGGATACCAAATAACGGGTACCGGATACCAGGTACCGGGAAGTTTTGAGTTTTGAGTTTTGAGTTTTGAGTTGAATTTCGATACTGGAAATTCGTTACTCACCTTTCCTCTTTGCTAAACTATTCTGAATCTTTCAGAAATTTTGCTGTAGTAATCCCGCTTGTGTTTCTGACTTCTATCGTATAGACTCCGCCTGGAATCATGCTGATATCTATCCGGGTGCTATTTACGGTTTTATGAATAAGCCTTTGCCCGTTCTGGTTGTATATGCTGATTTCCTGGATTTCTTCTCCCGGCGGGATGTTAATGCTGACATGGTCCTGTGCGGGATTGGGGAAGATACTCATTTCTTTTTCTGTTGCCCGACTTTCAACGCCCATACTTAAGCCTGTATGATAGCATGCCATGGCAAAATCTTGTTCTCCTGCTATTGTCCTTCCATATCCTGAAACAAGCAACCTGTCCATATTGCAAAACATCAGATTAAAAGCCTCGTCTTCATACCACTGTACCTCCTTGCTTATATGTGTGATAACGATACCGGTACCATCAGTACCAAAATCAGTATCGAGATCACCATTTTCATGATAACGCATGATCAGAAAGTCGAAGGATCCGGGTTCCGGAGTCCTATAGGTGCCACAGGCAATAATTTTACCATCGGCCTGGGTGATAATATCTCTGGCATAACTATTGGCATCCATTTCAGTTACGAGTACACCATTAGTCCCCAAAGAGTAATCAATACCTCCATTTTGATTTAATCGTAAAAATGCAAAATCGTTTTCAAACTTGGCTGGTTTCTGATTGCATGTATATAATATTTTTCCATCAGGGGCCAGGCACATACCATTGCTCGAAGCACCACCCATTGCTATGGCATCTCCTTCGAGCATGACAGTTGTATATCCACCACCACCAAAACTATAGTCGATCTCCCCATTATAATGATATGCGGAAATGCATACAAATCTTTCAAAGTCATCATTCATAGAGATGCCTCCAAGCACAATTCTGTCATTTTGAATGACTAACTCATCGGGAAAGTGATAAAGGTCATTATACTCATAGTTTATAAGTCCGGAATAACCAAAGCTGAGGTCCAGGAACCCAGAGGGGAGGAGCTTGCACATGGCAATCTCACTATAGTTTAACAATGTATCACGTATATATCCTGCAATAATGATCTTCCCATCATCAAGAATACCCATCGACATTGCATAAGCATTAATATCTTCCCCAAAATCGACTACCGCCATACCATCCATATTAAAGCTATTGTCAAGGGAACCATCCGTGTTCAGTCTTAATGCGAGCATCTTTGTTTTATTCTCATAGGCAGAGGAAGTATAGCCCACAGCAACAATTTTCCCATCTGCCTGAATACCGATATCTGTTAAATAATCATCTGATCCACCGAATTCTAATACTTTGATACCGTTGGTTCCAAATCCCATATCAACACTCCCATAGCTATTGTATCGCGTGATCATTATGTTACTTACAGTTCCGGCAGAGCCTGTATAGTAGGTTTTACCCCCCAGAACTATTTTCATATCATTCTGTAATACAGAAGCATAGGAGTAATTGCTAACTGTTTGATAATCTGTCATCACAATTCCATTTTCGCCAAAGAGATTGTAAAGTGTTCCCGCCGGTTGGCTGATAAGAAAAAGTGTACTGATCATGCCGAACACTAGCAGAGATAGTTTTTTCATAATAGTTAGGTTTTGGTTTTTACAATCTGAAAGGTAAGCAAATTTTGAGTGCCGGGTTATGCATTTCGATTTTCGATGCTCTTTGCTCGTTTTTCGAATGCCCCTTCTGCGGTATAGTCCAATTTATATTGAATCAGTTTTTTACGCAGCGCACGCTTAAACCTGAACTCTGCAAGTAGTCGTCTCGTCCAACCGTGGCCAGGTTATAGCGCACTTGCCTCCACCACGCATCTGAACCTGATTCACTTGACGACCATAAAAAGGCGTAGGCATTCAATTGTTCGAACGAACCACTAAATCTTCGCCACCCTGCCGCAAGACAGGTGAAACCGCTTGAATTGGTTGCACCGGTATTGGGTGAACTCCAATGTGAAATGCCTGCCTCCTTTAAGTTGCCACCTACGTCTGTGCCTCTAAATGCAATTGTATTGCATGCCACCGTTCCGGCATCAACATAGTTTTCGAGGGTACACCACTCTGCATCGGTTGGCAAATGCCAGCCGGTAGGGCAAATTCCCTGTGCTCCTTCTGTGCTTACATATTGCATTGCCTCTTCCCACTGGTACAATCCTCCATAGGTGTCGCAATTGCTTTCATCGTTGTTGTAACAGTACTTTTCAATGATACTGTTGTTACTTTGGTTGATATAGCCATCAATCCTACTTCCAATGTTAATGTTTTCTGCCATCCAGCATTGGGTGCCGATTTGCACAGTCGAGTAGTATTGTTCATCACGAAGGTCGAATAAATCAAAACCGCAAATAAAACCTCCCGGCCTAATTTTTCCTGTGCTAAATGCAACCTCCACCCAGAGAGAACTGGCATCTCTATATATGAAGAGTTTATCTTCAGTAGTGTTGTAAACCATCAATCCATCTGCAGGGCTGGCAATGGCTTCTATTTGTGCTCGCGTCATCCGTGGTATCAACATACCCTTTGCGTTACTTTTAACCTCAAGCATGGCTGAACCATCGGGGTTGCTGCCATCGGTGTTAACGGCTACCTGTGCATGACTGGTATAAGTTGCAATCAATAAGATCACCAGGAGAAATTGTCTTGCTTTTTTCATTTTAACTTTTATAAATTACTTTTTTAGATTTGAGTTCAAGGTATTGAGTGATATGTGGGATTGAATTACTCCACTACCTTTTCAGCAAGCGTTCCGTAATCCGGGTACTTCCTTTCAGGACTTCAACCTCATAAAGGCCCGCCGGCAAGCTTGAAATGTCGAGATAATTGGCATTTCCTCGCTGGTGGAAAAAGGATTGACCAATTTGATTATAAATATTTATTTCCTGGATTTCTTCTCCCGGCGGGATGGAAATTGTAATATAATTTTTTGCCGGGTTGGGAAAGATGTTCATGGTTTCGTGATCCTGAACGGGTGCTTCAATGCTTACATTGAGGCCGGAATAATAGCGTGCTGCGGCAAAGTCGGCGTTTGTATTGTACACCCGTCCTGCAGCCAGGATAAGGCCGTCGTCCTGCATATTGAGGGAACCAATGCTGTGGCCGAAACCGGTATTTACGATCCCTGATCCGATGGTTCCGAATTCGGCATCCGGGATGCCATCTTCGGTAAAGCGGGCGAGGGTGAATTGCTCGTCTTCCTGCCCGGCAACAATGATCTTCCCGTCGTACTGGGTGCAGATCGAATACACATATCCGTCGCCAACCATAAGGGAAGCCACTCCCAGACCGGCGTTTCCGAAACTGTTATCCGGGGCGCCATTTTCCCCGAAGCGGTACACCGCAAAATCAGCGCCGCTGAAGCCTTCATAATAGGCTCCGTAAAGGATGCGCCCTTCCTCATCCAGGCACATATCTCCGGATGAACCGAGGATCCAGGGATCGATCACCATTTCCACCGAGCTGACGCCGTTCGTTCCGAAACTATTGTCGAGCAGGCCTTCGGGAGTGAAGCGGGCCAGGGTCAGGAAGTGGTCACCGTCGAAATAGGAAAGGCCGCCTACAATGATATTCTCTCCCTGCAGGTCGATATTGTTTATGTAATTATCGTAAGAGAGGAGGTTCATGATCAGGGTACCGTTGTTCCCGAAGCTGTTGTCCATGCTTCCGTTGGCATTGACCCTGCACAGGGCGCAATGAACATTGTTGGAAAGATCCCACACATAGCCGAGGCCCAGTATCTTTCCATCGCCCTGCAGCACCAGGTCCATCCCGTAAACATCATAGCCCGGGCCGAAATCAATTACCAGCATGCCGTCGCTGCTGAAGCCGGGATCGAATTGTCCGTCCTCCTGCAGTCTCACCATGATCATGCTTCTCACGTCTGATGATTTGGTATAACCCAGTCCCACGATCTTCTGATCGGGCTGAATGGCGATTGCATTTATATGCTCGTTGGAGGTGTTGAAAGAATAGGTAATCACTCCGCCGGAGCCAAAACCCTCGTCAAGACTGCCATCCGGGTTCAGGCGCGCAAAAGACATATTCTCGGTGGTGCCGCTTGATATTCCGGCAAGCACGATCTTCTGGTCTTCCTGCAGGGCGGAAGATGAAAGATAATTGGCATTTCCCCCGATATCGATACTCAGGGTACCGTTGGTACCAAAGCTAAGGTCAAGACTTCCAGGGGTTTGCGAATAGAGAAAAAATGTACTGAGCAGGCTGATGATCAGCAAAGCCGTTTTTTTCATAAGAATAATGATTAGGTTAGTTTATCAAAGATAGGGAAAATTTGGTTACTGGCTGCTGGTTTCTGGCTGCTGGTTTTATGACGGAAAGACGGAAAGACTGAAAGACGGAAAGACGAAAAGACGAAAAGCCGTTAACCGTTAACCGTTGACCGTGTAGCCATCCCGATAAATCGAGGAATCCTTCGACTATGCCTTTTCACTTCACTTCGTTCATAAAAAGACAGTCTCACTAATGTAACCATGTAGCCATGTAAAACTGTTTATTCGGTGATTCGGTGATTCGGTGATTTGTTTAGTCGAGAAATTGAAACACTGAAACCCGCGAGGTCTCGGGGCAGGCACTGAAACAATCCCTGCACCCTGAACCCTGCACCCTGCACCCTGCACCCTCAGCCATGTAGCCATTTAGCCATGTAGCCATGTAATACTGAATCACTGAAACACTGTATCAATCCGGTTACCGGCTACCGGATTTAACAAACTTCCCTCTTGCAACAATCCCCTTTTCATTTTTTAACACTGCAATATATACCCCTGTGGAATATGAGGAAATATCGATGCGTATTTGGCTTTGAGCTTTTGGAAGGATTATTTCCTCTTGTTTTCTACCGTACAAATCGCAAATAGATATCTGATATCTGATATCTGATATCTGATATTTGAAGTATATTGATTCATTTGCTGGATTTGGATATATTTCTAGTACTTCAGCAGACTTATCATTTTGTGTTATTGGTTCAATTTCATCTATTCCTACAATAATATCGCAACTATCTTGTGTTATAGTATCGGATTGTATTGTATATGGACAAAGTGTGTCGTATTTAAAAGGATAACTATAAATGGTATCGCTTTCAAGCTGCTGGTTTAATTTAAATAAATAAGTATCCCACTGTTCATCTTGTTCTATGTATTCCATGGTGTAGAATAGGGCTTTGTTATCAAAGGTAGTATGAACACTTGCCATATAGATTTCGTCTACAAGAAACTGTTCATGCAAAATATTTCCTGTAGTATCTATAATTACAGCCATAGGAGCTATAGCTCCTTCCCAACTGGCGCTTGCCGCTAATGAAGAATCTGAAATAAACCTTGCATCGTCCAGAATGCCTTTAAAGCCAGGTGATCTTAAATCATAAACAGTATCCAAATTTCCGTTCATATCCATTTTTAATAAGCCGGGAGCATCACCAATCCCGTCGCGGTAATAGTGGCTGATAGAAGAATAGAAATAATTACTGTCTGGCCCGATAACTGTAGCATGCGCTTTCCCTCCAATATTATTAGGGTGTAAGCCAGGAACAAGTTCCCATTCAAAATTACCCAGAGAGTCAGTTTTAATGTAATATGGAGATAGATAAGAAAGCGTATCCCATGGATTTGAATAATAGCAAACCCCGCTCATTAAAAAACCATGATCTGGAGTTAAAATAAGATTAGTTGTTCGTTCAAGCCCTGTTTGTCCTGTTATAGGAGGATAATAATATTGCCAAAGTAATTCTCCTTCTTTTGAAAAGCGGCAGAGATAATCCTTATCACCCATACTTTCCCCAAGCATTATTGTTGCACATCCACCATCACTGGTTGTACATAGTCCTCTAAAATAGTCCTGGTAACCAGGACTGAAGAAAATCTTACACCATTCCTTTTCTCCGCAATTATTGAGTTTGATTATCATGGGGTCAGCATAGTCCCCTACAAGGCTATTTCTGCCAACAAGGAATAAATCATTGGATTTATTTAATGCTAATCCATAAATGTTTATGCCATCGTTTCCGTTGCCAAATGTCTTTTCCCACAATACAGCACCGTTGATATCAGTTTTAATCAACCAATTGAATTTCGGATAACTCCATCTATTCCTTCCCATGAGCAAATATCCATGATCGTAAGATTCTATGAAAAACAATTTTGGGGCATCAAAGTCATCTTTATAAACTTGGGTCCATTCGGTCTGCCCATTTATATGAAATTGGGATAAAAGGAATATAATGAGAAATATGTTTTGTGCTTTCATATTATTTAGAAACAATGATTTTTTTGCTTTCAATCGTATTGTTATTTTTCAGGAGTTGTATAAGATAAACCCCGTTAGGAAGGTCTTCAACTGGAACAACGATTTGATTTTGTTGGCATGAGATATCAATGGATTTCATGTGCTTTCCCGACATATCTGTCAGTATTAGATAAGCATTGTCGCTGAAGCTATCCATTGAATATTCCACTATAAAATAAGAATAGGCCGGATTCGGGTAAACATATAATTTAGAACTAGGTTTGATATCAGGTTGTTTTTGCCATATGGGTGTAACTTTTAGCACTGAAGGCAGGAATACAGGTTCGTTGTAAATCAACTCACCTACACTAATAAGGGTATTTCGGGCATACAAGGCGGGCAGTGTATTTTGTGAGTTGTAAATTCCAAGAAGATTCGAAATATGAACGCTATCTATGGCCATAGTATCGTTCATTATCTCCCAGTTGATATCAAAAAGGTCTGAGTACAATTGCCAGGTTGATTGTTCATTTGAAGTTAAATCAAAATCAATTGGGATATTGTTCAATGTAGAATATGCATTTACTGAATCATGTTTGTTCAAATAAAACATGCTTAATTGATAACGGGTACCAAGGTAATCCTGGTCATTTAATAATGAAATTATACTATCGCTGGCGGCAGCAGTGTTTATTGTGTCAGAATGATAATGGCGCATTAGTTTCGCAAATACCAAATCGCGCGATCGCTTGTGTTTTGAAAGTTTTTGTTCAAGAAGCTCTTTATTGCCATACATATATTGCCCCATCATAATTTCGTTCATCATATAATCAGGCATAGGAGTAAAACGATTATCCAGACTTTCCAATACTGATTGTGACTTGGCCGATTGCGGATTGGCAACCAATACATCCCTGATCATTACATTTGGAAGCACATTTTCCTTAGCTATTGATGATTTCATAACCGTATCGGATAAATAGGGAGAGCTATTCAGTAATTCCTGCCTTATTTCAAGGGCTTCATCCGGGAAACTAAGCTGCACATCCTGATTCAGAGTTTCTGTGTCACCACCATCAACAAAAAGGTTTAATGTATCTTCATAGGCGTTAAGCATTGATGATTCGCTGGCCATCATATTCATCTCAGATGGTATATCAATAATAGTCCTAAGATTTGAAGGGCATGCTTCCTCTTTGGAGTTGTATGAAACCTCATCATCCGAAGTTAGATCTATATGCAAAGTCGGCTGTTCAGGGGATGTGGGATCTGGTTCAACTTTGATTTCAGGATTACTTACATCTCCGTGGTAAGTATATTTTATCGAATTGCATAATAGATTGTTGATGTAGTTAGTATAGCTAACATCCATTTCCGTAAAAGTATTTCCCGCGGCATATGTTGGATCAGGGGTCTGCCCTTGAGGGGGCTCGGGTGCGATATCTCCCTGCAAATATGCAATTCCAAAATAACCAGCTAATCCGCCTTCATCCGTAACATGAATATCATTTAAACAGCTTGCAAAGTCATTGCACTTAATACATAATCCGGTCCCAACATCATCTCTGTTTTCACCGGCAGCTGTAATACCACAGTAAAAACCTTTAAAGAAATTATTATAAACTTCATTTACATACGGCCCTGAGTTTAAGATATGTATCCCTGTTGCATTTTCAATTGTGGATTCGTTTGTGAATGAATTTTCTTCAACCATGTAATACTTACAGGCTTCTAAGTATAGGCCGACCGGCTTAGGATTATTATATGCTACCTCGAAGTCCTGATAATAGTCAAGTGTAAACTCATTAGAAGTTATCCTTTGTTCATCAACCCCACTCATGTATATTCCCGTCAGGTTGTTTAGAAAAACAGCTGTGTCAATACAGATATACTTACTATACATACTGTTTATTGCATAAATACCATACCTGAGTTTTGTAAAACTGCAACGCCTGGTATTATTACACGGTATAGTATTATTCATGCAATAATCTTCAACATAAAAGCCGGAATTATGGCTAAAAATACCAACATCAATTTTTTCATTTAATGGAGTATCTACGAAATCAGTTTCATTCTCAAATGTACAGCCCCTGAACCGAATGCCATCAACTCCCCATAGGGTTACATGCCGACGTGCTTCTTCGAATGGATAAGTGGAAAGAAAATATGAGTTTTTGAAAGTACAATAATTCGGAGCTTCAAGACCTGTTGCGGGGTTAATATTTTGATAAGGGTAAATAACAACATCATACCAGTTGTTGATAAATATTGCGCTGTCACATTTAACAATACCACCAGTAGTAAGGACCGTATATGTATTTACATCGGGTGCATCCGCTACCTGAACAGCAATGTCTGCGTTTTGAATCGTCCCACCATTTTTGATTGCAAGATATCCCTGATTCGAATTCGGATATTGGCATAGACTGGCATCTCCCCAAACATCAATACCTTTCCAGGTATTTCCACATACATTTGTTAGTGTGCCCCCGTCAAGGATTAATCTACCACCGGGTTCAACAACAAGATTAACCTGATCACTAAAACCAACATTACCTGAAATGCTTAATTCTCCTCCATCTTTTATATTGTAATTATCAAGGATAACATTCCAGCCATCCCATGTAGCAGTGCTTGTTATTCGTTCATTGGAAGGAATATGATCGCAATCGGCATAAACAATAGCGAATGTAAAGTCTTCCATGTCAAACTCATCCAGGTGTATAGTAACAACGCATGTACATGTTCCGGTACATGTTCCATCATATGAAATTGTAAAATCATCTTGATCCCCTGTTTCACCCTTCATTGCTAATTCTGTGGCAAGATCTTCTCCATATGAAAACGAACCGGCATCATTGCCTGAAAGGGTAACTTTTGTATATGTAGGGATTGAACTTTCCAGCTCAAAATTTAATTGTGCATTGCCTTTATTCCTGACATTAAATGAAATATCTAAGTTTTGTGACAATTCATTTATAGGATAAAATCCACCATTATGGACAGTTTGACCCAAAACAGATACCTCCATGATTGGCTTTATCGGTATTCCGTAATAATGATTATCATATGGTCCGATCCTGGGATTCGTGTCATCGGAGTCCCTATCATCAGGACAAGTAGGACAAGTTTCAGGTTTTTGTTCACTAATCCCCCAATTAAAGTACCCATCATTGTCGTAGTCGCGACACTCAATCGTATATTGATTTACCTCGGATAAAAGAGGAAGGGCAATATATTCTCTTTCAGTAAACTCGCTTATTGGGCAAATAATTCTGCCAAATCCGTTTTCTCCCCACCCAGTCGTTCCCCAGCTGTTCTTTACAATCCAATAACTTTTACCAATTAATGGATCATCAGGATCAGTTATCTGATGAAATAATGTGTCATTTGAATAGTTGCAATATGTATCCAGATAGTTAATTCTTCCAAAACCACAAAATACCATGTAGTGCCACCATGACTGAATATTCATAACAACAGGTCCTCTGTTTATAATGGTTTCTTTTATGATATCTTCATCCTGGTCAATTTCAATACTATTGTTGATCTTTATTTTTTCAGTAGGGTTAAGGCATATATTATTACAAGGATTTTGGTTCCCGGCTGGGCTATCTTGATACGGGAAACAATTCTCATCAACAATCCCTTCTGTTTTAAGGTATGTGAATGAGGTTGAAATATCTCCACCAGAACAATCATCTATTGGATATTGACAAGAAGGAATGGATTGTTCTGAAAGGTCCAGGTTAAGCTGTTGATTAAAATAGAGGTTAACCAGAGCTTCTGTGGCATGTACAGGTGCAAATACCCAGCAATGATTACAATCTTGTTTATCAACCGGAGTCATCCATCCTAAAAAATTATCGTAATATGGTGAATTAGAGAAGATTTGATTATTTGCCCCATGTCGGTCTCTCCAATCAAACCCGGGAACAATCGTTGAGTTAGAAGATCCACTTGAAGTTCCCTTAGTAATATCATAGACTCCTCCCAGATAGTAATCAAAGCCCTGAAAATTATAATAACTGCCAAATAGTTTCTTTTTTTCAGAATATTGTAATGAGGAAACAGAAGTTTTTCCGGCAAGCCACAACATCTCATGTTCTTGAATGTTGGCGTTGATGTTCGAGATTTTGATTTGCTCAAGGTTTTCTTTGTGTATTGCCTGCAGGCTGTCAGGGTTCTCAGTTATAGTGCCGCTAATAATCAGTGATGTGAAGTCCAGGCTGGCATTGCAGGTTTGAACGATTATTGAATATGGCTTGGTGGCAGTTAAGTACTTCGTTTCATCAGCTTCATTAACAATGTCAACATCCCAACTATCTGTAATATACGGATAGGCTTCGTATAAAAGGTATTCCTCAAAATCTGAATTGATAAAAATCACTCTCACCAGGCTTGTATCGGAATACAATGTTATATTTCCTGTAATCCCAAGACCATAAATTGTATCGTCCTGATTAAATGGAAATATTTCGGCATTGGAAGAAAACGTACTATCAATCACGATTGTTTGCGCATAGGATTTGTTGTAAAGTGCGCAAATCATTATAAGCAAGTAAATCAGCGCATTGTAAAATTGAAAGGAAAGAGCTTTCGTGATCATTGGTTTTTATTGTATAACAAATTTGTTTCGCTAATATACATAAATTTAAGGCATGATCATAGCCCGCAGGCCTGGGAATGACGGGGAGACGGGGAGACGAAAAGGCGGAAAGACGAAAAGACAGAAAGACGTTAACCATGTAACCATGTAGCCNNTAACACCGTAACACCGTAACACTGTAACACTGAAACACTGTAACACTGTATCAATCCGGTTACCGGCTACCGGTTACCGGCTACCGGAAAAAACAATAAAAACCGTGACCCTTTGCCGTTGACCGTTAACCATGTAACCATGCAACACTGTTTATTCGGTGATTCGGTGATTCCCCGAGGTCTCGGGGCAAGTTGTTTAGTCAAGGAATTTCATATAAAATTTAACACTGAAACAATATAACAATATAGCAATATAACAATATAACACCGTAACACCGTAACACTGAAACACTGAAACACTGGAGCACTGAATCAATCCGGTTACCGGTTACCGGATTTAACAAACTTCTGCCTGTCCAGCACTTCAAGCCCTGATGTTATTACTGCAATATATGTTCCGGCCGGATAGTCTGAAACATCAATCCTCATTTGGTCTTGCGCTTCGGGGATGATGATTTTGTCTTGGCTGTGGCCATACAAATCGTAAATATATACCCGGCATCCGGAACCCGGTACCTGGTACCTGATCGAAATTTCGTCAATTGCCGGGTTGGGGTGGATGGAAAGATGCTCTTCCCCTCTTTCTTCATCGATCCCGCCTGCGCACTGCACTACCTTTGATCCCCAGATCTGCCAGTGGCCGTTGCGTTCCGATTCCCAGAGGAGGTAGTCGTACCAGCACCAGCCATTATAATTCTCACCATTGAAGAACTGTGGGTTTCGGTTCATGCATCCCGAATTGGAGAAGTTCTCAAAACCCGCGGGCCAGTTCATATTGCTCATAAAGATCTCATCCACGCTGTCAACCGGGTAGGTAAGGGCGATCCAGGCCATGTCCCACCATCGGTCAACACCCAAAACACCCCCAAGCACGCTCGGGTCGAAGGCTTCTTCCTTACTGATATCAAAAACCGTCATCGGGCCCCACTCGTTATGGATGACGATTTTCCAGCTTGAATCCATAAAGGCGCTGAAACAGGCATTGCCGTAATAATCCATGCGGGTAGGGTTCATGGCCGGGGTGCTGTCGTAAACCACTTCCGGGGCAGTCCATATTCCGTTTCCTTCAGTCCCTGCAAAATAAAGGTGCATGCCTGCGCTGTCTTCGCGTTCGTAAAATATTCCCGGAGCTGCCCAGCCCATGAAGCCTTGTCCCTGGCTCACCGAAGGTTTATGGCACACTGCAGAGTCGACCAGGACCGCCTCGCTGAAATACTGCCCGGCGTCCCAGGTCAGGGTGCTGGCATAGAGCTTGTCACTGTTGATCCATGCAATATAGTTGAGGTCGGTTTGGGAGGCATCATAAAAAGCTTCCCTGCCCACGGAAAGCTGCATATCATCGCCGGGTTCACCGGCAATGGCTACCGGGTCGGTAAAGCTGCCATCCTCCAGGTAACTGATGTAATATATATCCTGGTTCCCGTTCTGGTCGGTCTGGTAAAGAAGGTGAAATACCAGGTCTCCGGTCGAATAATCTGCATTGACCAGCTTGGGGTGCGTATAATGCACTCCCGGGTCGGAAAGCACCATTTGCGGAGGTTCTGCATCGAGCAGGTCGTCCATCCATATGGCCGTGGAAAGGCTGTCTTCCGCCCTGTCCCATACCAGGAAAAGTGTTTGATTCTTTAACAAATAGGATGACAGCAAAAAGGGATTGCAGTTGTCGGAGACAGAATCGCTCAAGGGAAAGGGATCACCCCATTGCCACATGGATTGCGTGCGGGCCGGGCTGATCAGAAGTACCAGTGCGGCCAGGCTTAAAAGCAGGCTTTTCATTCGCAGTATATTAAGTTCCCGATGGGGAAGGTGCTTCCCAGATCAGGCGGTTATTCTTATTTGATGCCCTTGAACAGGTCGAGGAGGAATGGCCCGATCAGGGGGATGGGCTTGGCTTCTCCCTGGGCGGCATACACCAGTCCGATCACCCAGAAAACAAACACGAATATCGACAGTATCCACCCCAGTATGGGGATCCAGATCAGGATGAAGCCAAGGAGTAAAACACCAAGGGATTGCCTGAGATGGCAGGCGGCCAGTTCTGACTTATCGTTCTGGAAAAGGACCAGGGCGATGATCCATCCAATGAGTGTTATATAACTGAGAATAGCGATAAGTTGCGCATTTCCGGAAGATTGTTGCTGTTCCATTTAATAGGTTTTAGAAGTTAAATCTGTCTTGCTAAGATACAAAATGCCGGAATAAAAATCAACCGGGAATTAAACCCCGCATACAATTTTGCATCCAATGCCTGAATGAGATTTTGGATTATGTTAAGGATTAAATGCTTGCCCCTGTTTTTTTTGTTTCTATTACCTGCATTGCAGCTGCAAGCTCAGCATGCAAATCTTACAGGCACTGTTGTAGACTCCATTGATTATAATGCGCTGTATGGGGCAAGCATTTTTCTTTTCAACCAGGCGGATTCAAGCCAGCGACTCTTTACCACTTCGGATGAGAAGGGCGCTTTTGTATTCAAAAACCTTTCGCCCTCCGATTACCGGCTGATCATCAGTTTTGTGGGGTACCAGACTTTCGACAAAGTAATTGCCTTGAAACAAAATACCCGCCTGGGGAATATCCTCATGTTATCATCTGTCAATGAACTGGAAGAGATTGAGGTAAGCGGTGAGGTTCCCATGGCCGTGCAAAAAGGGGATACGGTACAATTCAATGCCGATGCTTTTAAGGTCAACCCGGATGCCACGGCCGAGGATTTGGCCAAGAAGATGCCCGGTGTGGTGATCGATGATGATAATATTCAGGCCCAGGGAGAAGATGTTCAGAAAGTGCTGGTCGACGGACGACCCTTTTTCGGGGATGACCCCCGTCTGGCCCTGCGGACCATTCCGGCCGAAGTGATCGAAAAGATCGAGATCTTCGATAAGCTCAGCGACCAGGCCGAGTTTACCGGTTTCGACGATGGGCAGTCGGTGAAGACCATGAACATCGTTACACGCCCTGAAGCCCGCAACGGGCAATTCGGAAGGGCATACGCCGGATATGGCACCGACGATCGCTACAATGTTGGCGGGAATGTGAATTTTTTCGACGATGACCGGAGGATCTCGGTCGTGGCCATGTCGAACAATGTGAACCAGCAGAATTTTGCCACCGAAGACCTCCTGGGAGTGATGAGCAGCGGAAGCAGACGACGCGGAGGTCCTCCCGGTGGACCGGGTGGAGGACGAGGACTGGGCGGGAATGGCGGTCCCACCGGTACCTCTCCGCCCACCGGAGGCAGCGCCAATGATTTCATGGTCGGCCCCCAGGACGGGATCACCAATACCCACTCTGCAGGGATCAATTATTCCGATAAGTGGGGTGAGAAAATAGAAGTTACCGGAAGCTATTTTTTCAATGCTTCAGGAAATTCAACGGAAGAGGATCTTAACAGGGAGTACATCCAAAGCCTTGACAAGAATTATTTCTATGAGGAAAACAGCTATTCGGAAAATGATAACTATAACCACCGGCTGAACATCAAGCTGGATTACCAGATCGATACCTTCAATTCCATATTGTGGCGTCCGAAGCTCAGCCTGCAGAACAATCAATACAGCTCCGATGCCGGCGGCATTACTTCCTATTCCCCGGAGGAGATCCTCAGCACTACGGAAAATACCTATAATGATCACTCACTGGGTTATAATTTCGACAACGACCTGCTCTTTCGCCATTCTTTTAAGAAAAGGGGGAGGACCATTTCACTGATGGCCCGGACCGGGATGCAGAATTCTAATTCCGACAACGACCTCCTGGCCCTGAACAGGTATTTCGATAGCTCAGGGAGCCTGGATGATACCCTGAACCAGCAAAGCAATTCCGATACCCGGGGATACGACTTGAATGCTATGCTGATGTACACGGAGCCTATCAGCGATTTCGGGCAGTTGCAGCTCAACCTGGGTTCCAATTATTCTCATAATTATTCCCTTACGGAAACGTATAATTATAATTACGACCTGGGGGTTTACAATATTTTTGACACCACCCTGTCGAGCGAATACAATAACGACTACTTCACCAATCGCTTCGGGACCGGCCTCAGGTTCAACACTACAAAGATGCACCTGATGTTCAACCTGGGTGTACAGCGGGCCGACCTGGTTTCCAGACCGGAATTCCCGGAAAGCCTGGAACTCGAAAAGACCTTTGTGAATTTCATGCCGGATGCCATGATGCGGGTGAATTTTTCCAGGAGCAGCAACCTCAGGGTGCATTATCGTTCCAATACCGATTCGCCCTCCATC
>NPIE01004629.1_pt2 | contig 16649 bp, 13 predicted proteins | sample 8637661 | NCBI WGS metagenome assembly NPIE01 (sample SAMN07420842, study PRJNA396082) | bioreactor metagenome | isolation source: sample BA12 brine-fed electro-methanogenic bioreactor BA | place: Japan: Kochi | collected 2016-12-09 | reverse complement strand
CGGCTTTCTCCGTCGAGAATCTCGACTAAAAAATCGGCAATGACATAATGAAAATTTTCGATATTGCGTTCGACAAGTGCTACGAGGCTGAGTACTCGGGTATTTTTAAGTCCGGTTTCCTCCTCGATTTCGCGTCGGCAAGCGTCGACGAGTGTTTCGCCCGGTTCCAACTTACCGCCGGGAATCGACCATAGGCCTTGTGCAGGAGCTTGATTTCGCCGGATTAACAAAACCTTTCGATTGCGGTTGAAAGCGATGCCGCTTACGCCGATCATGGGGATAGGCGGTGATTTTAATACTTGATGAGTCATAAAAATAACAAGTTACTGACATTGATGTCGATGTCGCGTTATAGTGACCAACACTGATTCGGAATTTTTCTAACTCAAAAATTCGATCATGTCTACCCTACCGATGCAATTAGGAGGAAACGATGAAAAAAAGTAATTTTTACAATTCGATCATGCTGTCATCCGTTTGTTTATTCGGCTCTTTGGTTTTCGATACTAACGCAATCGCCGCCGATGCAAAGGCAGGCGAGAATAAGGCGTCAGCGTGTACTAATTGTCATGGTTTGAACGGCATAAGTGTCGATGCTCAATTTCCTATACTAGCCGGTCAACGGCCCAAGTATATCGTCAAACAACTAAAAGCTTTCAAGAGCGGTTCGCGCGAAGGCCCCATAATGAAGAATATGGCCCAGGGGCTTAGCGATGAAGACATGGCCGATCTTGCGGCTTATTTTTCAAGCCAACAACCTAGAAGTGCTGTTGTCGATCCAAAATTAGCCGAGTTAGGCGAGAAACAATCGGCGATGTGTCTAGGCTGCCATGGCAAAGGCGCAGAAGGGAGAATGCAATTTCCAAGGTTGGCTGGGCAACACCCTGATTACCTAGCTAAACAATTGAAAGCATTCAAGTCCGGCACGCGTAAAGGCAGTCCGATGAATGCTATCGCAAAAAATTTAAGCGAAGAAGATATCGAGGTCTTGGCTGCATATCTCGGCTCTTTATAATTCGTAATTATTTAGCATAAGTCCTGTGTTCTCTTGGTTAGTTAAATCCAAGATCAATACCAGAAGCCAAAGCGATCACATACGCAGAATGTTTATATACCTTTCGCCCTTCAAATTTCGGCAGTGTCAGTGGCGACGCCGAATTTTGATCTAGTGGTTCTACTATTAATTAAATTAAACGAATCCCGGGAGGTTGCGGTGATTAATAAACATGCTCTCATATTGTTCGCTATTTCGTTTTCGATTTTTCTGCCGGGGGTGGCGATTGCTAAACAGCCCGGGTCCATCCCTGTGGAAAACGGAGCTAGGCAGGCAGGCGAAACTAACCGGCAGTACAAGGAAAAAATGGGCCGGCGGAATGAACAAGATCAGGAGCAGAAGAAGACTAAACAAGAGCGCTTCGAAAATATGCGGCGGCGCTATCTCGACGATGCCGCGCTTCCCAAGCGTCGAGTCTATCGTAGGAGTAAGGATAATGCGAAACGTCCAATGAGCCGATACGAAGATTTCGAACAAAAACGCGAACGGCACAGAAAATATAATGAATATATCGAGCAGAATAATCTTGATAAACCGGCTGATCGCAAGCAATTAGGTGCTGAAGAGATCTATAGCAATTAAACGGAGCAGTCATTGAGTTTAGTTTGGATATATTTTAAGTCACTATCCTTGGCTACTGAATTCCGGCCTTCATGATCTTCATGGTGAAATGCTTTTTCAGGTTGATCAAAAAGCGAACCGTTATTTTGTACGCACCTATCGGATGCTATACGGAATTAAAAACAAACCCGCTTATAGTGCCGATAGACCGGTTGCCAGAAATTTTCTTCGATGCGTTCTAGTAATTGCTGATCGCTAATTTCAAGTGCCAAGTTTTGCTTAAGAGCGACTTTACCTACCGCGAAAGCGATGCGTTTGCTCAGTTCGGGTAATTCCGTCAATGGCGGCAATAATTCGCCTTGTCCGGTGTTAGCCAAGGGCGATGCTGCGGCCAGAGTTTCGCTGGCGGCGATCAACATCTCGTCTGAGATTCGTCTGGCTTGCACGGCAATAACGCCGAGGCCGATTCCCGGAAAAATATAGCTATTGTTGCACTGCGTGACATCATAGCGCTTACCGCAGTATTCGACGGGAGGAAAGGGGCTGCCTGCGGCTAATAGAACCCGTCCTTCGGTCCACTCGATAATTTGTTCGGGCGTAGCCTCTACTTGGCGTGGCGGGTTGCTGAGCGGAAAAATAATCGGCCAATCGCAACCTTGGGTCATAGTCCGAATCACGGTTTCGGTAAAAATGCCGTGTTGGCCGGAAACGCCGATCAAAACGGTCGGATTGGCGTATTGAATGACCTCAAGCAATGACGGATAGTCACCTTCGATTGACCAGTCCTCTAGTCGGTTTGATGCTTGGACCAGTTTTTGTTGAAAGTCCCTAAGTCCTGTCATGCTTTCGGTGAGTAAACCGAAACGGTCGACCATGTAAACGCGATGACGGGCTTCGCGGTCGGACAGTCCCTCGGTCCGCATTTGCGCGATCACCTGCTCGGCAATTCCGCAACCGGCCGAACCGGCTCCGACAAAGACCACTCGCTGCTCGGACAACTTCCGATTTTTAACTCGGCAAGCAGCCAACAGCGTACCGACCGTGACCGCGGCCGTGCCTTGAATGTCATCATTGAAGCAGCACAGTTGGTCTCGGTAGCGTTGCAATATCGGCATCGCATTCGGTTGCGCGAAGTCTTCGAATTGCACGATAACATCCGGCCAGCGGTGCTTGACGGCTTGTAAAAAAAGGTCGATGAAAGCGTCGTATTCCGCTTGAGGAATCCTTCTATGACGCTCGCCCATATACATCGGGTCTTGTAATAACTTTTCATTATTGGTGCCGACATCGAGTACTACCGGTAAGGTATATGCCGGGCTGATTCCGCCGCAAGCGGTATAGAGCGACAGTTTGCCGATCGAAATGCCCATGCCGCCGATTCCTTGGTCACCCAGACCTAAGACTCTTTCGCCATCGGTGACGACAATAATTTTGACATTGCGTTTGGTGGTATTACGCAAAATGTCGTCTATTTGTTGACGCTCCACGTAAGAAATAAACAAGCCTCGGCTGCTACGATAAATATCCGAAAATTGCTCGCAGGCATCGCCGACGGTCGGCGTATAAATAATAGGCAACATCTCCGGCAGATGATCCTGCAGGAGTCGATAAAACAGCGTTTCGTTATTGTCTTGTATCGAACGCAAATAAATATGTTTGTTGATTGCGTTTCTAAAGCTCGAATACTGGAGATAAGCGCGTTGGACTTGCTCTTCAATCGTTTCGTATCGAGGCGGGAGCAATCCGGTTAAATTAAATGTTTGTCGTTCTTCTTTACTGAACGCACAGCCTTTATTCAGTAAAGGCATTTCCAGTAAAGCGGGGCCTGCATAAGGGATATAAAGAGGAGTTTTCGACATTGCTGTCATAACGGAAGTTTCCTTAGTCAACCTGGCTTTGAATGTAACATGCGCGAAATAATTTGAACAAGTTACACACGCCCACCGTGTATGAGTGTTCAAGTTATTTCTTACCTATTACAGCATGATTATACTCTTAACGACTCAAGTTTCGGCATCCCGGAGTCGAATTCTGATTAACAATCGGTATAGTCCTGTCATGGCATTAGTATTGCATTTTAATTCAATAGACTGTTCACCCTATACGAGAACGACAACTATGAAACAAAATCATTACCCAGTGACCACCGACGACATTAAACGAAATTTCTTTCGCAATTTAGCTAATGTGCAAGGCAAATTTCCTGCATTGGCCAGCACCTTTGACTATTACATGGCCTTGTCCTATACCGTGCGGGATATGTTGATGGCTCGTTGGGTCGGTACGGCGACCGAATATGTCGAAAAAAAATCGCGCACCGTGGCGTATTTGTCGGCCGAGTTTTTGATGGGGCCCCATCTGGCATCGAATTTGTTGAATCTGGGCATGGCCGAACTGGTCACTCAGGCCATGGCGGAATTGGGGCTGAAATTGGACGATTTACTAAGGGAAGAGCCGGAGCCGGGTTTGGGGAACGGCGGATTGGGACGTTTGGCGGCCTGTTTTCTCGATTCGATGGCGACGATGAACATTCCTTCGGTCGGTTATGGAATCCGTTATGAATTCGGTATTTTCGAGCAGGTCATTTTCGACGGTTGGCAGGTGGAAAAGACCGATAAATGGTTGTTTCGCGGCAATCCCTGGGAGATCGTTCGGCCGGAGTGGGCCGTCGAAATCAAATTGGGCGGGCATACCGAACGCTATGTCGCCGAAAATGGAGAAGCGCGCGTCAATTGGATTCCCGGTTGGTCGGTTAAGGGTGTGCCTTACGACACGCCGATTTTGGGGTACCGCAACAATACCGCGAATACCTTGCGTTTGTGGCAAGCTGTTGCGCCGGAGTCGTTCAATTTCGGGCGTTTCAATCAAGGCGATTATTACGGCGCGGTTGAAGAAAAAGTCTCTTCGGAAAACCTAACTAAGATTTTGTATCCGAACGATGGACCATTGCAGGGCAAGCAGTTGCGTTTGGAGCAGCAATATTTCTTCGTTTCGTGCTCTTTGCAAGACATGCTGCGCATCATGAAGACCCAGCGCATCCGCTTGGAGCAATTTCATGAAAAGTTTGCCGTTCAGTTGAACGATACTCACCCCGCCATTGCGATAGCCGAGTTGATGCGATTGTTGGTCGATGAGCACGACATGCCTTGGGATACGGCTTGGAACGTGACGAGACGGACTTTCGCCTATACCAATCACACGCTGTTGCCGGAGGCGTTGGAATGTTGGCCGGTGGAATTGATGGAAAGCTTGCTGCCGAGATTGATGGAGATCATCTATGAGATCAATAGCCGCTTTCTCGAACAAGTCAGGGCGCATTGTCTCGGCGATACTGCCAAAGTCATCCGCATGTCGATGATCGACGAAAATGGGGCAAGAATGGTGCGCATGGCGCACCTGGCTTGTGCCGGCAGTCATGCGATCAATGGTGTCGCCGCATTGCATACCGAACTGCTCAAACGCGATGTGTTGAAGGATTTTTATAGTCTTTGGCCTGATAAGTTCAGCAATAAAACCAACGGCGTGACGCCAAGGCGTTGGATGGCATTATGTAATCCGAGGCTCAGTAAGGTCATTAGCGAAGCGATCGGAGATACTTGGGTGAGAAATTTGGGAAAACTGCAAGATCTTCAACGCTTTTCGGACGATGCGGTATTTTTAAATCGTTGGGAGGATGCCAAGCGGCTCAATAAACATGATTTCGCGCTGAATCTCTATAAGCGCACTGGTGTCAGCGTCGATCCGGAATCGATTTTCGATGTGCAGGCCAAGCGCATTCATGAATACAAAAGACAGCATTTGAATATTCTTTATGTGATTGCTCTTTACCGGAAGCTGAAAACCGATCCGCATTTCGATATTCATCCGCGCACCTTCATATTCGCCGGCAAGGCCGCGCCCGGTTACCATTTGGCCAAGCTTATTATTAAGCTGATCAATGAAGTAGGGCGGGTCGTCAATCACGACCCGGTGACGAAAGACCGTCTCAAGGTTGTGTTTTTGCCGAATTTTAATGTCACGAACGGTCAGCAGATTTATGCCGCAACCGAGGTGTCGGAGCAAATTTCCACGGCCGGAAAAGAAGCTTCCGGAACCGGCAACATGAAGTTTGCGATGAATGGGGCATTAACTATCGGAACGTTGGATGGAGCGAATATCGAAATTCGCGAGGAAGTCGGTGAAGAGAATTTCTTTTTATTCGGCATGACAGCAGAAGAGGTGCGCTTAACTTATGAGCGGGGTTATGCTCCGAATGACGCGTATCAGCAAGATGCGATTTTGAAAGATGCCATCGATCTGATTCGAAACGGTTTTTTTTCGCACGGCGATACCGGTTTGTTCCGTGATTTGACCGATAATCTGATCTACAGCGATCCTTATTTGGTGTTGGCCGACTTCAATGCGTATCGAGAGTGCCAGGATTCCATCGATACGGTTTACCGTGACAGAACGCGTTGGAATAAGATGTCGGTGCTGAATACGGCAAGGTCCGGCAAGTTTTCATCGGATCGAACGATTGCCGAGTATTGCCGCGATATTTGGAAGGTGGAATCGGTACCGATCGATGTTCCGGAAGTGGACCCATTTAGGCTTGTTTAAGCTGTAAGCTGCGCACACTGTCTTTCGAAAAAGGCTCAGGCAAAAAAAATGCGGCTAAAAAGCCGCATAAAGGATATTAGAAGGATATAAGCTCTTAAAAAAATAGCAGTATTTGAAAGTTTGCATCTCAAGAGTTGTGCATAGTTTATGCAAGATATCCGGCTTTGAAAATGTGGCAAATTGTCGCGTGGCGGATTGTCGCAGTTTATTTGTTGTCTTTTATTAGGTAGCGGCTCAAGGCCGCAAAGTCTTCCAGCGACAAAGTTTCGGCGCGCGCGCTCGGGTCGATGCCGAGTTCTGCTATTTGTTGTTCGTCAAGCAGATTCCTTAATGAGTTGCGAATCGTTTTACGGCGTTGAGAGAAGGCATGAACGACAACCTGATTCAAGTCTTCGACCGAATTGACCGAAACCGGGGGCTTGTTATGAGGAATCAGGCGGATAATTGATGAGGTTACTTGCGGTGCGGGGTCGAAACTTTCCGGCGGGACGTCGAATAAATGTTCCGCTGCGCAATAATAGTGCGCCATCACGCTAAGACGCCCGTATTTTTTGCTGCCGGGCTCGGCACAAATCCGATCCACGACTTCTTTCTGCAGCATGAAATGCATATCGGCGATGCAGGATGTGCTTTCCAATAAATGAAACAACAATGGCGTAGAAATATTGTAGGGGAGGTTACCGATGACTCTAAGCGGTTTGCCGTCCGTCGCCAGCGCTTGGAAATTGAAACTCAATGCATCGGCGCTATGAATCGTTAAGCGTTCGTTGTCGCCGAATTTCTTTTTCAACAGACTCACTAGGTCGCGGTCCAGTTCAACGATATCGAGCCGGATGGCATGATTCAATAATGGCGCCGTCAACGCACCTTGCCCGGGGCCGATCTCAACCCAGTGTTCGCCCGGACGGACCTGTATATTGCCAAGAATCTCTTCGATGATCGAATAATCGGTTAAAAAATTCTGGCCGAAACGTTTGCGGGCTTTATGCGTCATGGGTAGTGCGGTTTGGGGAAGATGAGGACATTGCCAGTGCCGTTGCCAAGGCATATTCGATGCTGCCCGTGTCGATAGAACCTGTCCCTGCCAGATCGAGCGCGGTGCCGTGGTCGACCGAGGTGCGTACAATCGGTAAGCCCAATGTAATGTTTACGGCGTTGCCGAAGCCTTTATATTTCAACACCGGCAAACCCTGATCGTGATACATCGCCAGTACTGCATCGGCCGTATCGAGATATTTTGGCGTAAACAACGTATCGGCCGGCAATGGGCCAATTAGGTCGAGACCTTGTTCGCGTAGATTTTCCAATACCGGTTCTATGATCTCTTTCTCTTCTAGTCCCAAATGGCCGTTTTCGCCGGCATGGGGGTTTAAGCCGCAGACTAGTATCTTCGGGTTAGCCAGATTGAAGCGCGTCTGCAGATCTTGGGCCAGGATGCGCAAAACGCTTCTTAGCCGGTTATGCGTAATCGCGGCGGTGACATCGGCAAGCGGGAGATGGGTCGTAACCAGTGCGACTCGGAGTCCCGGTGTCGCCAGCATCATGACCGGGTGGCCGCCGGTAATGCCTGCAATGTATTCGGTATGGCCGCTGAAAGCAATGCCGGCATCGTTGATGACGCCTTTATGTACCGGTCCAGTCACCATGGCGTCAAACAACCCGTCTAGGCAGCCTTTTGCCGCGCGCGTGATTGTTTTGAGGACATAACGGCTATTTTCCATGTTGAGTTGGCCGCATTGCGCCGGGGCACTCATTTTAACCGGCAAGACGCTGATAGAGCCTGCGCTTTGTTCGACGAGTTCCGATGACGGGTCGAATGACTTGACCTTGAGTTTAAAACCCAGCGATTCAGCGCGTTGCATCAGCAAATCGGGGTCGGCGATCGCAACGAGTTCGCAGGCATGGCTTTGTTGTGCCAGCATGATACAAAGGTCGGGGCCGATACCGGCCGGTTCGCCGGGGGTGATGGCGATGCGCTTCAATGTAGGGGTTGCGTCCATGGGGTATTTTAGGAAAAAAGATTATTCTACCGTAATCGATTACATTTCGCGCGCTCATGTACTGTTACAACGTGGTCAAAGAATATCTTCCCGGTGCTCACCCTCAAGTCAATTCGTTCCCGCAGAACGATGGGGCAATTTGTGGAAGTTAATTTTGAACTTGTCCTAAGATGTCTTGATCAGCAAAGTTAATTCATTGAGTTTTATACATTCAAACAACAAGTTGTCGACCGACTCTTCGCAATGATCCGTGTATTGGAGCCCGCATTCATTATTGCTGAATTGATGTTTTAACATACCGTGAACGGTGAACGGTTCACCCGATTCGGGGAGATGCATGGTGATTTTTATTTTTTCGCTGACATCAGGTGCTAGTGGTTTTGTAAGTTTGATTCTTATCCCGCTTCGGCTGATATCGATAATGTCGGCGCTTAACGGAAATTCCAGGTCGACTCCGTCATTTACCATGACTCCTGCGCTCAATCCTTTAGGTTTGATTCGGCGATGCGTGCGTCTTTCGGTTGCCATGTGGTTCCTTTTGTTTGAATAAGTTAAAATTAATTGCTTGTATAGTTCAAATTGATAAAAATGCAAATCCGGAGCTAAAAATTATTGCGTAATCGGACGGATTTACGGCGTCCTTTGACGGGCACCCGGGGCCGAATTTGCATCTGCGATGGGTATAACTTTACACAACAACACAGATGATAGGATGATTAATCATGCAAAAAACCGATGAAACGCCTCTTTGGGTATTTTTGGCCTTTTCAAGTATAGAAACACGTCGAGGAGCTTTGATTTTACTCTGGAGCTCGATGTTGTTTACTGTTTACTGCATACCCTGGGTAACTCTCTTTCAAGGCCACGAGTGGGTCGAAATTCTATTTTTGATCGATGATTGGAGTTGGGTGGCGATGATGTTACCGATGTCGGTTTGGTATTGGTTGTGTTTACGGTGGGTTGATAAAAAAAATGGTTGGGTTATTTGAAGCCCGCACCGGCTTTGTTGTTCATTTGCCGTCTGTTCGCGTAAAATCTTCAATAATTCAATTGAGACGGGAAATACGATGAAACAGGTTTTAATAGTAGCGTTCTTTTTGATTTCCTTGTCCGCTCAAGCGGACGATGCCAAAAACGAATGGCATGACACCACGCTGTCCGACGCGACGATCAAGAAAATCCAAGAGTCCCAATATCATTATAAAAAATGTATTGCCAACGAATTGCAAGTTGCTTCGGCAAGGCCGCAAGATATTAGAAAAGGTACCGAAGCCATCGTTAAGAAATGCGAGAATGTTCTGGCCGATATGAGAAATGTCTATCTCGAGGAAAAAGTACCTGAAGTGATTGCCGACCGGCATTTAAAGCAAATGCGCATTCAAACCACGCGCGATGTGCTCAGAGAAATGATGTTCATCGAATCCGCGCGAAAAGCCGGACAACAATAATCAAATCAGTACGGATGTTATGAATACGACCTATACGATAGATTTAACCCTAAAGCCGAGCACCTTCGATTTATGGCATGTTTGTTTGGCGGGAACGGTGGCTTTATTAGCGATTTTGCTGATCGTGTTGTTGATAGTCATGTTGATCGGAATTTCCAGAGGTAGAAAAAAACTGCTTGAGGAAGCCTTACGCGAGTCTGCCGTCTCGCTGGCCGAAACCGTCAAGATACCCGAGCCTGAAGTCAAAGTCGTCGAGAAGATCGTCGAAGTCGAAAAAGTCGTTCAAGCGCCGGCACCGGAGCCGGTCGTATTAAAAGAAGCGACGCCGGATGCGGCGTTACAATTGTTGAGTTTATTACAAAAAGAAGCTCGCTTCATCGACTTCATTAAAGAAGATATTACCGCTTACAATGATGCCGATATCGGTGTGGCCGCAAGGGTTGTTCATGAAGGTTGCAATAAGGCGATCAACGAACACTTTAAACTCGTGGTCATCCATGAAGGTCAAGAGGGTAATAAAGTGTCTTTGCCAAAAGGATTCGATGCTGCTTCGATTAGACTGACCGGCAACATTATCGGCGAAGCGCCCTTTACCGGAACATTGATCCATAGAGGTTGGCAAGTGACCGACATTCGCCTGCCTAAATTAACTGCTGGACATAATGCCAAGATTATTGCACCGGCCGAGGTAGAATTATGAAAAGTTTGTTCGGACATTTACGCTCGGAAAATCCCGGAGAGGGGGCGCTTAACGCGGACGTGAGTCAAAATGAATCAAACGAAGATAATCCACTGGAGGACAGCAATGACGAGCAAGCCTCGGTCAAGCATTCCGGGCCTCGTTTTTCGGTTGGAATCGACTTGGGCACGACGCATTGCGTGTTGTCCTATGTCGATTTAAGTCAAAGCGATGAGGATGGTCATGTTCAAGAAGTGATGGCGATACCTCAGTTAACTTCGCCGGGTGCGGTCGAGGAATTGATGCAGTTGCCGTCATTTTTATATCAGGCGCATCACTCCGAATTAGCGGAAGGCTCGACGGCTTTGCCTTGGTCAGCGAAGCCTGAATTTTTAGTCGGCGAGATCGCTCGCGGCTTAGGAAGTAAAGCCCCGATTCGACTGGTTTCCAGTGCGAAAAGTTGGTTGTGCCATGCAGGCGTCGATTGTAAGGCACCCATTTTGCCGGCTGAGGCGCCTGAAGAAGTCGAGCGGGTTTCGCCTTTTCAAGCGACCGTCGCCTATTTACAGCACATACGCGATGCCTGGACGCAACTGCACCCCGATGCGCCGTTGGCAAGTCAAGACTTGACAATTACGGTGCCGGCGTCGTTCGATCCTGCGGCTCGCGAATTGACTGTCGAAGCGGCGCGGTTTCTCGGTTTGGAACAAGCGCTCTTGCTCGAAGAGCCACAATCGGCATTGTATAGCTGGATCGAAAGAAGTAACGGAGAATGGCGAAAGCAAACCGAAGTCGGCGATATTTTATTGGTTATCGATATCGGCGGCGGTACGACCGACTTGTCGTTGATCGCGGTTACCGAACAGGACGGTAATTTAGAACTCACGCGAGTCGCGGTCGGAGACCATATATTGCTCGGTGGCGATAATATGGATCTGGCCTTGGCTTATACCGTCAAAGCCAAGCTCGAAAAGGATGGTAAGCGTTTGGAATCCTGGCAAATTCAAGCCTTGACCCATGGCTGCCGCGAAGCGAAAGAAAAGATTTTCAACGACCCCTCGTTGGATGTGATGCCGTTGGTCGTGCCGAATCGCGGCTCGTCGTTAATCGGCGGTTCGTTGCGTACCGAATTGACGCGCGATGAAATCAATAATGTGTTGGTAGAAGGTTTCTTTCCGCGAGTCTCTGCGGCCGAACGTCCGATCAGCCGTCCTCGTGGCGGTTTGCGTACGGTGGGCTTACCTTATGCGCAGGATGCCGGTATCACACGGCATTTGGCGGCGTTTTTGGTTAAACAACTTAACGCAACCGACGACTTAAAAGATATCAATCTGCCAGAGCATGCATCGTTTTTGCATCCGACTGCTGTGTTGTTCAATGGCGGCGTATTAAAAGCCGCGCCGCTGGCCGAGCGCTTGATGGAAGTCCTAAACAGCTGGTTGACTGCAGAGCAAGCACCCGAAGCGCGCTTGCTCGAAGGCGCCGATCTCGATCTAGCGGTCGCGCGCGGAGCCGCCTATTATGGTTATGTGCGTAAAGGTAAAGGCGTTCGGATTAAAGGCGGCACGGCAGCATCTTATTATGTCGGTATTGAAAGCGCAATGCCTGCGGTGCCGGGTATGCCGCCCGAGATCGAAGCGCTGTGTATCGCGCCGTTCGGCATGGAAGAAGGCACTGAAGCAGCACTGCCCGATGACGAATTCGGATTGGTCATCGGCGAACCGGTGCGTTTCCGCTTTTTCAGCTCGAATACACGCCGCGAGGATCAGGTCGGTACCCGGTTGGAATATTGGACCGATGAAGAGCTCGAAGAACTGGATGAAATCGAGATTACCTTGCCTGAAGAAGGCAGAAGAGTCGGGGAGGTTGTTCCGGTGCATCTGACTTCGGCTGTGACCGAAGTCGGTACCCTTGAATTGCATGCGGTTTCGCGCCAGGACGACAAGCGTTGGAAAGTGGAGTTCGACGTTCGGGCCGGCGAAGAGGATTGATTCGGGTATGGGTTCCCTCGGAGGACCGTGGGAACCGGAAAATTATCTCTCGCAGGGGAGCTGAGAAAACACTTTAACCAACGTGTTTGGATACATTCTCATGGGTGGCTTTTGGCTACGGAAGCATAAAAATAAGAATTAAGCTTCAACTCTCTGCGCCCCTGCGCCTCTGCGCGGGAAACGAAATAAAGCCGTCTATAATGCCTTGACAAGTAACCACACCGTGCAAAAACAAAATCCTCAATTTCTGGTCGGTATCGACCTCGGTACAACGCATACGGTCGTAGCCTTCGCGCGTGCCGATCAAACAGCCTCCGAAATCCGAATTTTCAACATTGAACAATTGGTCTCTCCGGGCGAAGTCGCGGCGCGGCCTTTGCTTCCGTCGGTGCGTTACCATCCGGCCGAAGGCGAATTGTCCGAGGCAGACTTGGCGTTCTTGCCGACCGAAGACAAGGCTGTAATCGGCGAGGCGGCGCGTGTGCTCGGCGCGAAAACGCAGGGCCGCTTCGTGACCAGCGCGAAAAGCTGGCTGTCGCATCCGTCGATCGATCATACCGCGGACGTTTTGCCATGGGGTACATGGAGCAGCAGTGACGACATTTCGAAGGTTTCGCCGCTCGAGGCTAGCGCGAGTTATTTGGCGCATATCCGTAGCGTCTGGCGACACAAATTTCCGGACGCGCCGCTCGAAGATCAGGATATCGTCATAACCGTTCCGGCTTCGTTCGACGAAGGCGCAAGATCTCTGACAATCGAGGCCGCCAAATTGGCTGGGCTCAAGCAAGTCAAGTTGCTCGAGGAGCCGCAAGCGGTTTGTTACGACTGGCTCCGGCGTCATGACGGCAGTATCAAGCAGGAATTGGCCAACGTGCGTTTGTTGTTGGTTTGCGATGTCGGCGGAGGCACGACCGACTTGACGTTGATCAAGGTCGAACCGGCCGAACCGGAACCGAAACTGACGCGGATCGGCGTCGGCGACCATTTGATGCTCGGCGGCGACAACATCGATCTGGCTCTCGCGCATCTGGCCGAACAACGCATAACAGGCGGCGGTAAGCGCCTGTCGGCGGCGGATATGTCGCAATTGATCGAGCAATGCCGCATCGTCAAGGAAAAGCTCTTGGCCGACGATGCGCCGGAACAACTTGGCGTCACGCTGCTCGGTGGCGGCTCGAAATTGATCGGCGGCACGCGTTCGGCGATGTTGACGCGCGATGAAATTCGTAGCATCGCGTTGGATGGTTTCTTTCCGTTATCGGGCTTGAATGACTTACCGGACCGCAAGCGCAGCGGAGTCGTCGAATTCGGCCTGCCTTATGCGGCGGAACCGGCGGTCAGCAAACATATCGCAGCGTTTTTGAAATTGCATAACCAAGCCGCGCTCGATGCTTTGAACGGTGAGGGTGCCGTGCCGGATGCCTTGTTGCTGAACGGCGGAGTGTTTCGTAGCCGCCCGCTGACCCAGCGGATTCTCGATTTGATTGCATCCTGGCGAGGTGGTGCGCCGAAGCTGCTCGAAAACAAGCATCCGGAATTGTCGGTTGCGTTGGGTGCGGTTAGCTACGCGCAGGCAAGGCGAAATAAACAAGTCCGTATCGGCGGCGGTGCGGCGCGCAGTTATTTCTTGATTGTCGATACCGAACGCGGCGAACAGAAAGGTGTCTGTATCTTGCCGCGCGGCAGCGAGGAAGGGCACGAGGTCGTCTTACAAGACCGGCAATTCGCGTTGCGATTAGGGCAGCCTGTGCGCTTCCATCTGGCTTCGACAACGGGCGACACCGAATATAAGCCAGGCGAGTTGGCTGTGATCAACGATGAGCGTTTTCATTCGCTGCCGCCGCTGGCGGTCGCGTTGTCAGGCGACGAAACGACGCCGCTCGAAACCAAACAAGTAAAACCGTCTACTTCCGAAGTGACTGTGCAATTAGCCGTCATGCAAACTGAAGTCGGCACGCTGAAGATTCAGTGCGTTTCGGTGCAAGACGCAAGCAAGCGTTGGGACGTCGAATTTCAAATCCGCAAAAAAGCGGATGCGGGCGTTCAGGCCGAATTGCCGGCACAGTTCGACAGGGCGGTCGAGTTGGTGCAGGCGGTGTTCGGTTCCAAGTCCAAACAAATTAATCCGAAAGCGGTCAAAAGTTTGCGTGCCGATCTCGAAAAACTGCTTGGTTCTCGCGCAGATTGGGAGACGCCGTTATTGCGAGGCTTGTTCGGCGCTTTGCTCGACGGCATCAAATACCGTAAACGTTCCGAAAATCACGAACGGGTTTGGTTGAGTCTGACAGGTTTCTGTCTGCGTCCCGGCTTCGGTTATCCGCTCGATGATTGGCGCGTCGAACAATTATGGAAGATTTACGATCAATCGGTTCAATACGTCAATGAAGCGCAAATATGGAGCGAGTGGTGGACGCTCTGGCGGCGTGTCGCCGGCGGGCTCGATGTAGCCGAGCAGGAAAAGGTTTTCGACGATATCAATAAGTATTTGAATCCGGCATCGGCGCGGCAACCGGCCGTTGCGAAACAGCTCAAGACACGCGCTTATGACGACATTGTGCGCCTTGCTGCCGTGCTCGAACGTTTGTCGGTCGATAAAAAAATTCAACTCGGTGAATGGCTGTTGAAACGTTTGCAAAGCCCGGGTGAGTCCGAGCAAACCTGGTGGGCGGTCGGCCGAATCGGCGCGAGGATTCCGTTTCACGGTAGTAGTCATAACATCGTACCGTCCGTGACGGCATCCGACTGGCTCAAACAGATCATGCGAGTCGACTGGAAGAAAACGCCCCAGGCCGGATTTGCCGCGACACTGATCGCGCGCATGAGCGGCGATAGAAGTCGTGATATCGACGACGCGTTACGCCTCGAAATCGTCGAGCAATTGAAAGCAGCCAAAGCGCCGACGTCGTGGATTGCGATGGTCGAAACGCTGAAGGAACTCGACGAAAAAGAAGAGAAACAAATCTTCGGCGAAGCCCTGCCGCCGGGTTTGAAGTTGATTGGTTGATTCAAGAAATAATTTCGCGCTGAGTTCTTTTTCTGGTTCCCATGGTAATCCGTGGGAATCCATGCGTTGATTGCTGCTGTAAGAAAGGTATGCATTCCCACGCTGGAGCGGTGGGAACGAGGATCCCCGCACCTCTGCGGGAGTAAAAGTCAGGTAGGCATTGAATCCAAATAGATAGGAGCACCAACATGGTTTTTTGGAACAAACTGTTCGGCGAATTCGTCGATGTGATCGAATGGACCGACAGTTCCAGTGATACGATGGTATATCGCTTCGAACGCTACGGGAATGAAATCAAATACGGCGCAATGCTGACCGTTCGCGAGTCGCAGACGGCGATACTAGTCAGCGAAGGACGCGTGGCCGATTTTTACGAGCCGGGTTTATATCAGCTCGAAACCCGTAACATGCCGATTTTAACCACGCTAGAAAGCTGGCCGCACGGTTTCAAGAGCCCGTTCAAGGCCGAAGTCTATTTTTTCAACATGCGCCGCTTCACCGATTTGAAATGGGGCACGAAGAATCCGATCATGCTGCGCGACAAGGAATTCGGGCCATTGCGGTTGCGCGCGTTTGGTACCTATTCGGTCAGAATTAATGAACCGCTAGCGTTCATTAAGGAAATCGTCGGGACCGGCGGGCACTTCCGTACCGACGACATCAGTTCGCAATTACGTAATCTGATCGTATCGCGCTTTTCCGACATCATCGGCGAATCGGGCATTCCTGCCTTGGATCTGGCCGCGAATTACGATGAACTCGGTGCTTATATCACAGAACGCATTGCACCCGAATTTTCCGAATACGGGCTCGAAGTGCTGCAGCTATTAGTTGAAAACATATCTCTGCCACCCGAAGTCGAAAAGGCGCTCGATAAACGCACCAGTATGGGCATCATCGGCGATCTTCACCGCTACACGCAATTCCAGGCCGCCGAGGCGATGGCTGCGGCCGCGCAAAATCCGTCAGGCGGCACTTCCGAAGGCATCGGCATGGGCATGGGTTTCGCGGTCGCGCGCGAATTGGGTAAGTCACTCTCCGAACAGCCGTCTGCTCAGAAAGCCACGCCGCCGCCGATTCCAACTTCGACGGTCTATTTCGTTGCGATAGCCGGACATCAGGAAGGCCCCTACGCGCTAAAAGTCATCGAGCAAAAAGTCCGCAGCGGCGAAATCAATCGCAACACCTTGGTTTGGAGCGCTGGGATGGCGGAATGGACGCCGGCCGGTCAAGTGCCTGAGTTTTCCGCGGCGTTTGCTCATGTGCCTCCGCCGTTGCCGGGTTGAAAGCGGTTAGCAGTTAGCAGTTAGCAG
>NPIE01003750.1_pt1 | contig 16656 bp, 13 predicted proteins | sample 8637661 | NCBI WGS metagenome assembly NPIE01 (sample SAMN07420842, study PRJNA396082) | bioreactor metagenome | isolation source: sample BA12 brine-fed electro-methanogenic bioreactor BA | place: Japan: Kochi | collected 2016-12-09 | reverse complement strand
AACTGCTCTCGAATTTGCTTTCAATCAAATGACCCATTTCCAGTCGAATCTGTGTAAACTGTACAAGAATGATTCTAAATAAGTTTAAGAGCAGCATTAACTCTAGAACAGCGCCAAAACTGATTCATGATAGATCCGACGAGAAATGGTAACAGAATTATTAAGCCGGGGAAGACTTTCCAGGAGCATTGTACAATTCGATTCATGAAAGCCGATGGAAATAATCCGCAATATGGGGTTCAAATGAAGTGATCCCATGTAATCTAGTGCGACAATAAGCTGGATTAACCAATCATGAAATGCCTTACTGGAATTGGGTTTCAGTGGTAGAGCGATTTCGAGGAGAAGTAGTTTGGATTGGCAGTAATCGATAATGATTATTGCGGGAATTTTACTGCAAGAGTCAAGAGAATTCGAACTGGATGAAAGGAATTGAGACATTTGCTCTTGAGCGGATGTCCCAACTTTTACCACCACATGTGAAGCGCTTTGTACTTCTCCTCTGAAAGAAGGGACCGGATCAACTTGTAGCATTCGGTAAGAAGCAGCGTGTTGTATGAGACTTTTCGCTTGAGTGTAGGATGAAATACCGTCTCTTCCATGAATTTCTCGAAGTACTCAACGTATTTCTTCATTCCTTCATTAGTGAGAAGGGTTGAATTCATTTCCTTATCGAAGTCGTCCTCTGTGAGGATGGCTTTGTTGAGTAGAGTCATAATCAGTCTGTCTACGATTACAGGTTTGAAGACCTCGCTTATGTCGAGGCAGAGCGAGAATCTCATTTCGCAGGGTTCGTGGAGGAAGCTTACTGTGGGGTCGAGCTGAGTCTGATAGATCTTGCTGAGTGTTCTGGTGTAGAGAAGAGAGTTTCCGAAGGAGATCATGCAGTTGAGTATACCCAGTGGAGGCTGTCTAACTCTTGTGACGAATTCCTGACCGGTCAGCCCTGCAAGAATGGGATAGTAGTATTGTCTGAAAGCGCCCTCGACAGCCATTACCGAGTTAATACCGGTAGCGTTCTGAAGTCTTTCTCTAGTGCTTTTCAGCCCCTCTATCTTATCCTTGTATCCGGGAATCTTGCCGGATGATCTCTGGAGTACCCTGAGCATGTTGTGCATCGCTCCGTCGATGAATTCTCTAGATAGCTTCAGCCTTTTGATTGGGTCGAGAAAGGTTTTGACCTGTTCTACCAGCAGTTTCCCCGATACTTTTTGCTTCCTCGGTACGAAACTCCCGCTGTACCAGCCATTATGCGAGTATACATGGAGCGCAACTTCCTTTTGGGAAAGAAATGAGAGAAGACGGGTGTTGAGATCGATTTCTCCAAAGGTTGAAATCGATTCGATCTTTTCTATTGGAATGAACTTTCTTCTACCCTCGCGTTCTAGTAAGAGAGTGTTGTCTTTTCTGCTCAGCTGTCCGCTGGCAAAGAGATAGAAGTTCTTCTTCATGATCAAACCTCCTAGGAAAAGCAGAGATCAAAGTAAGAGCAACCTTTGCAGCCTTTCTTGAATAGCGGAACGGGCGCGCTTTCGAGGTTGAAGATTGTCTTTATCTCATCGAGATCTCTTCTTATCTGTTCTTCATCTTCTTCGGTGAGTGAGAGCATGATCATTTTCTTGGCTCTAGGATAAGTAAGTCGGGCAGTGAATCCGTGAAGGCCAAGTTTGTGCTTTAGGTAGTAGAGATAATACTTGACCTGATAGATGTGACCTTCTCTCACTTCTTTGCCATATTTGATTTCAACGATTTCTCTTGTGTTTCTTAGTATGTCGAGAGAGATTTCGTCGATCACAATGTCTTTGTCTTCGCCCTGGCTGTATTCTTCCTGGAGAAGCTTGCCGAGCTGAACGCTCTCTGAAGTAGATTCCATAGATATGTTGTGCAGAAAGAACCAGAGTTGTGTCTTGCAGTAATGGAGATAGTTGATTGCATTACCCCCTATCCTTGGCTGTCTTTCAGTGATTTCCATCAGAAGTCCTCAATTATTGAGCCCTCATCTTCTTTCAGACCGATGTAACCGAACGAGGGATCGTAGTTGATTGGCGCGTAGAGGAATCCGTCATCATCCTTTTCCAACCGCCCGATTACATCTCTTACAGGTACTTTGACAAGTTTGCCGAGCTTCTGCATCTTGCCTGCATTATCGGCTCTGAATTCAGAAGGAATGACTTCGATGGTCTTGTATGGGATGCGACGAATCAGGTCATCTGTGAGTCTTTGATCGATAGACATCGAATATATCTGAAAGTTCATGTCTCTTACAAACTGCCAGCTCGCCTTTCCTGCCGAGATCTCTTCTTCTATATTCTCGATTTCAGATAGAGAGGCTTCCATCATTTCCCGTAGTTCGAGACCGCTGGGCGTCGAATTGGCTTTCAGGAGTTCTAGAGATCTGTCGACAAGGTTCTTGTTATAGATCGAATATGAGTTTTCATTCTGGGGGAAGATTATTACCTTTCCATCGGGCTTCGTGCCTTCCCTGTTTATTCTTCCGAAGCGTTGTGCCAGAGAGTCAATCGGCGCGGCTTCGGTTATCAGGATGTCGTAGCTTATATCAAGGCTGATTTCGATCGTCTGTGTTGCAACGACGATTTTCGGAGGAGAATCTCCCGTTATGCGAGAGAGAATTCTTTCCCTGTCTTCGAGGTTGAAGCGACCGTGATAGAGAATTATATTTTCATCTGGAACTTTATCGGACAGGGTTCTGAAAGCTTCGGTGGCCTTTCTGACAGTGTTGAAGCAAAGAATCACACTTTTTCCCTTTTCATAATGTCTTCTTGTCACTTCGACAGGGTCGACTTCTTCTAGAGAAGAGATGGTGATTCTTCTCAGCGATTCTCCTTCGTAATCTCTTACTATCACAGGGTCGTCAAGGACTTCCTTGAGCTTCTCTATCATATAGGAAGGTAGAGTGGCGCTCATTATGCAGACCGGCGCGCCCAGGGCTTTCAGCGATCTTATGCTTTCAAGGAGTATGCCAAAAGTGTACGGTTGACTCGCGTGGATCTCGTCAAATATTACCGCCGAATTGGCGATATTCACCGTCTTTGGCTCCCATCTTCCCCAGTTAAGGGACATGAGGAGAAGCTGATCGAGAGTCGCAACGTTAATTGGGTTGTCAAAGGCTTTCATCCAGAAGATTCTGTCGCGGGCGTCTTCGGAGTATCCTTCGTTCGAATACAAGTAGTATGCGACATTGCCGTGGACAAGGCCTGTTTTGTCGGATACTTCTTCTTTGTATCTTTCGTACATCGCTTCGACTGTTGTCACTGTGGGAAGGAAGAGGGTGGATTTTTCTCTTCCCGTCGATTTTGTCCAGACAAGGGAGGCAAGGGATTTCCCACGGCCTGTCGGGGCAAGTATGATCGTGTCCTTTCCCGTCGAGGCCTCTTCCTGAAATCGTCGCAATGGACGAGAATTGAAGTCTATCGTTTCGACTGAAAATGATCGTTTTGATGAGGCCAGCCAGTCTGCAAGGTTCAGAACCCCCTGAATAACGGTGTAGAGTTGCCGATCACGGTCTTCACTGAAGAAGAATTTACAGAGCCTTTCAAGAAGCTCTCGGGGGGAGGGTATATGCAGATTCAGCTCGGGGAGCTGAATGGCGAACTCCTTTCTCGAATACTCCTTTATCTCTTCGAATTCCATCACAAGTTCGGGATTTGGAGTCGCCTTCTGCCTTTGGTATTCCAATGATGAAAAGGAGTCTTTGAATCGAGACCCGTGATGGCCAAGTATAGACTGGAGAATGTAGTTCTTCAAAGGGGATTCCTGCAGCGAGACCATTGCGATCTGAGCCGAAGCTAAGGAGTGGGAGAAGCCTTTTCTGTCGAAGGAGAATTCGGCACAACCCTTCCCGATGTCGTGAAAGGCGCATGCAGTAAGAATCGCTTCATAGATTTCTTTCGAACTAATAGATGTACTCATTACGGTTATTTTGTTTCGATCGAGATAGTTCTGAGCGCATTTCAGAACCCCCTGAGTATGTTCGACGAGGGTTTCTCCAGGCTTTGCGAGAGACATCATTCTACCTCCAGAGGGGAAAGGCAGCGCCCGAGACACTTACTACCTCTCCTGAGTATTGGACCGGTTCGGAGATATATGTATACGGTAGTTTCCTCACAGGTCTTCTTGCTTTCGGGTTTCGTCCATCTCGATCGAATTCGGAGTTCAGCCAGTAAGTCTTGAAATGAGGGATGGTTCCTTCATTTAGAGCGGTGATGTTGATCTTGCCTAGGAGGTTGCCCTTAACGACAGTATTGCTTATTTCTGCTTCCTCGATTTTCTCGGCGTGTGCTAGCTGAGTCTGAATAGAGGTTATGAACTCGTCGTCTCTTCCCAGACTTAGAGGGAAGCAGGGGTCGGTGAGAGCTTCCTCTATCTCTTCCAGCTTGGAATCGTGGCCCGCAATTATTAGTACCATATTGGGCCGATAGATGACCTCTCTTATCACGACTGCTTTCCCTATTGATTTTCCTCCGCCTTTCACTTTCTTTATCGCCCAGGGGTCTTTTGCAATTCCTTCATTCTCCTGTATGCGGACGCCATAGGATAAGTCCCTGCAATAGTTCTGCGCTTCGAAGTATTCTCTGCCTGTGGCGGCTCCGATTATTCCCGTGATAGTCGTGGGCGGAGGGAATGGCAGGCTCTCCTGATAATTCATGGACGCAGGACTGCGGAAGGAAGCTGTGTATCCTTTTATCGAGATTTCGAGCACTAACATATTTCACCTCCACTGGAAAGGGCCCCTCACGAGAGGGGCCAGTATTATATGGTTGAAAGGATCTCTTTGACTCTGGAGAAGGCATCTGTCATGGGAAGAACTTCAATGGTCTCTGGAACTCCGGCGTCCAGCTCGGATGCGTCAAGTACTTTCGTGGTTCCAATGATTACGCGATCGATTATGCTTGAGTAATTCGTTATGCTGTCGATCAGCATTTCGGCCATGATCTTTCCTTTCGCGTCACAGCTTACGGATTCCAGGAGGAAGGGAAGCTTTACGGTTTGAAAGGCGAAGGCGATGAATTTCGGGGAGATGTCTGATAGCATGTTGGTCTGTTTTCCACCTGTCCAGAGAGTCATCATGGAATCGAGGAGGAGGTTGAGCCTTCGCAGGCGCTCTTCTCTTTGAATCTCGAGTGTGGTCTCTTTGATCTCAGTGGGATCGAATTTGCCGACTCTGTCAAGTTCTATGAGCCCGCCGCCTCTGAGATAAGCGGAATAGACTTCGGTTTCAACCATGTTTCCGCCCTTGTCGCTGGCTTTTCTTGTCTTTGTAAGTAGATCTCTATCGCCTCTGTAAGGAAAGAGAGATACGAGCGGAGCGATTCTTACGGGAGATGTTCTCTTTCTGTTGTCGCCGGTTACTGCAATCATGTAACCGAAGAGGTCGTCGTCGATGTAGTTCAGTGGATCTCCGAGAGTCGTTTCGACTTCTCCGTCTACGGGAGTGGAGAGAGCCTCTCCGATTTCGACGAATCTCTCTCTCAGACCGTGGCGCTGACACTGTCCTGAAACGTAGTTGAATGCTGATCCATCGGGGGCGACGATCTTCTTTGCGGTCTGAATGTTGCCTTCGGTGAAGCCTGCGTTGGGGTTGCCCATTGTAACCTTGGATATCGAACCCCAGGAGAGACATTTAATCTGCAATCTTTTCACCTCCATTCTGTGAGGATGCGTAATGTCTTGAAAGGTATTTGTTTACGGCGAAAATTACGAGAAGGGCTTTGGGCTTTTTCCAGGTTTCCTCATTTAGGATCCGTATGAACTCTTCGGGGATTCTGATCTTCCAATCCTCTTTTGCGTACTTGAATTCAAGATCGGCAATGGTGAGCAAGAGATCTTCCAGAGAGCGGCTGTTGCGTAGAGAGTATAGATCGCCGAAGCTCTGGGCTTCAAAGACAGCGTTGCCGATCACTTCGCCGGCCTTTTTGGAGAGATCGATTGTCGTTTGATCCAAGCCATTCACTCCTTTCATAGTATTTGATGCGATTATCACCTCGTATATGGAACGGACGGGGTAATCGAAATCGAAGATGATCATCTGAAGCCTTTCTTCGAGCGGCTTGAAAGAGAGGATCATCTTGGCTATCTCTTCACGCCTTGAAACATCGGCAGAGGGGCTTCCCGGGATTACCAGACTGTCCATGAATTTCGAGAAGTCGCCTCCGAGGGTCTCTACGTTTTCGAAGAAGGCTGACAACTCCTCCACTCTCTCGAATGAGTCGAAGTTGAGAAACGAGTTGTTTCTTCCCGTGTTCGAGACCTGCATGACTTTAAACGAGGAGTGGGGAATGAATCTGGTCTTCTCGAACATGGTGTGAAGAGAAAGGAGAAGAGTTTCGTAGGGTTCCTGAGGATAGAATCTCGCCTTGACCTTCAGATTTCTCCAGGAACCGGGTTCGTGGAGATCCTTCATCCAGAGAAATGTATTGTAGGTCGATTCAAGAGTATCGCTCTCCGGGAAGAGGTAAGTGATCACGTAGTCCTGCCCGTCTTTGTAAGATGTGTAGAAGAGGGCGAGACCTGCCATCATTCCCAGGAATTGGCAGTCCAGGCAAACTTCACCGCTTCCCGAGCCAAAGCTAAAGAAGCTTTGAAAGTTCTCGGCTTTTACAGAGAGAGGATCCCCTAGCATTGATAGTTTTTCGAGAGTTGCTACTCTAGAACCGCAAAGACTGCATACTTTCCTTCCAATCTTGTTTTCCTCGAGCATCTTTGAGACTTTATCTAGAACTGTGTACTGCTTTAGAAAAGGCCTGAGGTTTGGCGCCCAGGGCTTGTCGTTCTTGTTGAGCATATCTTTGAGGGCGTTCTCGAAGATAACCTTCTTGGGAGTCGCCGTCTCTAACAGGTTCTCAGTTATAGTGCAGTCTGCGGCATACCTCTTTATCGCCACTGCTCCGGCCATTTGCCAGAAGCTTCTTATATGAACTCTCATGAGACACCTCTTCCGGTTAAGAATTGTCTTCACAGTTTTCGCAGATGTTTCTTCCTTCCTGGATGGTGCAACCACAGCAGTCGCAGAAGACTCCTTTGCACCAGCAGGCAGCACAGGCGCTGCCTCCGAGACCGAATCCCTCATCTTCATCCAGGTAGTCATCGTCGTAGAAATTTCTTTTGTCTTCCAATACGATTCACCTCCTTCAAGATCTATAATCACACTTTTTTGGAGTATCAGTTCTCTAGCACATATTCCCCGTCAATCTTGTGGAGTCTCGGCGGCTCAAAGGCAATGTTTACCCTATTCAGCAATTCAGATATCTTGTTCAGAGCGGACTGTAGTTCTTCGACACCGTTTTCTTCATAGAGGAAGTTGGTGAAATTCACAAATATGCTGAAGTCTTCCTGACGGCGGCTGATTTGAATCTGTCCTTCGGGAAGTATCTCTCCGTTTTCGAGAGAGTCAAGCAGTTTTTCCTTGAAGTAATCGACGACAATCCAGGGTGCTCTTGCATTGTATTTGTAGACAAGCTCTATGAAATCACCTCCTTATATTGACGGTCATGGTACTCAGCCCAGGATATATAATCACACTTTTCTGTAATGAGTAGATAGTCTTTTGGTTTTCCTGAGATTTGCTTGGTGAAGAATGACCTCTTCAACCTAGATGGTGTTTATGAAGAAGAACGTTAATGTAGTGATTGCTATTCCATAAGCGGCACGATTTTCTTGAAGATAGGATCTGAATTCTCTAATAACAAATAGAATCAGGAGAGAGAAAGTCTTCGGGTAATTTAAGTATGGAACGGGGATCCAGATTTCGTTAGCTTGTGTGGCGCAGATTACTTGCTCAGTTCTTCCTTGGTCTTCTTGTACTGTACAGCTATATGGCATGCAGCATCGAATATTTCCAGTCCTACTTTGACAATGAGCATGATTGCCTGTGCGATGTTTGTTGGATTGCGAGATGGTCTCAGCTCATTTGGTTTCACTGTTTCACCTCCCTTTCCCTCAGTTAGTTCGCACGTTCATGATATATAATCACACTTTTTAAATTATTACCGCAAAGACAGCTCAGAAGAGATTGAGCTGATTATCATGACCGGATTTTCTTGAGATCAGTGCGTTAAAAAGAAGCGAGTAGGTCTTGATTCCTATTCCTCTAATGTCGAGGATCTCTCTGAAACGAGTGACGTCTTCGCGTTTTTCCAGAAGTTTTTCTATGATCGAGGGCCTAAGACTGAGGCATTTCAGCTCAGGTTCCGACATTGCCCTTAGTTGTTCCATCATTGACTCCTCTATCTTTGATGGGATTCTGTCGAGACAGAGAAGGATCTCCGCATTTGAGCTTTCAAATATCTCTTTTGTTATGTCCTCAGATGTCTGAGGATCGATGCCCCCTTTTCCTGCCCCGGCCAGAGGAAAGGCAACCCTTTCAAAGTTGTTTTCTGTGATGATCTCTTCCGCACGCTTTAGAGAAGAACGTATCCAGGAGATTTTTGAGGGCATCTTCCAGTCTTCTTTGACAAACAGGCTGATTATCTTTGCAGAATTCTCTTCCTGGAATATCCAGGCCGAGCCGGGCAACGGTCTTTCGCGAGAGCATCTCTCCCTATAATTATCAAAATAGCTGGGAAATCTAAGTCTGAACTCAAGCGCCAATCCAGCGCCCATAACGCCCTTAGTATTGACGGTGTTTGCTATTACGGGCACATTTTCTTCTTCAAATGCAGCAAATACGCTTTTCTGATATACAGTAATCATAAGCTCAACCCTCAAAAGTAGTAGTTGTATCCGCTATCGCGGAGCTGTTTTATGGAAACTCCGTTTATCTTTCTGGCAGTTCTGTCTAGAATTATACATTCGATCCATTCCGGTTCGACCATGTCGGTCTTCACTAAAATCTCGGCACCAAGTCTTTTCTTGAGTAACCAGTTATCGTAGAAGTTTCTTGCTGAAAGCACCATTTCAATATTTATCTTCTTGAGAGCGGGTTCACTTAGAGTGTAGATCTCGGCATCGCTGCAGGCGGCGATTCTGTCAGATACAAGGCAGTCGTAGTGAGTTACTAGATCGCTATTTAGTCTTAGAATCGCGAAATCTCTATTTTCTTTCTGGTAGCGAAAGGTCATCGCGTTCCTGGTGTTCAAGAACAGCGGTACATATTCATGCAGGGATTTTCCCGCTCTGATCATTTGAACGGTCTGATCGGAGTAATCATCGTAAGGTATTTCCAGAGTCTCCACTGCCTTCTTGTTCATTATTCCATACTTCAGTATGGAAGGAATATTCTTGACGGGCGCAAGATAGTACAGATGCTTTGCTCCGAACGCTTGTAACGGATTGGTGCTGGTAACCATTGTCTCACCTCCCTTTCAAGATTTATAATCACACTTTTTTTATGACGTTTTGGATTCGTTAATGGAAGGCGTATAATAGCGTTGAAACCGAATTACTAGCTATTTGCAGCTGTCTGTATTTGGAGGATTTATGGTTAAGAGGATCACTTATTCCTTGCAGCAGATCTTCACAGGTCTCGAGCTTCTGATAAGAGAGGACTACAAATTGTTGTTCGAGAAGTTCTCTCCGAGATTCCAGCTGGTTGAAACACTCCAGGAGCCTTGCGGCTCTGCTCTAGCGGAGTTCTCGTTTGAATTCGAAGAAGAATGTTACTGCGTAAGATTCAAGGCTCTCTATCCCGATCAGGAGGGTGTCTTTTCATATCTTTCGAAGAGGTATTCGACGCCCCTGGTCTTGCTCGAAAAGAGGGGACTTTCGTCTGACTATCTCGATCTCGAGAACTTCTGGGTAGTGCCAGGGTATTATTTGAGAATGGCCTTTGTGTGTTTGCGGGCTCTGAGAGAACTGCAGTCGGAAAACGGCATAGAACGTGTAGATACCGTACTCGAGACGGTTGAAACGCTTCTCAACAGAACAGTTGTTGGGACAGAGATTCTCAAGCAATACGACAAAGGTGATTTAGAGGAAGAACCTGAAATAAAGAAGCCGAAGTATCTGAAGGTTCCGGTTCTCTTTGAATTGCCTTCTTCAAACGAGCTTCTTCGAATATCCGAGCTGAGAAAGGCGGTCATACCCGGAGACAAGGTGAAGGAGTCGCTTAGGTTGCCTCATTACTCTCATCTGGGGAAGCTGGACCTTCTCGAGACTCCTGAATCCGTGAGAATCGGAATGAATCTCTTCCTTGCGAGCGGAGCCCATTATGATGCTTCGAATCTTGTTATAGAAGGTAGTTGTGAAGAGTCTGAAAACCTTCTCAGCCCTTCGACGTGCGCTGTTCCTTTCATGGCATACTCTGATGGAGTTAGGGTTACTATGGGAGGCAAGAATCTGAAGCAGGCAGTGAAGGTTGTTTCCAGCGAAAGACCAATAATCCGGACCCCCATAAGTGATGAAATCGACCTTGACTACGGTGTCAATGCTCTGGCCGGATATGCGTTGTTTAACGGTCTGAACTTCGAAGATGGAATAGTCTGTTCCGAAGGGTTCGCAAAGAAAATGTGCATCGTAGAGAAAAAGTCAATTGAAATCGTTGACTCAGTTCCTGTATTGCTATATGCGAAGGTCAGTGTAAAGAACAGATCTACTATAGAGCTTTCCAGTGAAGAGGGTTTGATAAGGGTTGTTTACAACTTCAGAACTAAAGGTTCGATTGTCAATAAAGGTGACTGGCTGATAAGAAGAAATGTCTTTTTTGGTGGAAACGATAATCCCACTAAGTCGTATTCAAAGAATATCTACTATGACCTTTCATATCCAGGGGAAATCTTGCAGAGTCCAGAAGAGAGAATGATCTCGTTCATTATGAGAACTATACCAACCGCCAGGAAGATAAAGAAGGGGGAAAAATTAGTAGACAACTTGAACGAGAGCGTCGTCTCCATAAGTGTTCCCTTGACTATCACAAAGCCGCTCGAAATTGGTGACAAGATTACTGGAAGACATGGAAACAAGGGCACTATATCGAAGATCGTTTCCGACAGAGAAATGCCGCATGTTGAGATAGATGGTCAACGCAGACCTCTGGACATTATTCTGAGTCCCTTCGGGGTTATAACCAGAATGAATCTAGGTCAGCTACTAGAGACGCACAAATCACTTGAAGGTGAATATGTCGATAGACCTTTTAAGAATCTGGATCTCGCTTCCAGGGTCGCTGAAGGAAAAGACATACCACAGCTGAAGAAGAGACTCTTTTTTGCAGATGGAACTTCGTTTGAGGCAGCAGTTGGTTATCAGTATTTTGTTAGGCTAGATCACTGCGTAAGGGACAAACTCCATGTAGTAGATCTTGCGGAGACCTCTAAGATTACGGGACAGCCAGTGAAAGGAAAGCGGAGAGAGGGCGGACAGAGAATCGGCGAAATGGAGTTTTGGACTCTCTTCGACAACAATGCGCTTGAGACCGTTGGGAGGTTTTCTCAAACAAACCTCAGCGACGCTTCAGAGTTCAGAAAGCGCTATTTCGATACCTTCAGGCTTCTTATGAACTACTACAGGGATTTTGATGTTGAAATCGAGGATGACCCGTTGAGAATAATTGTTAAGGAGACTTCAAATGACTTCCTGGAGAAAGTCGCGAGCGACGAAACCATGAGCGAGTTCTTCAAGCAAATAAAAGGAAGGGCGAAAGACAGGAAAGAGAGAAGATTCCTGCTATCGAAATCGGGATACTTGAGAAAGTACATGCTTGGAAGACGGATACATTTTTCCGGCAGAACCGTGATCACACCGGTGACAGACATAGACATAGACCATGTTTATCTTCCCTACGAATTTGCAAAACTTTGGCTTCCTCTGAAAGAGGATTCTAAAGAAGGGATTAAGATTGCTAATGATCTGGCGAAGGAGAGTAATCTCTATGTGCTTCTCAACAGACAGCCCTCTCTCCACAGACACAGTATTTCCTCTGCTAGGCCGATTTTCTGGGAGAACAAGACAATAGGATTGCCAATTATGTTGTGCGATGGATTCGGCGCCGATTTCGATGGCGACTCCATGGCTGTTTACCTGCCCGTAGATCAGGATGAAGATCTGAAGAGAGAGCTGAAATCTATGCTTCCCTCCAACAACCCGTTCAGAATTGGAACGGGAGAACTCACTTTTTCGGTCACCCAGGATTTGGTATACGGTCTATACAGAAAAAGAGGACTAAACTCGAAGAAGGTAAAAGAGGAGTTAACAAAGAAAATTGAGAAATCCCACGATATTTCGAAGGATCTTCTGAAGTGGCAGAATGAAAGTCTTGCAGCGTCAAACGAGTCTGAACTGAGTCTTGATTTGAGCGATATAGCCATGATGAGCGAGGCTGCGAAGAGTGTTAGAGATTCGGGCAGTAGAGGAAAATCAGATCACTTCATACAGATGGCTGAGGGGATAGATCTCGATGGAAGAAGAGCTGAAGCCTTTGCAAGAGGTGTTTCGATAGAAGATTATCTTGGTCGTACAGAAGGTCTTGAAGTGAACATTGCGTCCAGGTCAAGAACAGGTCTAATCGACAAGAAGCTCCATGTCGCCGAGGCCGGATACTTCACCAGGAAGCTGGTCGAGTTTCTATATCCTGTTTCTGTCACAGGAGAAGACTGTGGTACAGATGACGGAATAGAACTTAAGAAGTCCTTTATCGAGCATCTTGAAATGCGAAAGTACTCTCTTGAAAGACTAATACTCGGCAGATATGTCAGAAGACCGATGGATAGAAAGTGGATACTTGTAACGCGAAGAGACCTAAATAACTTCAGAGACTGCGATCTCTCGCTGAGGAGTCCGGTTAAGTGCAAGTCTTCTGGTGGGTACGGCATCTGTTCGAAGTGTGCGGGTCTTGAGCTCTCCAGTATGAAACCATTCAGGATCGGTAGTTTTCTAGGAGTTCTTTCAGGCCATACTATAGGAGAGCGGGGAACTCAGCTTTCGATGAAGACCTTCCAGACGGGCTCATCAGGGTTCAGTATGCAGCGAGTCTCTTCGGAATTCTTCAAGGCCGAAGAAGAGTTTTCCAGTTATCTAAAACGGCTTGCCGACAGATCTATCGAAGGGATAATGAAGGGTTCATCGAAGTCGGAGGCAGGTTCTGCTGAAGAGGGATCGCCCGTTCTCGGTACCATAGATGTGGCCTCTATCTATTTGGAGGTTCTGTTTAGACATTTGAAGGATACCGAAATACGCACTGAAGGGGAATTGAAGAAGAGACTCTCTGATCCAAGGGAAGTCGGGATATTCTCTGCACTGTCTTTCGAGAAGAGCGGCCGTTCAGAGAAAATCGGAATCGGAGAGGAAATTGAAGAGAAGTCTCCTAAGGCGAATTATGCGCTTAGGCCGGGAGAGGTGGATAAATGGGCAGGCAAAAAATAAAAGAAAAGATACTTGAAAAGTCGAAAGGCAAAAACAAGGAGAAGTTCAAATCACTGACCACGTCCTTTAGAAACAGGCCTGTTGAGACAAGTGAAGAAGATGAAGAAGGACTTCTGGATGAGGAAGGTGTTGAAGAGGTTGAGTCTGAAGACCACGATAATGACGAGACTTCAAATTCCGATCCGTTCGCATCTGTAGAGAACCTTGAGAATCTGGTTTTTGAGCCGGCAGAGAGGAATCCGATTTCCGAGAAGAGAGTTGTTCTGGAAATCGTCAAAGGGAAGAGGTACCATTGTCTGAGAAGATACAGGTGGAGTTTCGAATTCTCTGAAAACTCTCCCCAAAAAGAAAAACACATGAGGCGTTTTGGGGAAACGGTGAAAAGGACAGGCAGGATTATAGAGAATTTCCTCAATGGATACCTCGAAGGAGAGACTGCCTCGATTGAAGATCTCTTCGGCTCTGCCAGCTCAAAGATTCTCTTTGGCGTCTCCGATTTGAATGACGTATCCAAGAACCAGTTATCATGGTATCTCTTCCGGATGCCTGACGGAGTTCTTTACACTCTAAACTGCCTAACTCCCAGAAGCGGCGCTCCAAACCTTTCGAAGCAGGCAGTGGTGATTATGAGAATCGCTTTTGGGGAACCGGAGGCGGGAGAGATGCTCAAATTCAAGTTTGAAGAAGTCGTCGCAAAGTCTTCCGGGTTCATTGATTATTCCCTTGAGGTGGAAGATTTGTTGCGAAGAGTCATCAGCCTGAACAGGATCATTATGAAGGCCGGGTATCCGGAAAGCAAACTGGGAGAGCCGAAGAGTCTATTGAGAGAGCTTAACAGAAGCTCCATAAGACTTCATCTTCAGGCAAATTGCGGGGAGGCTGGAAAATGAAAGTATTCATTATTGAGAAGGGTTTTGAAAAGCAAGAGCTAGGAGTGCTTAAGAAAGTTGTTGCTAGTCTTGTTTCTTCAAAAGAGGATCTAAGAGACAAAGTGGAAGTTGTTCAATGTTCTGAATTTCCTGAAGGACAGGGAATAATGATTATCTCCCAGCAGGTAATTGGAGAATTGAATCCTGAAAAGTCTTCAGGACAGCTATTCACAATGTTCAAAGAAGGTCTTACAAATACGGTAGTAAGTTTTGCGCAGAGAATGGGTTCTGTCGGAATCTTCCCTGTCGATCGGTTCTTTGGAGAGAGAATGGAGTATGGAGAGATATCACGGTTTGAGAATGTCTTGAAGAGCGTTTTGAGAGATAAACTCTCAACCCGTTTTCCAGAATGGGACTTCAAAAAGAGCATCGACTGGAAAGTCAAACTTGAGAATGGCTCTGTAGACTCTGAAGTGAATGCTTACATTTCACTCTTTGGAGACGAGATTACGCACAGGAATGTCAAGAAGACCAACGAGATAATTACATCTGTAAGAGCCTACGTTAAAGAGCTAAAAGCATTTCGAAATAAGGCGAAGAAGACTCTTGAAGTGCTTGAAAAGAAAGAGCTCTCTGTCGATCAGGATCTCAAAGGAGCTCAACTTGCCATAAGAAAACTGAATGTTCTGACATCTGAAATGACATTCGGGAAACCAGTATGTATTCTGCTTACAGGTCCGACCGGCTGCGGGAAGACTCTTCTTGCCAAGTACATAGCTTCAAGTCTATTCGGGTCTTCTCTCGAAAATTGGTTTTCCAGAATCTCGTTAGTCAATATGAATGACGACCTTCTTGAAAGTGAGCTATTCGGCAATTTCCCCGGGTCGTGGACCGGTGGTTCTTACAAAGTGGGAAAAATGGTGTCCATGGCAGGAGGAGCGATATTCCTCGATGAGATCGGAGAAATCTCTCCGGCGATCCAGGCTAAACTTTTGACCTATCTGGACGATATGAAGGTCCTTGTAGAAGGGCTTTCAGATACTTCGGGAGTTAGAGTACCCGTTCTGATTATCGCTGCCACAAATCGAGATGTTAGAAAGGAAATGAGCCTCGGCAATTTCAGATCTGACTTCTTTCAGCGTTTTGCCTACGAGATTCACATGCCTTCGCTTTCAGAAAGAAAGTCGGATTTCAGATATATTCTCAGTCATCTTCTCCAGGTGAAAAAGAAGGCCATGAATCTCAAAATAAATGAGATAAGCATCGCTGCAATAGAGAAACTGGAGGGTTACGAATACCCCGGCAACTATCGTGAACTCGAGAGAGTTGTTACTGCAGCTATGATGAGCGCAAAGATGGATGGACGGGAGATTGTTCTGTCTAGAGATGTTCAGTTTTAGTTCTATGGGAGGTAGATATGAGAGTTAAGCTCACACTTAGCGGTCTGAAGAACAAGGCCGTTCCCCGCGATCACTTTCATCAGCTTTCGGGCCTTATTTACGCTATGATACAGAAGGCAAATCCCGATTATTCGAAGTGGTTACACGACGAGGGCTTTCTTGACGGAAGCAAGAGCTTCAAGTTCTTCTGCTTCTCCAAGCTAATTCCGGAAAATAATGCTTATATCAAAGCCGGAGATAATGGCGAGATGATTGTCTTCACCAAAGATATCGCTTCTCTGTATATATCCTCGCCGGTGAGAGAGATCATGCAGCATCTAGTGGATTTCTTGCTTCTGAACAGGGAAATTAGAATCCTCAATCATAATCTTGTGATTCAAAACGCCTTTGCATCGACAGAGAGTTTTGAAAGCGGAGAGGAGCTCTTCAAATGTATTACGCCGATCGTTCTTTCGACGAGAAACGATGAACACAAGACGCCTTTCTATTTGAGGGCTTATCAGGATCCTGCTCAATTTAGCGAATTCTTAACCAAGAATGCCAGAGAGAAGATCAGAGTTTTCTCGGGCAAAGATAGCAATGTCAGTATTGTTGCCGATGCCGAATATGTAGAAAAAGTCGGGAGGAAGAGCAACATAAAAATCAACATAGTTGGAGACATCGAAGTCTTCGGATCGGTTGTCCCCGTAAAGATTTCCGGCACCGGAGAGGAGATTGCGTTTCTGTACGACACCGGACTTGGAGAAAAGAACTCCCTTGGAATGGGAATGATAGAGATTGCGGGGAAGCGTTTTTAGCATCAAACGGCGTTTTTTGCAGAAGCTATTTCGAGAGTGTGCTACTAGCAATCTAGATCGTCTTTGATCAGTTAATGCCACCCGCTACCCCGTTTACGCCACATACGATCTCGAGTATGCGAAAAAAAGGCCCCGTTAAGGGACCTCTTCGATCTATTAGGGAACTTATTCGGTGAAATCTATTGTTCTTTTTACGCTCTTTTTGCTGTGGAATTCAAGCTGATCCTCTTCCTGGAAATCATCGAAGCCGAGCGCCTTTATTCCGCATTCCTTTGG
>NPIE01002137.1_pt1 | contig 16661 bp, 22 predicted proteins | sample 8637661 | NCBI WGS metagenome assembly NPIE01 (sample SAMN07420842, study PRJNA396082) | bioreactor metagenome | isolation source: sample BA12 brine-fed electro-methanogenic bioreactor BA | place: Japan: Kochi | collected 2016-12-09 | reverse complement strand
TGTACATGACGACCACAAGGGAGAACGCACACGGTGACCGTCCGGGCGCGCTGCGCAGCCAGGCGATCATGGAGATCCAGACCCGGCAGGCGCAGCGGCTGGTCTACGGGCGCCGTCCAGATGGGGACAAGCCGACCATCGTGGGCCTGTTGCGCTTCGCCACCATGCTGCGGCCCATCTGGACGGGCGCGGCGGCAGACGACCCCTATGCGGACTGGTGGCTGGTGCAGGTGGAGCGGGAGCTGCTGCAGGGGCGCGAGCACCTGGAGGCGCTGCGGGAGCACGTGGACCGGCTGCTGAAGAGCGCCCCGGCGGTGGACGTGAAGCTGGCGCAGTCCATGGAGCCGGTGCGGGTGGATCTCAACTTCAGCAGCCCCTACGCCTTCATGGGCGCCTACCTGCTGGCGGACTACGACGCGCTGGTGCGGGCGATTCTGACAGGTCGGCACGTGGGTCTGCTCGACCGGAACACGGCGGAGAAGCTGTTGTATGAGGGCGGCCGCGCGGTTCGGCGGGCCTACAGCGTGGCGCAGGGCTACCGGTATCTGGCGGTGACCCGGGAGGATCTGCGCCAGGGTACGGCCAAGGGGCGGCGAGCGAAGGAGATGCTGGGTGATCTGCCCCAGGAGGTGCTGGAGGGCGGGCTCCGCGCCGCCCATGCGCCCGACATCCGGCACCGGGAGGAGAAGCGGGGCACTGAGCCAGTCGACGGGGCGGCGGACCCGGATGGCGGGGATGAGCCGGGGGAGGAAGGCGGAGAGGAGGGGGATTCCACCACTGGCTTGCGGCAGCTGGCGGCCCAGGGGACATGAATCCGGTGACGTACGCGGATGTGGCCACACTGTGGCCACCTTCGGCCCGGACGGTGACGTACCCGGATTGCTCCGGCGCCAGGCGTGGCCTAAAGGGTTTAAAACCCTTTAAGGGTAAGGGGGGAACGGTGAGGACAGGCCAACGGGAGATGAATGGTGAACCCTAGCCCGCGGGATCTCATTCCGTGCTCGCAGCAGGAGGTCCGGGGCCGGCTCGCCGCGCTGGAGGAGCGCAGGAACCGGTTGAGGGCCTACGGCGATCGGATGGTGGCGGAGTTCCGGGAGCGGTTCCCGGACGCCCCGGCCTACCTGACCCGTTACGCCGACCGGACCAACAACGACTTCCGCTGGCGGCGCTCGGCGGCCAGGCGCTGGCGGGGCGAGGGGGTGAGGAGGCGGAACACCAGCATCGAGCTCACCGGCGAGGACGGGAAGCTCCTGCTGCAGTGGCTGCCCGAGGAGACACGGCGGGTATGGATCGACTACGAGCGGCGCCGCATCGAGCTCAACCTGGCGCTGGCGCTGACCAACTACGAGCGGATGCGGCTGCGCGACTACCTCGACCGCGTGGCGGTGCTGCGGCGCCTCGGGCGGGAAAGCGCGGGATGACCCGGGCTGATTGTTTCTGGAGCAAGCCGTCCGCCCGTTGGTATGAACGGCTCGTCAACAGCACCGAAGGACAAGGAGGCATAGGGATGGCGAATGAATTCAGGGGACGGGGCAACCTGGGCGCGGCGCCCGCGCTCCGGCAGGTGGAGGTGGGTGGCGAGAGCCGGTCGGTGGCCTCCCTGCGCATCTACTTCGACCGCCAGGTGCCGGACGGCGACGGTGGCTTCGAGGACCGCGGCGGCTTCTGGCTCGACGTGAACCTGTGGGGTCCCAAGGCGGTCGCCGCCGCGAAGATCCTGCCGAAGGGGGCGCGGGTGGCGGCGGCCGGGACGCTCGTGCATCACACGTGGACCGACAAGGAGAGCGGCGAGGAGCGCGGCCGGCTGGAGCTGCAGGCGGATTCGGTGGATCTCGACCTGGGCCGGCTGGAGTCCATCGAGCTGCGGCGCAAGGAGACCAGGGAGGGCGAGCGCGATGACGGTTAAGAAATCCGACCTGGTGTATGCGGTCTCCCTCAAGGCCTCCATCGACCAGGTGCTGGCCAGGGACGTGGTGGACGCCGTACTGGAGACCATCACCCAGTCACTGACCCGGGGCGACACGGTCGCCATCAACCGGTTCGGCAAGTTCGACGTGCGGGAGCGGGAGGCGCGGGTGGCGCGGAATCCCAGGACCGGGCAGGCGATGGAGATACCCACGCGCCGGGTCGTTGCGTTCATCCCAGGCTCCACCCTGAAGGAGGCGGTGCGGTGACGACCGCGCCCGGGCGGACGGGGCGGAAGGCGCGCGTGTTCCTCTGCGAGAAGCCCTCCCAGGCCCGCGACATCGCCCGGGTGCTGGGTTGTGGCGCGAGGGGCGAGGGGTGTCTCCGGGGTAATGGGGTGGTGGTGACCTGGTGTTTCGGCCACCTGCTCGAGATGGCCCCGCCCGACAGCTACGGCGAGGTGTTCAGGCGCTGGAGCCTCGAGGCGCTGCCCATCATCCCCGACGCCTGGCGCTACGAGCCCCGCAAGGAGGCCGCGAAGCAGCTCAAGGTCATCCGGGGGCTGCTGGCCGAGGCGGGCGAGGTGGTGATCGCCACCGACGCGGACCGGGAGGGCGAGACCATCGCCCGGGAGGTTTTGGAGCGGTTCCGGTGGCGGGGGCCGGTGCAGCGGTTATGGCTCTCGGCCCTGGACGATGCCAGCATCCGCAAGGCGCTGGCCTCGATGTGGCCCGGCGAGCGGACCGAACCCCTCTACCGGGCCGGCATCGGTCGGGCCCGGGCCGACTGGCTGGTGGGCATGAACCTCACCCGGGCCTACACGGTGCTGGCGCGGGGGCAGGGATTCGACGGGGTGCTCTCCGTGGGGCGGGTCCAGACGCCGACGCTGCGCCTGGTGGTGGACCGTGACCGGGAGATCGAGGCCTTCAAGCCCCGGCCCTACTGGGAGGTGGTGGCCAGCTTCGGGGCGCCGGGGGAGAGCGGCTCGTCCTTCCGCGCGAAGTGGCTGCCACCCGAGGAGATGGCCGATTCGGAGGGCCGCTGCATCAGCGAACCGGCGGCCCGCACCCTGGCGCAGCGGGTGGCGGGCGGAACGGGCCGGGTGGCGGACGCGCAGACGCGACGGGTACGGGAGGCCCCGCCGCTGCCCTTCGACCTGGGGACCCTGCAGCAGGAGGCCTCCCGCCGCTACGGCATGGGAGCCCAGGAGGTGCTGGACGCGGCCCAGTCCCTCTACGAGAAGCACAAGGCCACCACCTATCCACGGACCGACTGTCCCTACCTGCCGGAGTCCATGCTGGCCGAGGCGCCCCGGGTGCTGGAGGCCCTGCGGCAGTCCGACGGCCGCATCGGGACGCTGGTGGAGCGCGCCGACCGGGCAATCCGGTCGCGGGCCTGGAACGACGGCAAGATCACCGCCCACCACGCCATCATTCCCACGACAGCGCCCTGCGGCGTGGCCGCCATGGGCGAGGCGGAACGGCGGGTCTACGACCTGGTGCGGCGGCGCTACCTGGCCCAGTTCTATCCCCGGCACGAGTATGACGTCACCACGGTGACCCTGGCGGTAGGCGGGGACTATTTCCGCGCCACCGGCCGGCGGGTGGTGGTGGCCGGCTGGCGGGCGCTGTTCGGCCGGGAGCGGACGGAGGAGGGTGAGGATGAGGCCCAGGAGCTGCCGGAGCTCCGACAGGGCGATGGCTGCCGGGTGCTGGATGCGGAGGTGGCGTCACGCCAGACCAGGCCCCCGGCCCGCTACACCGAGGGGACGCTCATCGCGGCGATGAAGAACGCCGCGCGCCTGGTGGAGGATGCGCGGCTCAAACGCATGCTGAAGGAGACAGCGGGCCTCGGCACCGAGGCGACGCGGGCCGGCATCATCCGGACGCTGCTGGATCGGCGCTACGTGGAGAAGCACAAGCAGCACCTGGTCTCGACCGAAACCGGCCGGGCGCTGATCGATGCCCTGCCGGGACCGGTGAAGGACCCGGGGACCACGGCCCTGTGGGAGCAGGCGCTGGACGAGATCGCCCAGGGGGCCGGTAACCTCGAGGCCTTCCTGGCGCGGCAGACCGAGTGGGTGCGCCAGCTGGTGGAGCGGGCCCGCACGGGGAGCGGCGCGGTGGGCGTGGCGAGCGAGCGGCCCGCCTGTCCTGACTGTGGCCGTCCCCTGCGGCGCCTGCGGCGCAACGGCAGTACGCGGTATTTCTGGGGCTGCAGCGGGTACCCGGAGTGCGGGACCACCCTGCCGGACCAGGGCGGCAAGCCCGGTCGGCCGCTGCCGAAGGAACCGGTGGGCCAGTGCCGGTGCGGCGGCGCCGTGAAGGAGACGCCCAGGGCCTGGAGCTGCCAGGCCTGCGGGGCGACGGTGTGGCGGGAGACGGCCGGCAAGCGGCTCACCCAGAAGCAGGCCCTGGCGCTTCTCGCCGGACAGGTGGTGCGGCTGCAGGGGCTGAAGTCTCGCGCGGGGAAGGTGTTCGAGGCGGATGCCCGCATCGAGGAGGGCAAGGTGCGGCTGCTGTTTGGCTCCGGGGAGACACGCGCCGGCGCACGACGGTCCCGCGGGCATGCCGCCACGGATGCAGGCCCAGGGCGGTGACGGGAATGGCCATGCAGGGCAAGGAACCCCGTTCATCCGCCGGCATGTGCCACGTGGCACATCCGTCCGAAACCGATCGGATGAATGCCGGCGCCCTGCGCCATGTGGGTGTGGAGCGGCTGCGGCGCGGCCGTTACCAGCCGCGGCGGGACTTCCCGGACGAGGGGCTGGCCGAGCTCGCCGAGTCGATCCGCAGCCAGGGGGTCGTGCAGCCCATCGTGGTGCGCAGCCTCGGCGGGGAGGACTACGAGATCGTTGCCGGCGAGCGGCGTTGGCGCGCGGCGCAGCGGGCGGGACTGCACGAAGTGCCGGTGCTGGTGCGGGAGCTGGACGACACCGCCGCGGCGGTGCTCGCGCTGCTGGAGAACACCCAGCGGGAGGACCTCAATCCCGTCGAGGCGGCCGAGGGCGTCGCCCGCCTGGTGGAGGAGTTCGGGTTGACCCACCAGGAGGTGGCGGAGGCCCTGGGGTGCAAGCGGGAGCACGTCTCGCACCTGCTGCGCATCACCCGGCTGGAGCCGCCGGTCAAGGCGCTGGTGGCCTCAGGCGCGATCTCCTTCGGTCACGCCAAGGTGCTTGCCGGGTTGCCCCCGGCGCGCCAAGTGGACCTGGCGCGGGAGGCCGCCGACCGCGGCTGGTCGGTGCGGCGGCTGGAGCAGCGGGCGAAGGCGCCAGCCGCCGGGTCGGTTGGCCGGGAGAATCGGGATCCGAATCTGGAGCAGCTGGAGCGGCGCGTCGGGGAGACGGTGGGGTCGCCCACGCGGCTCGAGTATGACGGGGCGTCCCGGCGCGGGACCATGACGCTCACCTTCCACAGCCACGAGGAGCTGGAAGGGATCCTTTCCCGGCTGGGTATTTCCCCGGAGGAGCCTTGACCGGCGCGCGCCGTGTCGGCTATAGAATCAGGCGTTCCATGAGTGGTCGCTGCTCTCTCAGCGATGCCCTCGAAGCCTCTCCGGACCGGGAAGAGAGGCGGGCCTGACGGCCCCGGTCCACAGTTCCTGCCAGCGAGCCGGACGCTCTGGCTCATCCACCCCACCGGGGAGACACCTTCCCCGACGGGGCGCAATCCGCGCGGTGTTTCCCTGTATTCATCCAAGGAGAAACACCATGTCCGAAAACGCTTCCACGAAGTTCTTCGATCTCCACGTCACCGGCATCGGTTATCTCAACCGCGCCCGCGAGGTCCCGGTCCGCAGGGGCGAGCCCTTCCTGGCCGTGGATATCTCCGCGCTGCACGGCGCCGCGGACCAGGTGGAGTACACCCGGTTCGACTGCCGCGTCACCGGCGAGGAGGCGAAGAAGGTGGTCAAGGCGGCCATGAAGCACCTGCAGGCCGAGCGCAAGGTGCTGGTGGCCTTCAAGCTCGGCGATCTCTACGCCGAGACCTTCACCTACGGGAAGGGCGAGAAGGCGGGTCAGACCGGCGTCTCGCTCAAGGCCCGCCTGCTGCGCATCGACTGGGTCAAGGTGGATGGCGAGACCGTCTACTCCGCGCCCGCATCGTCCGATGCGCCGGCACGGTCCCAGGAGGGTGACGGCGACCCCGCTCCGGTGTCCGGGCCGGAGGACTCCTCCACCGGCGCTGCGGAGGGTGTCGCGGACTACCTCCCCGAGGAGGTGACGCTCGCGCGGGATGATCCCGACTTCGAGGCCAAGAAGGCGCGACTGAAGGCGCAGGGCTACCGCTTCGACGGGCAGACCTGCACCTGGCGCCTGGCGGCCTGATGCCGTGAGACGGCGCCGGGGAGCACGTTCCCCGGCGCCAGACTCCTGCCGCGCTTCCACCAACCCCGCCGGGGTGCACCACACCCCGGTCCGGGGGTGGCGTGTCCCCCGGCATTCCCATCGAGGTGATTCCATGAACACCCAAGTCACGGTGTCCTTTGCCGGGCAGCCCTGCCAGCTGTCCTTCGCACGCTACGGCAACGGCCGGATCGCCCTGCGGCTCTTCACCCATGAGGGTCCCATGGCCACGGCCACCGTCAACGTGCCCTGTCATCCGCTTGGTCCGAATCAGGTGCTCATCAAGGACTTCGCGGAGAACCGGGGCGTCCTGGAGGCGCTGGTCGAGGCCGGCGTCGTGCGCCGGACCGGCGCGCTCTGCCGGGTCGGCCATGCCGAGGCGCATGTCTGCGACCTGCTCATCGAGCCGGGCGACCTGCACTGAATCCACATCGACTGTCCCGCCGGGGCCCGCTCCCCGGTGGGGCGTCTCTTCCCGGCGGTGTTTCCACGGCAATCGGGGAGACCAACCCATGATCAAGATCAGCGGTGCTGTCACCGTGAAGACAATCAACGGCCGCAACGGCCCGTTCAACGTCGGCAAGCTCGTCACCGAGGTGGGCGAGTTCTCAGTCAAGGAGGGCATCGAGGAGTTCGATCCCGGCCAGTACGAGGGCGAGTTCACCATCAGCCGCATCTACCAGGCGTCCTACGCCATCGGCGGGCGCTCCATCACCGAGGTGCGGGCGACGCTCGTGGCCATCGCCCTCACCGGTCTCGACACCACCACGGCCCAGGAGGAGGAGCCCCCGGCCGAGCCGGAGCCCGAGCTCCCGGCCACCGGGGTCCCGAGCGAGGACAAGGCGCTCTTCGGCCAGCTGTGGCCGCTCGGCGAGAAGGTGAAGCTCGACCCCACGGTGGATCGGGAGATCCTGCGCCGCCAGGCCACCCGCCTGAAGGAGCTGGGCTACCGGTTCCAGCCGGTGGGCCGGATCTTCGTGAAGGGCGATCCGGACTGACCCCTGTCCCGTCCCCCCTCGGGGACGGGCCTTTCCACGGAACCTGGCGGGTCCGGATTCCTTGGAAAGGTTTTTCACCGTGGCCACTGCGGTTCAGTGGCACCCGTCAAGCACCTCCGGATCGGGCAGAGGTGCGGGCCTTCGGGCCTCGATCCTTCTTCGACGCTTCTTCAACCCCCGCCGGGGCGCACCGCACCCAGGCAGGGGTCCGGTGTCTCCGGCCCACGTTCCGGGAGCACCACCATGAGCTCATCCATTCCCGACGCCATGCGGCGTCTTCCGCTGGCCGCCCTGAAGCCCCGGGGCCGCCGGGCCTGCCTGGCCGATCTCGGCGGGCGGCGCTATGCGATTCGTTTTCACGTCAACGGCACTGTCCGCGTGCGGGCGGTGGCCACCCTTCACTGAGGAGGAAAAGGTCATGGATATGCAGACCGAGTTTCACGAACTGGACGACTACACCCATCGCGAGCGGCGGTTCCTCGCCGCATGGAAGCGGGGTGTGGCCCTCGCGGGCGAGTCCTACTTCCATGTCACCTCCGCCTCGGTGGAGGAGGCCATCAACAAGAACCAGCTGCGGCCGGACTGGCAACGCATCGAGCACGCCATCGGTGTCATCAGCCGCGGCGAGGCGGCCTTTCTCGCCGCCATGTACAGCTTCTTCAACGCCGAGGACGGACAGGCGCTGTTGGTCCGCGCCGGGTTCCCGAACCTCTGTGATGTGGCATCGAAGCTCGACGCGCATCGGGCCGAGGTCATCGCGGAACTGTTCCTCACCTATCCAGGCTGGTAGGGCATCGTCATGGACTCCAACGGAACTCGGGCCGGCGTTGCCTATGCGTGGTCGCAGGCGGGTGCCGATGCGTGCGTCGAGGTGATGCGTGCGCGCTGTCCCGATGGCGACATACGCGTGGCCCGGACCCTCGTGCCCAACGAGCTCGGGCGCCTTGAGTCAGCCTACGTCATCTTCCCGTTCAGCTTCAGCAGGGATGTGCCCTACTAGCAGCTGAACGATTCACCAACCCGCCGGGGTGCTCACCCCGGCGGGTGGCGGCCCCGGCGCTTCACCGAGGAGGCAACACCATGCTTCAGCTATCCGGAGTGCCGGGCATCTTCTGCGACGCCCACCTGATCGACGACGGCGTGCCGCGCTTTCTCTCCCTCTGGGGCCGTGACACGGCGCTGCAGGAGTTCTTCGCCCGGCTGTCGGTATCCGAGAGGGAGGGCGGCCTTCGCTCCTTCCGGATCGGGCAGCGTGGCCAGGACGGGGCGTGCCTGGTCTCGTCCGTCGACGCTGATCGGCTGGTCAAGACCACGGCCCGCCGGAGCGGTACGGTCTTCGGCGAACTTGTTCACGCCTGGCTTTATGACCGCCTGGCCGTGGAGCCCGACCGGGCCAACGGCCGGGCCCTGCTGCTCCACCGGGATGAGCCGGAGGCGCGCATCGAGGAGCAGCTGTGGGCGCTGGTCCGGCAGACCCTGTGGGTTCCGGTGCTCGAGCACTGGAGCGCCGAGCTGCTGGCGCTGTGCCGGGAGTATGGCTGGATAGAGCGGCTGCCCGGCTACCAGGTTGGCGCCTGGCGGCTCGACCTGTCCGATCGCGAGGCGGTGGAGATGCACGTCTCCCGGCTGGTGCGGATCGGGCGCCTGACGCTGGAGCCGGAGGCGACGAAGTCCGCCGCGGCCTGATGATCACCGCCCACTCCGTTCGCGGGGTGGGCCCCTTTCACGATTCGGACAAGGAGCAACGTCCATGTGCAAGACCAATGTGGAGCGGATTGTCGATGTAATGGAGTTCTCGGCCTACGGCGCCCTGTCGCAGGTGTTCGTGGTGGATGCGGTGGTCAAGCACGCCGAGGCCGTGGCGAAGGCCACGCCCGACGAGTTGGCCGCGATGGAGGGAGGTCCGGTGTCCCCCGCGGCGTGGCAGGGCGTGGCCCGCGAGATCGCCGGCAAGATGGCAACCTATATGAAGCCATCGCCTTGACGGCATGCCCGTCCCCCTCGCCGGGGGATGGGCCTTTCCCCGGCGCCTGGCCCGATCTGGCCGGGTTCCGCGGAAAGGCTTTCAGCCGTGGCGACTGCGGTTCAGTCGCGCCCTCGAAGCGCCTCCGGATCGGGCAGAGGCGCGGATCCCTTGGGGTCTCGATCCATCCTTCCACCGTCCTTTCTTCAACCCTGCCGGGGACACACCCCCCGCCAGGGGCGAGGGGTGTCTCCGGTTTCATTTCCACCAAGGAGACACGCCATGTCCATGATCGCACTGTCCAACGACCGGCTGATGCGGGTCGCTCCCTCCATCTTCGCGGAAGCGCCTCACCATGAGGTGTCCGGCCGCTACGGCTTCGTACCGACCATCCAGGTCATCGAGGCCTTCCGCCAGCAGGGCTGGTTCCCGGTTCGTGCCCAGCAGACCCGGGTGCGGGACGAGGGGAGGCGGGAGTTCACGCGCCACCTGGTGCGTTTCCGCCAGTCTGATCGGCCCATCCAGGTGGGTGACTCCGTCGCCGAGTTGGTGCTGACCAACAGCCACGACCGCAGCTCGGCCTACCAGCTGGATGCGGGGCTGTTCCGCCTGGTCTGCTCCAACGGGATGGTCTGTCCTATCGGGGAGTTCGGCGGCATCCGCGTGCGCCACGGCAAGAACGTGGTGGACGACATCATCGAGGGCTCCTACGAGCTCATCGAGGAGGTGCCGCGGATCGCCGCCTCGGTGGATCAGTTCCGCTCCACCCGGCTCGACGAGCGGGAGGAGGCGTTGTTCGCCGAGGCGGCCCTCGAGGTGCGCTACGGGGAGGGGTGGTCGCAGACCAGCCCCGTGCGCCCCGTCCAGCTCCTGGAGGCGCGCCGCGCGGATGACGTGGGCGCCGATCTCTGGTCCGCCTACAACCGGGTGCAGGAGAACCTGCTGAAGGGCGGCATCCGGGGCCGCTCCCGGAGCGGCCGGCGGATGCGGACCCGGGCGGTCAACTCGGTGACCGAGGATGTTCGCCTCAACCGCGCCCTGTGGCGACTGGCCGAACGGTTCGCCCAGCTGAAGGCTTCATGAGCAGGGACCGGGGGTTTGCCGAGGTCATCGGTGAACCCCCGGATAGCTGGTCGGCAGCTGATTGCCGTCTAGCGCTGACAGCACTCTCGTTCGCCTTCAGGGCTTGCATGATGTGGACGACTGTTACCAGTCCGGAACCTGGTCGCAGCAATCGACAGGAGTCTCCATGCCTTCGCGGATTGAGTCGCGCATCCCAGGGATCGACACGAGGAACAGCGTCTCTTGGATTGCATTCCAGTCCTCCTCGGCGACGAGAACCGCATTGTTCCGCTTGCCCAATATCCGCAGTGGAAGGTGGGACTCAGACACCTCGTCGATGAGTTCGTGCAACTTCGCACGGGCCACTTTGGCTGTCATGACAGCCATGGTCTCTCTCCTTTGTAACGCTGTGGGATGGTTCTGTTCCCAACGTACATCAAACCGTCCGATGGTTCGATGAAGAGGAAGAATTGGACAGGGTTGCCCAGTCCTCTGTTCTTGAAAAGCAAGGTTTCCAACCCTGGCCGCGTGGGTATCGCGGCGTCTCGAAAGCATCTTCGGACCAGGAGGAGGTGCGGGTCTTCAGGCCTTGGTCCAGCTTCAAATCTGTCTTCAATCCCGCCGGGGAAACGCTCCCCGGCCGGGGCGCCTCCCGGCCTGTTCTGCACGGAGGTGTCCCATGTCCAACCCTGTCTCCATCATCGAGCTGTCCGATGATGAGGTCATCAACTACGCCTGCCGGGTGCTCGAGAAGCGCCTGAGCTACCGGGCGGACGGCAGTGTCGTGCTCGGAAGTCCCGCGGACTCCCGGCGCTTTTTCACACTCAAGCTCTCCGAGCGGGAGCGGGAGGTGTTCTCGGTACTGTTCCTCGATAACCGGCACCGTCTCATTGCCTACGAGGAGCTTTTCTTCGGCACCATCGACGGCGCCTCGGTTCACCCGCGCGAAGTGGTCAAGGCGGCGCTGCGGCACAACGCCGCGGCGCTGATCGTGGCCCACAACCACCCCTCTGGGGTTCCCGAGCCGAGCACGGCGGACGGCAACATCACCCGGCGGCTGCGCGATGCGCTGGCGCTGGTGGATGTCCGCCTCCTCGACCACCTGGTGGTGGGCGGCATGGAGGTGGTGAGCATGGCCGAGCGCGGTCTCGTCTGAGGAGGAGTCCATGGAGCGTGTTATCGACCCGCAATGGCGGGCGTGCCGTATCTGCGGCCGAAAGCACATCCTGGCGGGCCATCCGGGCCAGGAGGCGGCCCAGGAACAGCGGTGCCTGCTCCGCTCAACCAAAGGCGGTATCGACTGGTCCCAGCATGGCTGGGGTAACGCCTTTCGACGCCAACGATAGTCAAGGGATCCCGGCCGGCCAAGTCTCGCCGGGATTCAACCATCCACTCACCCCGCGGGGAGTCGTGCGCTCCCCGTGGGGCGCCGTCTCCCCGGGCTTTCAACGACACAGCCGAGGAGAAACTCATGGCTCTCATGTTTCAGCGCCTGGCGCGCAATTTCATCAAGAACGGCTATTTCCCGACTGACGAGGCGACCCTCGAGCGGATTCTGTCGGCGCTGCAGCCGGCGGACGCCCCGATGCGGATTCTCGATCCCTGCTGCGGGGAGGGCACGGCGCTCGCCGAGACCGCCCATCATCTGGGTGCTTTGGGCGAGGGCGCGGTGGAGTCCTTCGGCGTGGAGTATGACGCCGAGCGGGCTTGGCACGCCAAGTCCCTGCTGGACCGCTGCATCCATGGCGATCTCATGGACACGGTGGTTCAGCCCCGGCAGTTCGGCCTGTTGTGGCTCAACCCGCCCTACGGCGATCTGGTCGCCGACCAGGCTGCCGCCTCGGCGGCCAAGTGGAAGGGGCGCAAGCGCCTCGAGAAGCTCTTCTACGAGCGGACCGTCGGGACGCTCCAGTTCGGCGGTGTCCTGGTCCTGATTGTCCCGGGCTATGCCCTCGATGCGGAGTTCGCCGGTTGGCTCATGCGCCATTTCACGCGCCTGCGCGTCTTCCGGGCCGCCACCGACCGCTTCCAGCAGGTGGTGGTGTTCGGGGTCCGCAAGCGGGTGGATGGCGCGGTGGATGCGGAGACGCGCGAGCTGCTGGCGGCGGTGGGCAAGGGTGACGTCATGGCCCTGCCGCTGCCAAATTCCTGGACGGATGCGCCCTACCGCGTGCCGCCGGCGCCCCGCGGCGAGCCCCGCTTCTTCACCGTGCGCCTGGACGCCCGCCAGCTGGCCGAGGAGGTGGCGCAGAACGGCCCAACCCTGTGGGAGCGCTTTGGCATCACCTTCCAGGCGAACGCCAGGGAGCAGCGGCGGCCATTGCGGGCCCTGTCCCGCTGGCACCTGGCACTCGCGCTGGCCGCGGGTCAGATCTCCGGCGTGGTCCGCTCGAAGGACGGGCGGACCTTCGTGGTCAAGGGCGACACCCACAAGGAGAAGGAGGTGAAGGTGGAGACCGAAGTGAACGAGCGGACCGGAGCGGTCACCGAGACCCGCATCCACACGGACCGGTTCGTTCCCGTGATCCGCGCCATCGACTTCACCGTGGGGAGCCCCATCTACAGCCGGATCCTGACCATCCAGTGACGGAGGGCGAGACGATGAAGTATGTCATTCAGTACGAACTGCCCTACACGCACCGGGTGCAGGTGGGCATCGAGGCCGATGACGCCGAAGCCGCGGTGTCCAAGGCGGAGCGGCTGTTCAATGAGGGTGAGATCTGGCAGGACACGGCGGCGGTTCCCCTGCTTTTTGATGATTTCGAGGAGGAGGGGGACTCGGGTCAGGTGTTGTGCTTCACCGTGGAGCAGGCAATCGAGGCCTCAGCGGACTGGCCGGCGCCGGATGCCAGCGTGAAGGCGATCCACCGGCAGAAAGCCGCCTTCCGGGCGGCCACCCTGCTGGTGGAGGCCTACCGCCGTGGCGAGGATCGCGGCGGTTCGGTGGACTGGGCCGATGTGGATGAGGCCCTCGAAGCGGCGCTGGATACGATGCCGGAGCGTTGACACCCCGCCCGTCCCCTGTGGGGGACGGGCCTTTCCCCGGAGTCTGGCCGGACCGGGCTCCGCGGAAAGGCTTTCAACCGTGGCGACTGCGGTTCAGTCGCGCCCTCGAAGCACCTCCGGATCGGGCGGAAGTGCGGGCCCCTCAGGGCCTCGATCCATCTTTCACACTCCTTCAACTCTGTCGGGGAACACCGCCCCGCCAGGGGATCGGTGCGTCTCCGGCTTCCTTCAGGAGCAGCACCATGAACAAGGAGACCATCAAGGCCTTCATCGCCTGGCTGGAGTCCGCGACGCTCGAGGAGATGCGGAATCGCCAGACCTTCCTCACAAAGCACCTGGCGGATATCCGGACGCCGGAAGGCAGGTCGGACGCTAGGTTGGCGCTTCGTCTGATTGACGAGGAGCTGCTGGCGCGGATGGAACTGCAGGGGCCTGCCCCGAACGAACCATCTTCAGCGGCGGGGCAGGGGACTTGAGGGGAGCGGCAAGCGCCTCGAGGGTCTCGATGCCCTCGCCCCGGAACAGCGCCTCCAGGAGCGCCTTTTCCAGTACGGCACGGCCACCCTCCATGACCACCAGGTTGTGCTCTTTCAGTCCCATGTCGGCAGCGTAGTTCACTGCCGGTTTTCACTCAACCCTGCCGGGGATCACACCACCCCGCCAGGGGCGTGGTGTGTCTCCGGCTCCATACGAGGAGCTGCACCATGCAATCCGCTTACATCTACGAGCAGGACCCCGGACACGGCTGGCTTCATGTCTGGAGGGCCGAGATCACACGCCTGGGCATCGCCCGGGAGATCACCCCGTACTCGTACCAGCGAGGTGACCTCGTGTTTCTCGAGGAGGACTGCGATCTCTCCACGTTCATGCGCGCGAAGGAGGCTGCCGGCGAGCCGGTGACCTTTGAAGAGCGCCATGTGGAACACACATCGATTCGCGGATACGACGCCTACCGTCCGACCGCCTAGCTCCAAGTTGGCGAGACTAGAAACCTAGAGCGCTGTTCGCGCTCCCCATCCACATCCCCGCCGGGGCACACACCCCGGAAGGGGTGGCGTGCCCCCGGCTTCTTCTCAACCGTTGGAGGCACACCATGGGCAACATTGAAAACATCCTTCCCCTGTCGCAGTTCGTAGAGGACTTCGGCGATGGGCTCCTCGAGGCCGTCGCCCGTCAGAACCCGCCTGTCTATGACGGGCAGCCGGATCCCTTCCGGGACCTGGTGATGGAGGGGCTGGCTCGCCAGCCGTTTCCCTCCCAGCGCGAGGCGGTGCAGGCCGCGGTGAGGCTCCTGGCGGACGCCAACGAGCCGGCCGCGGTGATCAACGCCGAGATGGGGACCGGCAAGACCATGATGGCCATCGCCACGGCGGCGGTCATGCATGCCGAGGGGGCCCGTCGGTTCCTGGTGATTGCACCGCCGCACCTGGTCTACAAGTGGCGGCGCGAGATCCGGGAGACCATCGCCGGGGCCCGTGTCTGGGTGTTGAACGGCCCGGACACTTTACGCAAGCTCATCACCCTGCGCGGGATGGTGGGCGCCCCGACGAGCGACGCACCCGAGTTCTTTGTGCTGGGCCGGGTGCGGATGCGCATGGGGTTCCATTGGAAGCCGGCGGTGGCTACTCGACGCCATCACCTGCGCAAGTCCACGGAGGAGGGCAACGGAGTGGCCCGATCGTTCGTGCAGACGGTGGAGTACGCCGCCTGCCCGGACTGCGGGGAGGTGCTGCGGGACGGAGAGAACAACCCGGTTCCCCGTGGCAGCGTCCCGGACGACGCCCGGCGCCGCTGCGCCTGCGGGGCGGCCCTGTGGACCCTGGTCCGTCCGGGGCGCGCCAGCAGTCCCCGGGACCGGGTGCGGGCGGCCCTGCTGCAGATCCCGACCATCGGGAAGAAGTCCGCTGAGCGGCTGTTGGCTACCTTCGGGGAGGCGGCGCTGGAGGAGATGCTCTCCGACAACCTCTACGAGTTCGTCAACCTCATGGACGGGAATGGCGAGCTGGTCTTCGGGGACCGGCAGGCGGCGCGCATCGAGCGCCGGCTCGCCACCCTGGAGTTCGGCTTCGGGCAGGGGGGCTACCAGCCCACGGAGTACATCAAGCGCTACCTGCCACGGGAGTTCTTCGACCTGCTCATCGTCGACGAGGGGCACGAGTACAAGAACGAGGGCTCGGCCCAGGGCCAGGCCATGGGAGTGCTGGCGAACAAGGTCCGCAAGGTCCTGCTGCTCACCGGCACCCTCATGGGCGGCTACGCCGACGATCTCTTCTTCTTGCTGTGGCGGATCATGCCCCGGCGGATGGTGGAGGACGGGTTCCGGCCCAATGGCCGCGGCAGCCTCGGCTCGGCGGCCATGGCGTTCATGCGCACCCATGGGGTGCTCAAGGACATCTACAGGGAGTCGGAGGGTGAGGCGCACCGTACCGCCCGCGGCAAGCGGGTGACGGTGCGCACCGTCAAGGGGCCGGGTTTCGGGCCCCAGGGCATCGCCCGCTACGTCCTGCCCTTCACCGTGTTCCTGAAGCTCAGGGACATCGGCGAGGGCATCCTGCCGCGCTACGACGAGCGCTACGTCGAGGTGCCCATGACGCCGGAGCAGGCGAACCGATATCGCAATCTGGAGGCGACGCTGACCGCGGAGCTGAAGGAGGCCCTGCGCAAGGGGGACAACAGTCTTCTCGGCGTGGTGCTCAACACCCTGCTGGCCTGGCCGGACTGCTGCTTCCGGGAGGAGGCGGTGAAGCATCCCCGCACGCGGGCCCTGTTGGCCTTTGCCGGGTCAGTGTTCGGGGAGACTGAGCCTTCGCCCAAGGAGGAGGCGCTCATCGAGCTCTGCCGCCGGGAGAAGGCCCGGGGCCGGCGAGTGCTGGCCTACACGGTCTATACCGGCACCCGGGACACCACAGCCCGTCTCAGGGCGCTGCTCTCCGCGGCGGGGCTCAAGGTGGGAGTATTGCGGGCCTCGGTGGACACCGCCCGGCGGGAGGACTGGATCCTGGAGCAGGTGGATCGGGGGATTGATGTGCTCATCACCAATCCCGAGCTGGTGAAGACGGGCCTCGACCTCCTGGACTTCCCGACCATCGCCTTCCTCCAGACGGGCTTCAACGTCTACACCCTGCAGCAGGCCGCCCGGCGCTCCTGGCGTATCGGCCAGAAACAGCCGGTGGAGGTGGTCTTCTTCGGTTATGAGGGAACGGCGCAGACCGCCTGCCTCGCCCTCATGGCCCAGAAGATCGCCGTCGCCCAGTCCACCTCCGGGGACATGCCGGAGACGGGCCTCGAGGTGCTGAACCCGGACGGGGACAGCATCGAGGTGGAGCTGGCGCGGCAGCTGGCCGCCTGACCGGGTATTCAGGGCCGCCTTCGGGCGGCCCTC